>Ga0194122_10001624_pt1 | contig 26815 bp, 38 predicted proteins | sample TA2MahCa10mmetaG_FD_155487 | JGI IMG/M metagenome (GOLD analysis project Ga0194122, IMG submission 155487) | Freshwater microbial communities from Lake Tanganyika, Tanzania - TA2015021 Mahale Deep Cast 10m | ecosystem: Environmental > Aquatic > Freshwater > Lake | place: Tanzania: Lake... | reverse complement strand
CTTGCCGGTGTGATGTCGATTTGCGTGAGATTGCTCGAACCAACAACATGCACCTCGCTCAATGTTTTCTTGCCTGCAAGCGTCTGTGTGCCTGTAGTGATGACTCCTCTTGCGGATGCCGATGCGTCAGGAATGTTTAGGGTGTGAACTCCAGACGCCGACGAAAATGCAACATCGTTGCCGCTTGTGCCTATGGCGAATGTCTGCGTGGCGGTAGTCAGCAAATTTAAGCTGGTAATACCGCCGCCGCCACCACTTGGAACTGCCCACGTTTGATCACCACGAAGAAAAGTCGTTGCATCAGCCGTGCCGCTGGCAAGTCTCGGCGTGGCAATCGTGCCACTGGTGATGTCGCTGGCTGCGTGCGTGTGGCTCGCTGGCGTGAAGTCCGCAGGAATACCACTGAGATCCCCGTATGCTCCGCTAAACGAGGATGTGCCTGCACCGATTGCTGTGCGAGTCGCCGGCCCGTCTGCTAGCGTCAGTAATGATCGGCCAAATGCGGTAGTCGTCAGTGCTGCGATTGCCGTCAGATCGCCGTCGAGCGGTTGATATGCCGCCAGCAGTGTGTCAACCTCGGCGGACGTGTAAACGGACAGCAGCGTCCGCACCTGCGTTGCCGTCAGTGCGATCGCCGCTGCGGAGCTGCCGGTGTTGTTCCCGAGTATGGTGTTTGCCGACACGTCGAGGACTGCACTAAACGGAAACGCTGAGATTGGCACTTCTTACCCTTTCGCCAAATAAATCACCGATGGCCACCTTTGCTTGCATCTGTTACCTGTGCCACAAGTGTTTCGTCGGCATTTAAAGAAACGTCGCTATTGGCCACCTGACTAATGGCTAAAAGTTTGTATTCCTGTACTGCATGACTACCAAACCCCGTCAGCACAATCATTCCGCAAAAAATCAGAAGTCGGCTCAACACCACTCCAACCAGCTGTCCAACGCGCTGAGGATCTGCCATAGCAACGCGAAAGCAATACACTCCAATGACAAAACAACCCCAGGCGATTGCCGCTGCCCGCCAAAATTCCTGAGTCAAATCGGATGCTGGTATCATGTTTGGAACGCCTGCCAAGTGTATCCGAGACTGTAAACAAATATGGCCGCCGCCAAGGCGTAGACCACCCACTTCCACGCCTGCCCCGTGAACTCAAAAATAGTCCGGAGCGTGGCGTCTGTAATTCTGATTGTAACACCGGGCAGCGAGATTTTCAGAACCTCGCTTTTCGGTTGTTGCTTGTCGTCTCCGGATTCCACCGGCGGGGGCGTTTCCGGAGTCTCTGCCATTGTATCTCTCTGCCTGTTGATTTGACACCAGACCCTCAATTCTGCTTCTAGTCAAAACTGTTCGCAAGACAGCAAATCGGGAATCCCTATTTTAGGGCGTGCCTATTCCAGCTCCTGCGATTGGATTTGTGCCATCAGTTAACATAATGGCAATTCGTGGAATTCTGCCATTTACGATCAAGTCAGCCATTGTATTTTCGCCTGTTAACTCTGAGCCAGTGTCCTCAACGTACAGTTGAATCGGGCTTGTGGTATCCCAGCCGGTCACGTCCTGCAGCTCGATAATAATTGACGTCACCTCGACTCGCAAATAAGGCTCGCCGCTTGTTGTGACGTCAACGTAGGCTGCCGTTCTTGTCAGGCCCTCCAGTTCGTCCCAATCTTCAATCTCGGCAAACTGACTGGCATTATATTCCAGCCCGTAAATCCGAAGCGTTCGACCAGCTTGCCTGCAAACCCATGGAATCGTCAGCCACGCATTATCCACCGAGTCTTCCGCCGCAAGTCCTGCCGCCACTGTGGACAGATAGGCCGCCTGTTCGTAAGGATTGGCTCCGGCCCTAACGGTCTCGTCGTCGAAACCGACGCCAAATTGCACAGCCGGACCCTCCCAGCCTTCATCGGCCCCAGCATCTCCACTCCACGCAAAGCCGCAAGCGTCCACATCTAACGGCGCACCGACTGAGGCCGCATAGATCACATCTGCCGAACCGCTGGTTGTGCGAAAAAAAATACGTTGTCCATCGATTGGCGCGATTAAGTTGTACAACCCTTCTGGAATAGCCGCTCCAGCTGTAGCTGCCACCGGCGTTGCCAGAGTCCAAACATACTCGACCTCTCCTGCGCCTAGGATTTCAAAATACGGACGATCCGGATCGGCTAAATCATCTGGGCTCCACCAATCCGCAGTCAAAGCCTGTACGGTAAATGGCATAACAAATCTCGCGTTCTACACCGGAGTGACCGTGATTGTTTCTGGTAGATTGCCCCACATACTAGCCGAGGAACTTAAAGCGCGCAGCGACATATAGGCCCTCATCGTGTTATTTACTGTTGTGCCGACTAGCCTAAATGTTGTTGATGCGTTTGGATTCCAGATTCCGGGTTTCCACTGCTGGCCGTTGGAAAGCGTGATGTTGTCAAAATGCGCGTCGTCGTCTGGAACGTACAGACCATCATCAGGACTGCTGTTGCGGACTCTGAGAAATGGAATTTCCCGATTGAAATTCATCGACAATTGACCGAACGGTCCACTCGTCGAGGACAAAACAAAACCGCCAGTCGTTGGCGCGTAGGCCCATCCCGATTGTTCCCTGTTTTCAATTGTAGAAACGCCGCCGGGTCCATTGCTTGAAAAAGCAAATTCCCACACCTTGCCTGGGCTGAAGGTAGTAAACACGTCAGCCGAATACAGCGTAACCGGAAGCCCTCGACAGTCTGGCATGACCACCGCTATTGATCGTTTTGGCGTCCCCCAAAAATCAGCAGCTCCGGGAGCCTCGCCGTTGTATTTAATTGTATACCGTAACCATAAATCAAAATGCACTGTCTTATTAGCAAGCAGCTCTGGTGACATGAGCTGTGCCACAGCCTGTTGTCCACACAGAGGGGCTCTGTAATTTTTCGCGTTATCGTGTGGGCTTAATGGAAAGCTCCATCCAATGCTCGGCGAAACGATTCCCGTTTTATCAATGCCGTCGATAAACACTCTTATAAATCGAATGTCGCATTCTACTGTATACAAGGACAACCATGGAAAGGCGTTAGGTTTTTGCTCGCGAAAAGGCCCATACAGTGCCGTGGTAAAAGCCGCTCCAGATGTCGGAACCGCAACTGAATCGATCGTCATCGGATGCAAGAACGAACCGGACTTTACAGTCACGTTGCTTGGACCGACGTCACCAAAGCTGGCTTGAATTTGTCTAATTGGGTTCATGTACCACGAAGTGGTAACTGATTGCCCCGGAGGAGCGACAAAATTGTTGCCCCAGTTGAAGGGGTTGTCAATTTGTGAATTGACTTGAAACCTTAACGCTTTCATATTCAGCACCCAGATGGTTTCGCTCCATGGTTGCGTCGGAGGCGTCCCTGTACCAGCTGTTGTAGGCACAGAGCCCAGCGAAAACTCCGCGAAATACCCGTTGTGAGTGAATCCTCCATTATCATTGATCCAGTTCTGACTAGTGGTACCTCCCAGCGTCCAGTCCGTGTTTTCGGCGTTGGCCCCACTTAGTTCGCCGGGAATTGGGCCGACCAATTTCGCAAAACGGTTCACCCCCATTCCGACGACCGGCTGCCCGTTGCTAGTTCGCACAAAACACAAACCATGCTGACCGCACAAAACAGGAAAAACAATTGTTCCAGCTGTGACTTTTCCTTGTCCGACGTGGCGAATTTTGACACGTTGCAGCGTATCGGTAATCGTATTTGCGCTGATCGTCATGATCGCGCCGTCGTGCTGCGTGTAATCTCCTGCAGCAATGTCGGCTAATACTTGCACGATAAGGCTAGGCGGTTTTGCCGCGTCCGCCGGTTTAAGCTGGCCGCCGCCTGCAGCTCCGCTCAGCAGCTGAAGCAGCCGTCCAGCATCTGCTCGCGTTGTTGCGGCTCGCCTCTTCATGTTTCTACCACAATCCAGCCATATTTCCCGACCTTCTTTGCGATCCGTCGCCCTGCGGTAGACACCGCAAGACCTGTCGCGGATCTCACTGGTATTTGCTGACCAGTGTTTGTCCACGTCACTCCATCTAGTCGCATTATGTTTGCCTGCACAGTATCCACGGAGCCCGCTGGTATTGCAGTTGTTAGGGCCACTACTAAAGCTGTGTCTGTGCCAATGGCCGCCGGAGATCCCGCACCGATTGAGACGTCGCCGACCGATCGGATCAGCTCGCCGAGCTGCCGAGCCTGCGGTTGTGTCACCAGTATCGGGCGCAGGTCTTCAGCCACGTTGCCCTCACGGTTGATTATTTGGAAGCGGGACCGATGTCCAGTCCGCCTGATCATCAAGAAAAAACTGGTTCACAATCACGCCGCTCAACCAGACCGCTTTCGCCGTGCTAATTGTTGTGAACGCCGCCCCCTCTAGCAATGCAACTGTAGTCGACGTCACTGATTTTATGCGAGCCTCCAATGCTCGCCCCTTCGGGCCTGCTCCGAAGACGCGAACCAATGCGCCGACGTGCTTCGTTGAGTCAAACAAGCCCGTCGCAAGGGTGAGCGTCTTAGACCCCGACGTGATCGTCCCCGTCCCGAGCTGCGTTGTTGAAAGCGTTGGCACCTTCACGGCTTGGCCGATCGAGTCCAGCCAGATCTCGCCGCCCGTTGGCATCTGCTCCTCTGTTTGAATTGGCCGCTTGATTACGCGACGATTTGCAGCTGCAGTTGCGTCGTAAATTGCTTTGGTCGTATCTACCCAAGGGGCCGTTGACCCAGCTCGCGTTTGATAAACCAGTTCATTCGGTCCCTTGTTTGGCAACAAAACAAAATACCCAAGGGGGTTGATCTCGATCGTGTACGTCACCGGCCAGTAGAGCGTGCCGCCGTTGTCTCGCTCCGGCTCCTCGGGCAGTTCCACGTCTCGCAGCGCACACGTCCCAGCCGCGTAGGTTATGCCGTGAATTGTGACCGCCGCCGCGTTGATCGTGTCGCTCAGCTCGAACAGCCAATCCGGAAAGGTCGTGGCGTTGTAGGTGACGTTTACAGTCCGTGTCCTGACCTTTCGCGTAAGTCCCTCGTAAAGATCTCCAGCAGAGTTGACGAGAGGATAGCCGCGCGAGTCATAAAAAGCCGGAACCTCGATCGAGCTGCTCCGCATCCCGCCCTTCACCCGCTGGACGTTGTAAGCCGTGTCCTCGCGCGTTGTGATAGCCGTCGAGTACCTTACTTCAACGTGCCACAGCGTGAGAACTCCGTCGTCGTGATCTGTGGACCGCTCAACTACGATGGCGGACGTCCGCTCCGGATGACTGGCCCCTTTTGCCGGGACTCCAGCTGCGGCAAGGACGTTGGTGATCGTCTCGGTCTCGGAATCCGTGAGGACTTCCCAAACGTCCGTGACCGTTTCGGAGCCGTCCTCAGACTGCTGCCACTTGCCACGCCTGTAAAGCCTTGCTGTTGCTGCCATCTGTCAAACCTGCCACGCTAAGTAGCCGCGTTCTGTCACCGCCAAAAGCCGCTTCTGGATGTCTCGCTGCTCCAGCAGCAGCTTCTGCTGCTGAGCCGTTACTGTGCCCTGAGCGTTAAGAATGTTTGTAAGGACGCCAGCCCCGCCGCTGGTTCTGAGATCCTGAGCCGGCCCCGCCTGCTGGACCGCCTTGTCTACTCGCGTGGCGATGTCCCCGGTCTTCAAATCCTTAATCAGCTCCGTAAACTTTCCAGCCGCCAGCCCCGCCGCGTCCGGCTGGTTGGCCGCCCGCTCCGCAGCTGTGCCGGCCTGAGCCACCGCCTCAGACCACGCCTGCCGGGCTGCCACCAGCTCCTGATTCACCCGTCCGATATTGGCCTCAAACGCCTGATCCCTCGCCGCCTGATCCGCTGCGGACTGCTGATCGATCTGGTTGATCTGCTGAGAGACCATCAGATCCAGCTCAGCCTTTACCGCCTCGGCGTTGATCGAGCTGTCCAGCATAGCCATCAGATCAATAATGCCGCGGGACAAATAGCCCTGAGTCTCAGCCCAGATCCTCCGGACCGCTGTGACCGCGCTCGCGAACGTATCGAGGAAGGCTTTTTTCCAAAGCCGCCATTCCTGATCGAGAGCGTTAACGCCCTGCAGCCATGCGAGCTTGAGCGACGTCCAGAACAGCTTGGCCGCTGCCTCGATGTCTCCAGCCGCGAGAGCCTCACCAATTCCGCCGATCGTGTCTTGGGCCGCCTCCAGCAGCGTCCCAAACGGATCGATCACTGAGGCGATCGCGTTGAAGGCGTTGCGAGCCCCGTCCACAAGCGTCGAGCCGAGAGCCTGGGCCAGATTTAGGATCGCCGGAAGGGCTGCGACTGCCACGTCTAGGAATTGCGTGACGTATGGGATCACCGCCACCGCAATCACGTTTCCAGCAGCGCGAAGGGCTGCCGTCAGCTTCTGCCATGTATCATCAAAGGCCGCCGCGGCTTTTGCCTGCGGGCCTGTGATCGTCAGCCCGAGCTTGTCCGCCTCGGCCATAAGAGCGGCGATCCCGCCGGCTCCCTCCTCCATCATGGGAACCAGATCAGCACCGGACTTGCCAAGGACGTCCATCGCAATCGAAGCCTTCGCCGCCGGATCTTGTATTCTGCTGATCCCCTCGGCCACCGCGAGGAACCGCTCCTCCACACTCATCCCGGCCAGCTGCTCCGCGGACAAACCGACCGAGGCGAGGGCCGCCGCTGCGGACTTCGAGCCGTTGGCCGCTTGTGTCTGGACGTCGCCGAGCTTGCGCATGGCTTTCTCGACCGCCACAATATCCGTCCCAGACTGTTCCGCCGCGTAGCGTAGCTGACTGAGCCCCTCGGCACTGGCTCCTGTCCTGTTGGCGATATCATCGAGCCCGGCCCCGGCGTCCACGAACCGCCAGACCGAAGCCGTCGCTGCAGCAAAGCCAGAGGCGATCGCCCCGACACCTGTGGACAGAGCCGCACCGCCCAGGGCCTTTCCCATGGCACCAATCCCGGAGGCCGCCGCCGCCAGTTGGCCGCGGAGTCCCTTGAGACTTGCCTTGAGTTGCTTGTCGTCCATAAACAGCCGGACAAAGGCCCGAGCCGCCTCGATTGCTTTTGATGAGGCCATCAAATCACCTCGGGCTTCTGTGTCGCACTCCAGACCATATCGGGAGCCATTGCCGCAGCGATGGCCGCCAGCTTAGCCTTACCGCTCTGGGCGGTTGCTGGTCTGAAGTGTTTGGGATGAAGATCTAAATAACTCCACACGGGATCGCCTTTTGTTCGAACGACATTGTAGATGCCCGCGACGATTTCAGCCGTCCGCTTATCGCCCTCATACTGAATCGCCTGATATCTGCAAAGAAGCTCACTAAGACTCCAGCTCAGCCAGTCGCCTGGGGTGAGTGCTGCAATTCTCCAGAGCCACTGGTCGACTCCAGTAATCCAGAGATGCCCGAGTGGATATCGTTGACCGCCTCCAGAATCCTCTTTTCCACTTGCAACTGAATTTCCGCCTGAGACTTTTTCTGCTGACGCAAATGTTCGCCCAAAGGCCGCCGAAGTGGGCTCTGGGCCGGGAAAAAAACCACGACCGCCTCAATCAGCGCGTCGGCAGCATCCCGCCAAACTGTCCCGTCCGCGTTCGTCATTAAGTCTGCCGCGTTTGTGCCAGTAATGATGGCAATAATTTGCCACAAGAGATCGTCGTCGTCTTGCTGCAAGGCATTTAGAAACTTATCGAGATCGGCTGGCTGGTGGGCCATAGCCACCAGATCCCAGCCCGTCTGCTGTTTGATCGTCCGTCGGTGAGCGAGATTTATTGACAGGCTGCGCGTCACACCAGCCAGATCAGTAAAGCTGCTCACTGCTGCGGACCCTCCGTAGCTGGCTCGGGAGCGTGGCCAGCAGTGCTGGCGACCACCGTGAGCTTCACCACCTTGGGCTTCCCGTCGTCACTCAGAACCGGCGAGCCGTCTGGATTTACGAGCGAAACTTCGTCCACCTGTCCGATATATGGACCTGCCATGTCATACGCCTCCAACACCATAAGAGAAAATACACGTCACCACGTCACCCCGGCGGATCAGCTGCTGACCACTGACCAGTTACTCGCGTAGCTGTTGTCCGCCGCCTTTGTGATCTCGATCGCCACCTTCACAGTGTCCCCGTCTGGCCGCGTCTCGTTCCAAGACTTAATCCGGCCCTCAAGGCGGAAGACGTGCTGGCCAGTGTCCGCGATAGCTCCGCTGGTCAGGGCAAAGTGAAGGACCGTACCCGCGACGTAAGCGTTCCGCAGCGTCACGAACGTCGCCCCCGGAGTGCCTCGCTTGAACAGCAGATTTGCCGAGATCGAGTGCTTCGGCTTGCCCAGAAGCTCCGTGATCTCGGCGTCACCACGAGCGTTGACTTCCGCCACTCGCCGTTCTGAATTTACGCCGTCGTCAATTACCACTGGGACTTCGGTGAGAGCCCCTGCACCGCCGAGCGTTGCGGAAAAATGAAGTTGGCAATTATCACCGAGGACTGCACCGTCTGCTGCTGCTGGCATGGTCTAACCTTTCGCCATTTCGAGATACTTGGGAAGCTGAGGAAGAATCGCCTGAAAAGCCGGCTCCATAAACGGAAACCCCTGCTCCAGCTCCTCGACTGAAGACAGTCCACGCCTTTCGCGCTTTATTCGCTTGTTTGCCCCGATTAGCTCGGGACCGATGACGACATACGTCCGATCTTCTGACAGAGCAAAAAACAGCCGAGACTTGAGCAGACTGCCGCCGCTGCGCTTTGGATGCAGCAACGGAGGCTGGCCTGGCTTTGCAGACTTTTCAGGCCGCCGCGGCTTCAGTACAGACTGGCCACGTTCATAGCGAGCCTTCCACGCCTCGTAGCTTGCCCGCTGTTCTTCTGTCAGCTCGCTGAGTGGCTTTTGTGCCGCCCTTTTCAACGATCGCCTAGCCGTCGTCCGGATCGCTCCGCCCGCTCGCGTAAAGTATCGCCGCATCGTTGGGCCGAGCGTTTTGGCCAGCTCCCTGTCGAAGAACCGAGCGTTTATTTTGACGTCCATGTTTGTCGTGACGATCCCGCTCATGCTCTGGCCCCCACTGAAACGAACCAGCGAGCCTCGATCACTCCGACAAACATCTCCGATTGATCCAGCATTCCCGGGTCACAAGTCGTAACAATTTGGACGTCTCGCCGCTGCGCCGCAAGGCCGCCGCCAAGGCTGATTGACTCGTAAGTCGTGGACGTCCGCATCGCATCGCAGAGCCCCTCCAGAAAGTCCTCGGAGGCGTCCGAGCTTGCCACGGCCTCAGCCGCGCACCGAGCCACAAACACCACCGCAAGCCGGATTGATTCAGCCACGCCAGACCGATCGGACTCATCCTCAGTCCCCGGACAGATCACGCCGATCTTGCCCGGCGTGCCGCTGCTGAAGCCCGCCGTGAGATACGTCACTGAGCGAACCCGCTCAGCCGTCACGCCTGCCGGAAGTGAGCCGTCGGCGTTGATTGCCGCGACCACCGCCGCGGAAAGTGTTCTAATTCTGCTGGCCACTACGTCCGCTCCTTGGTGTGGATTCGGATGTAAAGCCGGTCCCTGTCGTGATACTGCCAGAGCTGATCGGCTGAGCCAAATGGCATGACGCGAAAGACAATTCCGTCCGCCGTGATCGTGTCACCTCGGACTGGCGTTACTGTCGCCGAGTCAATCACTAGGTCCGCCGCCTTGACAATCCAGTCCTCAGACCGATCGCCGACCTGCACACCGGAGCCGGCTTCGGAGCGATCCCAGAGCCTTTGGCCACGGATTGCCTGCAGCGTGCAGCTGTTGGCCCCGCGTGTAAACGTAACGGATTCCCCGCGGACTCGCATGGAGGCCGCTTGAGCTGCTTTGGCTGCTGCTGCGATTGGGGAGACCATAAGACACCAAAGAAACAAAAGAGCCCCGGCTGCGGAGGCTGTGACGTGAGGAGGAGGACCAACCGCAGCCGGGGAGCGAAAACACAAGTCGGATCAGACCAGCAAAGTTTCCGTGCTTAACAAAGCATCGGTCACGATGATTGGAATGCCCTCGTACTCTGTCGGTCGTGGAGCTGGCATTCCGATCGGGCTGTAAGTCGTGCGGCTGCTCTGCAGCTGCCGCAGCGATCGGCGATTCATGGCAATATGAGTCGGCGGATCACCAACTGGGAACAATGCCAAAGCTTTGGCAAGCAGCAGATCGGTGAGACCCTTGCCAGAATCTTCGGTCAAGTTTGCAATGCGGGAGACCGCAAACTTCGAGCCGATCTGCACACCGAGATGGCCGCCGCAGTCTTGAGCGTAAGCCACCATGCTCAGGCTGTTGCTGCCCGGGACGACGGACTGGAAGATGTCGCCGACCGTGAAATTGATGTTCGGCCCGGCCAGCTGAGCGTCACCCGCACCAACCAAGGCGACAGAGCTGTCGTCTGCAGTTGATCGCAAGAAATACACCGAGGAGCCTGTCCCCGCTGTAGTTCCTGCGGCGTTGACAACCAAAGCGTCTGCAATTTGGTTATAGTTTGCAGAGTCGGCCAAACCAAGAAAGCCCGTTGCGCTGCCGCCGACGGTCCCGTTGAAGAATTGCTTCTCCAAGACGAAGAGAGCTTCCCGCAGCTGCCGGCGGAGACGCGAGGCCATGAACGCTTGGGGGCCGCCCCGAAAAGCGTTACACAGTGCCACGTCCTCGATGATCTTGGCGTCAATGTACTTCAAATCGATCGACGTCTGAGTCGAGATTGAGGCCGTGTAATCCGCCCCGGCGTTGACCGCTCGGAAGCCGATGACGGGAGCCGTCGTTTCGACGTTGAACTTGTGGGTGGTGCCGTTACTGCTCTGCATGGCGTGCAGAGCCGCAAGGACTGGAGCCTTGTTCAAAATGTCGGTAATCTCAGCCGGATTGACGTCCAACGAGTTAAAGCGGACCAGTTCCGCCAAAGTAGTGAGCGTGTCAGCCATTGTTCTAACCTTTCAAAACATCAGAGAATAAACACAGAAAAAACAGGCCGCGGATCAGCCGCGGAACTTGGACACGTCAGCAAGGCCGCGGGCCTTAGCCTGACCCTGCGGGACAGCCACCGGGGAGGCCACGCCGCGAGCTTCTGCCGCCACGTTGGCAAGCTGGCCCCTGAGCTGCGAAATCTCGGCCTGAGCGTCCTGCAGTGAACCGCGCAGCGTTTCGAGCTGGGCCGCCTGCGCGTCTGGCCAGCTGGTTCCAGCCAAAAACATCTTGGCTCCTTCGGCATCGCCGAACGCCGCCATGTACTGAGCCAGACCGGGAGCCGCCGGGACTGGTGTTGCTGCCTGCGCCGCCGCGGAAACCTCGACCGCTGCGGATGGCTCCTGAGCCGTTGCCGGCGTCAAGGTTTCCTTCGTCATACTAACCTCACCTTCGAACTTAGAGCGGATGGCTGCAAGAACGTCTCCCAGCCCCCCGATCTGATCAATCAAACCGAGCCCGACGGCTTCAGCCGCGGACCACCATCGTCCATCAGAGACCGCTTCGATCTGGTCTGCTGCCAGTCCGCGGCCTGTCATAAGATCCGCAAGGAATCTTGTGTTTGCTTCTTCCACCTTGCCCTGCAGGAAGGCCGTCTGGTCGTCCGTGATCGGCTCACCCACAGCTCCGACACCCTTGAACGGTCCAGTCGTGAGCATGACAGACTTGATCCCGTCAGCCGCGAAGGCCGCCGAAAAGTCGAGGAGCTGCCAATAAGTCCCGATCGATCCGATCTCGCTGTCAGAGCTGGCCCAGATCGAGCCAGCTTGCGAAGCCAGGCGGTAGGCCGCGGAGAAGGCGTCCCCGTTCACGCTGGCCACCACGAGGGTATTCTCTGCCAGGCGGCTGATCTTTTGGACGCACCGCTCCAGGCCTGCGACCATACCGCCGGGACTGTCCATCTTCAGAACCACCGCCCGCGGAGGAGCCAGCAGCAGCTGATCGAGACCCTCCTCGATTGCCGCGTAGTTGCTGACATAAGGCGATGTCTTGCCCTTCACGAGCGGGCCGCCGATCGTGAGGATTGCGATCCCGTCCTCTGTGTAGTCGAGCGGGGCCGCTGTGTCGAAGCCCAGCATCTCGGACCACATATCGTAGAAGTAATCGTCGATCTTATCTGGGCTCATGCCGTCAGCGCGTACGCCTGACCGGGCCGCCGCCTTTAGAGCGTAGCCCTGAAGCCACCGGGGATCGATCTGCCACAGCCTCGAAGTTGCGCTCACTGCTGACCCTCCAGCCGGATCATCGCTCCGGCGTTTGTAACCTGCTGGAAGCCCATGGCCGCCAGCTCTTCCTTTTCCCTCATAATCTCAGCCACGTTCTCAAGGTAATCCCCGAGGCCGCGTTCGTCGCAGATGTCCTGCATGGACTGAAGCCCAGCCGCGACTGACCGCAGCGCGACGTCCAGCTCTTCCTGCGGTCTCCACCACGCCACGCCACGCGGCACCCATCGCCACTTGAGATCGGTGATCAGTTGGCCTGCTGGCAGAACCAGCTCGCCCGTCCCGCCGAACTCGACCGGCAGCGTCCACTGAAGCAGCTTCCAACTGGTGAATCGCTTATGAAGCCGCTCCTGTGTTTTCCGGCGAGCGTGACAAGCTCGCTCAAACAAAAGCCAGCTGGCCCGCGATCCGAAGAAATTCGTGTAATCCTCAAAGAAAAAAGTCGTCGGCAGATCAAGGACTTTAAGCGCAACCTGAATGCAGAGCTTGAGGAAATCCTGTGTGTTCGTCGCGGGATTGCCGCTTTGGATTGCTTCGACAGATTCGCCCTGATCGAGATCAAACACAGCCGGCCCTTGGCCAAAGTCAACCACGCGAGCCGCCTGATCCTGTGAGCCTTCGGCGTCGGAGTCCTGATCGAATGCCTCAGCATCGTCCTTGCGTGAAAAGGCGATGCCAAACAACTGATCGAGCTTGACCTTTGCCCGCATGTGATCGAAAGTCTCATCGACGTCCCGAAACTCATTCAGAGCCGCAACGATTGGGGACTGGGGCCGAATCTGATTGGGCCGGGCTTCGAATTGGCAGTGCTGCCAAACCTGCGACTGCCGAACCGTCCGGGCTGACCGAACACCCGTAAGAGGATCTTCCTCGTTGAAAGCCCAAGCGACTATCCGCCCGTTCCGCAGCTTGGCCCCGTTCAGCCACTGGCCGGCGTCAGTCCGGGCGTCCGTTGGATTTTGACACCACGCCCCCTCGACCAGCTGAAGTGTCCAGTCGTTCTGCTTGATAAAAAAGCAGTCGCCCGTCAGTAGCTTCTGAGCCTCCGCCACGCGGCGAAAGTCGTCCCAGTCCATCCGGCCAAACACATCTACCCGCTCGGGCTCACAGTCGCGAGCCATTAGAGACTTAAGCGCGGCGTCCAGCCCTTTGTCGCCCGTGCGTGGCTGAAAGTCCCACAAACAGCAGTAGTCCAGCGTCCGGCGAATCGCCCAGCCGAGCAGCCCCATATTGCGATGGACGTCGAGAGCGTTGGCTGCGAGAGCCTCGCGGCGTCGATCTGTGAGGAGTCTGTCCTCCAGCCTGATCCGCTGGCTCGCGGATCGCCGGCGGTTGCCGGGATTCAGGGCTTGATAGGTGGAGTCGGATGTCTGCGGGAGCGTCTGCGCCATGGCTCAGCGTCTCCCCATTTGCATATTCAACACCCGAGGCCGCTGCCGGCGTGTCCCGGCTTCCTGCTCCAGCCGCAGCAGTTCGCGGCGAACAGACTCCAGATCAAAGGACGTGCTGGCCCCGTCTCTGCTGTCGGATGTTACTCCTGACTCTAGCAGCTCGCGGAGGCGTGCGATCTTTTGCGTCGTTGTTTCGGTAGTCATGCCGGGAGTGTGCGAGCTTCCGGCGCAGTCGTCTAGATATTAAATAGGGAATCCCTATTTCACCGGGCAGTAAATCCACGTCCGATCGATTCGCGACTGCCCGCAACTGATACACTTAGTAGGCCGCAGCTCGACCGCCGTATAAGGCCGACCCTGCGGATCTCGCCCTTCGCCGTGGATTGTTTCGACGTTGCGATAGTCAAGCCGCTCCGTCGATCCGCAGCGAGCGCACCGGCTGACGGGAGCGTCTACAAGATCGCGCTCAAAACTGGATGAGCCCCTTGGTCTGCCTGCCTTCACGTTCTGACCTCCGTTTTTCGTCGTGGTTTCTTCTTCCGCCGCTTCTCGCCAGCCTCGGCCACCTCGGGAATGTTACACCCGAGGACACTGGCCAACACCAGACAGCCTACCGTCGAGTCCAGCCAGTGATTCTCTTGGCCGACCCGGAGCTTCCATTCCATGACCGTGCGACCTCTGCCCTCGGTCTGCGTTGCGTACTCGCTGACCAAGTGTTCCGAGTACATCCTGTGAAGTCCGTCATACAGCGTCACCGCTCCGGGATGGCCGATTCTGATCGCCATCTGATCCGCCAAACTGGTCTTCCAAAAATTCACGTCGCTGAGAATTGTCCGAACGTCCGCCGCCGCCTTCCGGCGTTGCAGAACCCAGCCAAGGCCGACCCGTGAGCCCGGATCATATTTCCGTTCTTGGATTGGCTTGTCCGCCGCTCGGAAGCTCTGGCCCAGATATCCGATCAGCAACTTCGCGTGAGGGCTCCGGGCCAGAGCCTGCTTGACCAAATCCGTTTTCCACCTAGCATCGTAAGCCACTAGCTCCGGCGTCAGATGATCTCCGGTTTCCGTCCGCCAGCTGGTTGTGAAGAGCCAGTCCGCGAAGTCCGTGATGGCCAAGGATAGGGCCGCCAGCTCACCGGCTCCGGGATACCGCGAGACGATCTTCCGGCGAGCTTCGCGAAGCGCGAAGTAGGGCTCATCCTGCTCCGGAAAAGTCCCGTACCGCATGACGTGAAGACTACCGTCCTCCTTTGCCGCCGCGACCGTGTAATAGAGCAGCGTCTGCTGGACGTCCACCATCGCCACCAGTCGATGAAATCCGGCGGGAGCCACGCCACGCGGAAGCCTGATCCGGCGAGTCTCCGCAATGTCCTGAGACGTAAGCCACGTCCGAGCCTCGTTGTCGTCCTTTTGAGGCTCGTTTTGCAGCTCGCTAAAGAATCCACTCCGGCTTCGGTAATACCACTCCATCGCGTGCTGGAGGGCTGAGATTTCACCGCGATCCGCAGCGAACCGAGCCGGCCACGCCACCTCAGAGCCGGCGTCCATTTCGGCCTTGTGGCGGGAGTAAAATCCCGAGGCGTCCCGAATGTCGCCATGCTGCCGGAGGGACTGCGCTCTAATGTCGGCGTACTGTGCCCAAAGCTTCATTGCGTCATCATTCGGCATTTGCCGCACAAACTGCCGGCGGATTCCACACCAGTCCGGATGCAGCTCGGGATTCAGAAGCCGATCCGCCGCGTCGTCCGCCCGAATCACAGTACACGTCACCAGTGCGCAAAATGGCGAGTCCGGGCCAGCCATCCCGACCAGATCGTTCTGGATCACTTCGGTCCTTGAGTGGCACTGAAGCGGACTCATGGCCGACTCCCTTGTCTGGAAGTCGTCGCAAAGCAGCATCGAGGGCCGGATCACTCGCCCGTCCGGAAGCGTATGCAAAGCCCCGCGGACAGCCTCCATCAGACCAGCTGCAGAGACGATGGCCCCGGTCCCGGGGAAGCCGTCAAGCGTAGCAAAAACCACCGTCTTTGTGCTGGCTTGTATGTTTGTGTTGGCCCCTCGGAATAGCTGGCCCTTGGCTCTATTGGCCACGCCCTCCAGTCGTCTAAATGGGTAGCAGACTTCTGGCCAGAGATCCATTAGCGTCTGATTGTGGGAGACCTCGGTCACGATGTCTCGGAGCAGCTTCTCCGCCTTGCCGGCGTTGGCCGCCGCGATCATGCTGAAGGGGTGTTTGCGGATGCAGATCGCCCAGATCATCGCCCGCATGACGATCGTAGACTTCCCGGTCCCGCGTGGCATCCCGATTGCGCGGAAGCCACCGCTGAGGATTACCCGCTGAAGCTCTGCGATCAGGACCAAGTGATCCTCACACCAGCCGAGCCTGAAGGCCATCGGGAAGCAGATCTCCAAGAACTGCCGGAGGCTCGCTTCGCACTGCTGCCGCAGCTCGGGCTCGACCACTGCAGGAAGCTCGCCGATGTCGCGACCGCTGGCCGAGGCTTCGCGGGAGCGGGCCGCCATGGCCGCCTTCGTTTTGGCGTAACGCTCCGCGGCGTCCAGCTTGGTCTTGCCTTGCTTTGTCACGGTAATCACTTTGCAAGCCTCAAAACAAAACGCCCTGCTTGAGTCGCTCCAACGTGTCCGCCAGATACTCCGCGTTCATCTCAATGCCAATGCTCCGGCAATGTTCATCCCGTGCCGCTTCGATCGTTGTTCCAGATCCGCTGAATGGATCAAGCACAACACCACCCACCGGACAAACCAATCGGACCAGATACCGCATCAGATCCAGCGGCTTGACTGTCGGGTGTTTGCTGCCTCGGCGTTCGCTGGCGTCGGCTTTGGCCGTGTAAAAGAAACGGGCTGCGGAGCCTCCATCCGCGTCCGTCTCCGGAAACAGCCGCACCACTTCCTCGCTGCCGTCGTGGATGACGTTTGCGGGCCATCGGCCTGTAACGGGCCTTGCCTCCCCCGGCTTGCTCAGTCCGCAGTTGGTTGCGTCCCATGTGTTCCCACCAGCAGCACCGCCGGACCATCCGACCACTTCCGTCCCCACCCTGCACCCATCCACGTTGATGCCGCCGGTGCCGTACTGCAGCACGTTTTCCGCCACGGTGCCGGCCAGTGGTTTGCGTGCCATTGTGACCGGTTCCACCGCCGGCTTGAGAGCAGTGCCCCAGCCCGCCCACTGCTTCGCGGCTTCGGTTGCGGGGGCTGTAATGTCAAACGTGTGACTAACGGATTTGTCTAACCCTTGCGCTGACGTCGCGCATGCTATTCGCTGCTTTGTGGTATCCACTCCGACCCGCTGCCCCACCACCTCCCGCTCGGCTTCGTCGTTGAACAGCTCGTCGAACTGGTGTCCAAGGCCAACCGTGTCTCGGATGATGCGGTAATCGCGCAACACCGGCACGGCTGGTTGGCTTCCCGCCGTCAGGTAGTGCGACAGCATAAAGTTTCCAAGCGCATCCTGCAACTGCTGGCGGCTCATCCCGTTGCGCTGCATCGCTGCCTTGACCGCATCGCGAAACTCGGTGAACGCCGCAACGTTGCCGCCGCGCTTATCAATCGCCTTGCTGACGTCCAAACTTTTTGGAAACCCACTGCCGTAAACCCACATAATCAAATCCCGGATTTCAAACCCCGCATCCTCGATCCGCACCGCCATGCGATGCTGTGTCCGCGTGCCCGCAAACGCCAGCAAATGACCTCCGGGTTTTAGGACTCGCAGCACCTGCTGCCAGATCTCAACGCTCGGGACATCGTAGTCCCACCGCTTGCCCATGAACGCCAGACCATACGGCGGGTCAGTGACAACAGCGTCCACTGAATCCGCCGGCAGATCCGCCAGCACCTGCAGGCAGTCGCCGTGGTACAGTGTGACCCGTTCGTCCTGGTGGTATGGTTCAACCATCGCCGCTCAGCCCCTCGGAGCCGGGGCCGCCGCCCGCCGCGCGATCTCCGCCTTCAGCGTTGCTGGAGCGAGCGGACCGGTCCAGCGAGCCACCGGCCAGCGATCAGACTTCCGACACAGCCAAAAGCTTGGGATGGATTGCACGCCTGGCAGCGTCTGGTTTCGCCCGTCCGGGCCGCGGACCACTCGGGCTCGCCAATACTCCGGACTTGTGTCCATGTCGGTCTCCGTCACGCTTACAAAATCTTTTATCGCCGGGAGCGTCGTGGACTTGTACTTCTGGCAAGGACCACACCAGCTCGCTGTAAACATCACAAGATAAAACTCCGACTCCGGCTCGGCTGCTGCTGCTGGCTCTGGCTGCTCTGTCGTTTTGATTGGCGTCCCCTGCTCTTGCTGTGGCTTCGCCGCCTTGCGGATTTCGATCACCTTGAACTTCCACAAGTCATCGGCAAGCATGGCCGCCGCCATAAGCACTACAAGCGTCCGGATCATTATGATAGGCTCCCAGCAGAACAGCAGACCGCATCGTCAAAGAGTGCCTTCGTCCCGTGCAGCTCGCCAAGGCCGTTCTCGCCCCAGTCCGGTCCCCAGCTGTTCGCAATGTGCCAACCGATTTCACCGTTACGAATCGAGACTCCGACGATCGTGATTTGATGGCCCCACCAGTTAAACCCGGCTGAGATTGCGTAGCCCATAAGGACAATCGTTGCCGCCTGCAGCTTGTTCCTCGGTGTGATTTCGATCCATTCGCGGCACCGGTAGTTTAAGGCTCGCAGCCTGTTCGCTTCTGAGTCATGTCTGCGATCGATCGAAGCGTTTGGCCAAAAGTCTTCAGGAACACAGCCCTTTGCAGCAAGATACTTGAGCGCGTCTTGGCCCCAGCCGCCTTGGTTGCGAAAGTTCTTAATCGGGGCCGCCACGCTAGCCGCGGACAGCCGCGGAATCTTCTGGTTTTGCCGCAGCATTGCCAGTTCCAAAGCGTACACAGTTGCATACGCCCAGCAGTAATTTGTGCGCTGTTGATTCTTCACTGGCCACTGATAATATCGCATCGAATCCAAGGGCCGCGTTTTGAATTTCTCCGCCTCCTTTGCCATGTCAATTATTTCGTCCTTTGTCAGCACCCGCAAAGCTCGCGGAAATGGCTCAGCGTAACCAGCATAGGCGTAGCCCCCTTGGTTAGGCCGCAAGCTTAAATCTAGTCCGCAGCGTTCATCTGTCTCTATTGTCGTGTCGTCGTCGATAATCACTTTCGCCGCCTCCAGATGACCACTGCGTAAACTCTTACGGCACCCCAAAGACACATGCGCCGCCACCGGGAAAGGCCAGCTTCCTCTAGCAGCTTAAAAAAGACCGCATCTGCAAACATTCGATCGCCTGCCGTCTCGGAATGCTCACACAGCCAATCGTGAAACAACGACGCAAACCGAAGATCGCCCTCTAATGGATGGCCAATGACTGACCACGCCCATTGCGGAATTGAAGCTCCGTCCCAGCTGTAGCCCTCGGGAGCCGTGAAAACTATTGGCACGCCTGCAATCTGGTGGCCAATGCAAGCATCAGACAGGAAGGTGAGACGATCTCCGTCTAAACACACCGGAAGTGAATCTTGCGATTTTACCTGCCGGCTTCCGTCTTTCATGGCTGTCCCTTTAATGTTTTCAGCGCGTCGAGCAGCTGCTCCGCGTCCTTAATTTCCACGATCGTAACCTCAGAGCCACACGCCACCACCGCTTGAGGGCCGTCCGGCAGCTTTGGTCGGATTTCTTTCCAGAGCTTCGCAAAGACTGGCGGAGCGTCGTCCGCGTCGGTCTCCATCAATGTCCTGTCGTACCGTCGCCACTCAGCCCTACTGTTGGACTGCACGCAATTTGCGTCAAGCCACTGCACTACCGGAACCGCCGCGGCCGCCGCCTGAGCTGTAGCCGAATCCGACTGATCCGTCAGCAACAAGACTCGGAATTCAGAAGGCTTTGGCCCCGGCGGAACCGGCTCGGGAGGAACCGGCTCAGGAGGAACCGGGACCAACGGCAAAGGCGGAGCTGGCCCCACGCTCAGCTCTAACCTTTGCCGTTGGATTTGCTGGGGATCTGTGAGTCCGATCGGAATAGCGATCAGCTCGACGGTCCCTGTTTTTTTTGGCGTGATTTCGTACAGCCACGGATGATCAAATCGCCGCCGCTCTATTTTGCCGCCGCCGCCTGCAAACTTGCCGCGGATCGTCGTGCTAGTCCCGCTCGGCTGCTCCACCTCGACAATCTCGACAGCCCCGTCCGGCACTGAGATTAGAGCGATCCGTGAGGGCACAGCGACAACCATGAGTTCATCCGCCCCGATCGAGTCGATCGTTTTCGGGGCTGGTGGCTCTGACGCAATAGCCGGCACTGGCTGGACAGGAAACACCAAAGCCGGCTCATCAACCGCAATGCAAAGCAGCAGCGAGAGCAGCATCAGCTGAAATCCTCTCCGTCAAAGTCGCTGGCCTGAGCCTCACGGCCAGCTGCTGCCACGTCCTCTTGATCTGCGTTTAGGCATTCATCGATGGCAGCTTGCGCCGCTTCTTCGGCTTGAGCGTCGCTCATTCTTTGACCATCTCGGCGAGCCTGTTTGCGCATGTTCATCTTCGTTCGGCGCAAAAGGCGTGCTGGATTCCGCGCGTTTAGCTGCCGCACTCGCGACTGTACTTCTGCTGGACCAACGTCATCGTTCTCAAATAGGCACGACAACAGCTGCTGCAGAACGGGCATTAGCAAAACGACCCATTCGACAAACCCCCTTTCGGGAGTCTCTAGCCGCTTGGCAATTGCCTCGGAAGCCTTTTCAATCTTGCTCGACATGCGTAGCTCCTTTACTGGTGTGTCTGGTGGCTTAATTTGTACCGGCACAATTACCGCACGCAAGAACCGAAAGCAAAACGAAAACAAATTTAGTCGAAAAATATGGCTGTTCCCGGTGGTCAGGACGAAAACATTTGGCAAAAAAGTACCTTTAGGCCGCTAAAAAGTCCGCAATTTGGCACGCCTTTTTGGCAGAGCCACAGCTCGGCAAACGTGCCGCGGCGTCCACGCGACACAAAAAACCAGTCCGGTCCGTGGATTTTGCGGACTGGCACACCTGCGGGGACAATCAGGAACGAAAACCGACCGCCGCCCGCGTCGGACTGGTGCCCGTCGTGGACGTCTCTGATCTTCAGCCACAGCTCAAACATTGCTGACCCCTGAAATAAACGTCGCTTCAGCCGCTTTCACACAGTCTCTTAATAACCGTGGCTCGCCACTTATCGTGACCCTTTGCTGTCTTAACCCCTGCCGCCTGCAATCGCTCCGCAATCGCCTGCAGTGTTTCTCCGTTTGCTCGCATTTGCCGCATTTCTCGCAGCCAGAATTGCTGTCCTGTATTTTCAATCAGGGTTTTTCCGTTATGGCTCAAAAACCACCCAAAGGGTACTGTCCCGGTTCGCTGGCCGCTTTGCTTGCGTTGCTGCAGCGCGTCACGCGTTAGCTGCTTCGTGCTCATTCTTCGACTGTGGACCTTTCCGTGACACGGCTCGCACAAAGGGACGGTCTTTGTGCCGCCTCTTGACCGTGGCACCACATGGTGCTCATGGTCTGCTGGGTCGCCACATTCAAAACACAGCTCGCTCATCACTCACCCCCAATCCGCATGGCCTGCATCACCTTGGACACCAGTCCCGCCCCGATCTTCTCTGGATCAACATTCGGCACCGCCGCCCGCTTCACCAACTCCCGCTGGATCGCCTTCACCAGATCCCCGAGCTGGGGGAACGGCTCAGACCCCAGAGCCAGCCGAGTCGCAGCTGTGGCCACGTCACTTGGCGGGAAGCAGTTCAACACCGTCACCCAAGTCAGCAGCTGCTCCGCCGTGAACTCGATCCGCTTCGCATTGCAGAGCAGCCGGAGAGCCTGCCCAACCTGGCGGGCTGGCTCCGAAGACTGCTGTGAAGGCCTTGGCGTTGTTCGACTCACGCCGTTCTGCGGGACTCTGGTAGTGCTGCCCCGTTCGTCCGCCCTGTCCCAATCCATGATCGTCCCGCTCCTGGTAAAGATTATGATAGCCCCGAGCAACTGAAAACGCCACAGCCTCGACGAACCGCTCTGGCCCCATGCGACCGACAAACTGCCAGAACTCCTGCAGCTGGGGAGACCCCGGAGGCGGAACGCGATCGGGAGCCACTTGGCGGAGATGCCGGACCCATGTCCGGAAGGCCTTTAAAACCGGCTCTGTCTGCATCTTGGCCGGGATGACGACAGGATCGTTTTCGGAGGCCGCCGCGTCCGCCGCAAGGCGATCCGCGTCTGTCTGCTCGCGCGTGCGCGTTTGTCTCTCTCTATTACTATTCTTCTCTTCTCTTCTCTGGTCCCGATCTTGTCCCGCAGCTTCAGGGACATCTGTCCCGACTTTGTCCCCCTCCAAACGGGACAAATTAGGGGACAATCGTTGATTCTGCTTCTTTTTCTGCTCTTCTGCCCGTGTTTTTGCACTCCGGGACAGGTGTGAGTCGAACTTCGGAATTTTGAACTCCTTCCCATGAAGCTCGATCCAGCCGACCTCAATCATCGCGTCCGTGAAGCCGCCGACACCCGCCACGCCATCCAGTCCCGTTTTTGTCCCCCTGAATCGGGGACAATCTCGGGACAAATTGGCGTCACACCAAATCCAGAACCTCACCAAACATCCGACCACGGACAGCTCATCGATCTTGAGAATGGCCGCCAGCTCCATCACCTGCGGCTTCTTTGGAAGCGTGTCCTCAATTTTAATCCATGCCATGAGACCACCCAAAAAAAGACCCGCCGGAAAGCTGTGGTAGAAGCTCGCCGGCGGGTGAAGTCGGGGAAGCTCCCCGAAGCGTTTTCTGTCGGCTTGCTACCACACAAGCCGCAACTGCATTCTATTGATCCGTCGCCGTCTTACCAGAGTGGTTCATAGGCACAATCCGGGAGAGGCTCTCAATCGTCACTGGTGCTTTGGGCTGCTGATCGCTTTTTGCCTTAGCACCGAACCGCATGGCCGCCGCCTGAGCCAAAGGCGATCCAGCTCCCTCGGCAAAAAACCGAACAGCCTTCACGGCTCGCACAGCTTCTGGCTCGAAATCGGCACAGTCCCCAAAGATCTTGGCCGTCGCTCCATACCACCGCTCAGCCGCCTCGATGGCCTGCCCAACGACGTAATGCCCGCCAGCCGTAAACTCGCGTTTGTTGTCAGCCTTCAGCTCTTTGATCAACTCTGCCTGGCTGGCGACCGTTGCCCGCAGCCGCCGATTCTCATCGCCAATCTCGGCGATAGATTGGATCGCCAGCTTGGCCTCAGCCTCCCAGTAATCCCGGCTGGGCTCCTGATCCTCACTGCCGATCCGGACCGCCGCCGCCTTTGGTGTTTTTGGTTTCCGCTTCACTGCTGATTTCCTCCCAATACGGCAAAGTGTTTTTTAATACAAAATAGAAAAACCATCCGGCGGGCTTCTTGTAAAAACCTACCGACATCACCATGTATTCGCAGCCTTCGAAAGTCCTGCAACTGCCGATTTTCAGGCCGGTAATTGCCTCAGCCACAAGCCTTGCCCTTGTCACGTCATTGCAATGCGTTGTAGTGCTAATTACGAAACACGGAATTGGTGAATCTGGCTGATCACAGCTTTGGGCATTCATCAGCTTTCTGTCCCCTCAAAAAAAGGTTTCGCCGTTTCGTCGTGTAACGTGATCGCCTGCATCAGCTGAACCAACCGCGAGGGCTGAATCGTCAGCCCCGCTGCTCATCACTCAATCCCTTCCAAGAACGTCGCCGTCTTCCTCAAGGCCGCGACGACCGCAGCCTTTGTCTCTCGCTGTTCCTCGCTCACCAGAGATACAATATACTTCAGCAGCTGAACCGGCTGGTCCTCTTCCTCAATGCCGTCGAAGCCAATCCAGTAGAGCCGATCCGCTGCCACGCGGAACCAATTGGACGCCCGCACTCCGTCACGGTACAAAATGACTTCCACAGTCTCGCCGGACTCTACGATCGCCGGCATAGCTTCCGGCTCCACGTCGATCAGCTGCGGAGGCTCTACCGCCGCCGGCTCCTCTCGCTTTGGCTTCCGGCTCGCCTCGCTCACCTTTGCCACGGATGGCCGCTCCTGCGGATCGCGTTCTGGCTCTGGCTCGGGCTCAGGCTTCTCCACTGGCTCCTCGATCGGCTGCAGCTCCTGCTTACGCCGGCTCGGCTTGCCCTCCGCCGCCCGCTCTTCTTCGCGGATGTCGGCAATGACTGCCAAGGCCTTTGTGATCGACTTCTGATCCCCAATTACCCCGGCATACTCGGCGAGGCTCATGTAACGCTGAGCCGTCCTCAAGTCATAGTCAAAGTGAGCCCCGACCCATTCGGTAAACTTGCCGCCGCTTCGGCTTTTGATGGCCACCAGCCGCCGCCCGCACTCGATCCCAGCTTGAACCGCGTCGTAGCAGTGCCGCTCGACCTGAGCCGCCAAATCGTTGGCCTCACGTTCCAGCTGACTCATGGCTTGCGGAAGCTCGCCGCTAATCACGTCGCGTTTTTTTGTCATGTTACTCATACATGCTCACTTTCGTTTTTTTGCTGGCGATTGGCACAAACGGAGTCGATCACAAGAAATGCCATTAGGGCATTCACGGCAAAAAGGCCACCACAAAAACAACCTGTCACGAAATCTGCGTTACTAAACAGCTCAGCCATCGAGATCTCCTCGCAAATAATGAAAAGCAACCACCGCCAACATAATTACCATCAGCCCGAACGCCGCCCACTGCTCTACGCTGCTCATCGCGGTTTACTCCTTCGCATAATGTCGACGTCCAGTTGAGCCAAAAGCCGAAACAACTCAAATCTTGCGTGGCGTGTTATTCCAGATTCAAAGTGCCACGATCGCCGTATCGTCTCCTCCAGCCGATCTCGAAGCGTTCCTGTTGTGGTCTCGAACGCGGGGCCAGCCAGTTGCTCGGCTGCGATTGCGATTTCTTGGTACAGCTCGCCTGTGTTGCCGTGTATCATGTGTTGCCTTTACCACAAAAAACCCCCACAGGGCCGCCAGGCACCTGTGAGGGCTCACGTCATGAATCTGTCACCGACTGGCGGATCGGCTTACGGAAATTACCGCTGCCGATAATTTCCCGCAAGGCCAAATCGGGAAAAATGTTCACTCTCGATAGATTTCCGCCTCAACCTTATCCGGCGGATTTGGCAGGAGCCGGCGGATCAGCGAGACAAACGCCTCGGAATCCTCCAGCAAAATTGCCGCCTCAGCTCGGGAAAGCTCGACGTCACAACACACTGACGAACAACCCCAGTACAGCTTCACGCGGTACAGTGGCCTCCTTGCACCATGTCTACCGTCTGCATTAATTGTAATCGTCGTCATCCCTCCGTGGCCTCCACGATGGACAGGATCTCAAGAACGTCCGCGTGAGCGTCGGCGTGATCCTCGGGATCGAGAGCCTTGATCCCCTTGTCGATGCTGGCTGTCATGCCTTCGGCCTTGGCTTTGTCGGCTTGGTACAGAGCCCGCAGCAGCCTCACAAACGCATTATCTTTGTCCTGATAGATCTGCTTCCACTTCTCCCCGATCTCGGCGATCCGATCACGGTTGACCGCTGCAAACTGGACAGGGCCTGTCGTGTTTAGCTCCGTTGGCTCGGCTGCTTCCACTGACTCCACCACTGCCGGCTCTATTGCAGCCTCTGGCCGCTTTGCCTTGGCCGCCTTGACCTTTGCCAAAGCCTTCTCGGCCCCCGTCGCCCTCGGGGCCGGCAGTGCCGCAGCTGCAACCGGCGTCACGTCGATCACCTCCGGCGGAATGTCCTGCCTTTCCTCCACTGACTGAACGCCGCGAAGTACGTCCGCGAAAGCGTCTCGAAGAGCCCACGAGCGAGCCCGCATCTGCAGCATCCGCTGAGGATACTGCTGCCACGGGCCGGCTTTCCCCCACAACTGGGCCTTCTTCGCGTCGGCCTCGCTGAAGCTCCGGACCACTGGCCGCCGGCCTTTCCGCTTGACCGTACACGTCGCCACGCCGTCCTCGAAGTCCTCCTCGATGTCCTCGAAACTCGGGCTGGCCTGAGCCAGAGCCAGCATACCGTCTCCGTACACTGCCGGGTAGCCGTTCACGACGGCCACCGACTGCATCGCCTGCAGTGGAGCCATGCCGAGCGACTCGCCAAAGGCCATCGCCACAAAACAGGCCGAGGGATTGCCAGTGTAAGCTTTTGGAACCATCCCGGACTTCGCAAAGATCGTGGCCAGCTCCATCGCCTCGCCCATCGTTGAAGGCTGGAGCCATCCGCCAGCCTTCGGGGTTGTAATCACGTCACTCATCGCTCACGCCACCTTTCAAAAGGAACCTTCGGGACACACTTTCCACAGTACACTGATGAGCCAGCTCTGGATTCGCCGCCCTGATGGCCGCCGAGTCGAGCCGCCGGCTCACCGATGTCCGCCACGTCGCCAGAACTTCGCCGCTGGGGCTGACCAGACTGTCGGCGTCGGCCATCGCTGTTTTGATCTGGGTTTCCAGCTGATCCTGACGCTCCTTGAGATCAGCCAGCCGCACTCGAACGCTGCGCAGCTCGCCCAGAGCCGTCTCAGTCTCGCTGCTGGCCGTCACCTTCCCCGCGACCGATCGCCGCCACCTGTCGTTACACTCCGCCGAGTTGACCGGCTCGGGCTCAGCGTTGCCGATTACATGCCGACCCCACCAGTCGAGCAGCTGCTGCGCAATGTCGTTGTAATCCGCAGACCGCTTAATCGGGTAGATCTCGGCCTGCGGATTCGGCTGGTTTAAAAACATCACCGCCAGATCGCAGTGATCGGCCTCCGCGACGTGCAGATAGTGCTGGACCTGCAGCCAGTATTCCGTTGGAATGTCATCAGAGCCCGGATCGCCCCAGCCGTCCTGATTGCGAGCAGTCTTAATCTCGATGATTCTCCCTGCCGCCGTAGCGTCGAGGCTTGCCAGCAAATAGTGATCTCTGGTCAGAATTCGGTGAGACTTCCGGACATGTCGCCCAGTTTGTCTGGCGTACTGATCAAGGACATGCGGCTCCAGAGCCGTCCCAATCATTTGCTGCACGCTCGGGGAGTCGTCCGGCTCGCCTGTCTCAATTTTACTCAGCCAGATATCTCGCGGCGTGCGCCACTTGCTGACGCCAAGAATTCCAGCCACGTCCGAGCCGCCTATGCCGCGGCGTCGCGCCTTCAACCATTCAGTCCTGTCCCGCATTGCTGCCTCCTTTCATTAATTCAGCCGTTGCCGTGTATCATGTGTTAGCCTAACTCCAGTCCCTGTCGTCGATAATATTTCTAAAC
>Ga0194122_10001602_pt1 | contig 27075 bp, 22 predicted proteins | sample TA2MahCa10mmetaG_FD_155487 | JGI IMG/M metagenome (GOLD analysis project Ga0194122, IMG submission 155487) | Freshwater microbial communities from Lake Tanganyika, Tanzania - TA2015021 Mahale Deep Cast 10m | ecosystem: Environmental > Aquatic > Freshwater > Lake | place: Tanzania: Lake... | reverse complement strand
TTACTCGTTCGTTATGCAATTAGCCTCTGATTATTCTGGAAATTCACTGGTAGTATGGCATTCCAATTACTGATTTCCTGCCACAATTTCTTTGGTAGCTAACTGTATACTGGTATGTGTAGTGCCAGAGGATGAATTATAGAATTTGATTTGATTCAAAATACCAGCTGAGGTAGTTGCGCTAAATACGATTCTTCCAGCTGTGCCGGTAGCCCCTGGATTTGCGTAGGTTCCTTGCCAACCATTGATAGTCAAAATTTTACTCGCCGTAAAGGTGCTAAGGTTTGTAAATGTGAGGGTATGTACACCACTACCTACCATGCGTAAGGTTGAATTGTCAGACAAGGCGATGGAAGCCAAGGTATTGGTAAATCCTCCTGAACTGAATTCTCCCCCACTTAAAATCAGCCCGCTGCTTGAGGGGATACTATTACTCGCCCCCAACTGTAAGGTACCCCCACTCACTGTCGTGGTGCCGATATACGTGTTTACACTCTTAAGAATAAACACCCCTGCTCCACTCTTGGTAAAATTACCCCCTGTAATCACCCCAGACACCTGACCATCATTCACCCCAGCTGTATAGGTCTGGGCTTTCGGAGGAAAACACCAGTAATCCTCCTCGATCAAATATTTGAATTCTAACCTTATCGTAAAATCTCAATTCAGGAACACCCCAGGTATCATTTACCCCATCCCCATTCGGAGTAAAGGTATTTGGAATTTCTAAAGTGGAAGTTTCTGGATAAGTCCTTTGAATATCAAAGAATTTCTCAAGCGTATTTCCGTCTCTATCGGTCACTTGCACGATCAGGGTAAACTTCTTTCTACCAGGTTCTGCTTTGGCAGTACTCCAGAAAAGGATGTTGCTTTTGACTTCAAACAGATTATTGTCGTAACCCTCTCCCCATAGTCGTATGGAATGGATATTATCCAAAGGATCATCTACTACAAAAGCTCCCACAGGGATAAAATAGGTTTTTACACCTCCGGCAAAGGTGGAGTTGGTAAGATTTACATCTTTAGGCGGTGCTTTGGGAAGTACTTGTACCTGCAACTGGGCATTTACCTTGGTAGGATTGGCAATGTAGGTAGGCAAATCTAGGGTACCCGTAAGAAGGTAACTTCCTCTTTTAAATACATTTAAAGGAGACGCATTCCAAGTCACCCCTACACGCACATATTGTCCTTCCGTCGTTTGAATATTTACGGAACTGGGTAAGGGAGGAGTTTTAGACCAAGGAGTAGTGAGCGTGGCCTCTTCCAATGCAAAAGCTACTTTTGCCATTTCGTAGCGCTGCTGCACCCCTTGCGCTTCTATTCCTTCCACTGCCACATGGCTACTATACACTACTTGTCCCACGGAAAAAGCTACCGAACCCCCTGCCCCTTGCGCATCTCCTCCTGCCGCATGCACAGATACTTGCGCAGTTGCAAAAGAACCTAGGGATAAAATTAAACCAGTAACGATAATAATTTTTGGCAGGCTTAGGGACATGGGCAAATTAATTCTTGGGTGGCAAGATAAATTTGTCTGAATATAATAATTTTATGAAAAAACTATGTTTTTAAATTGAGTCTTAATGATACCTATTTTTGAATTTTCTCCTGAGGTAATTTTTTTTGTCTATCTCTCCTTAAAAAATAATTATATAATGGTTTAGAAAATATAAAATGGCTTAACTTAGTCTACTATTACAGTTCAGCATGCGCAATACTCGAACGACAACTGGTATTCAGCCCCAAGTCCAGACCTTAACAGATTTGCAACTCAGGCATTTATTGCGCCGCGTCCTCTTTGGCTTTACTCAAAAAGAAATTGCTTTATTTTCAGGCAAATCCCTCAGCGAAATCCTAGATCTTCTGTTGACAGCAGGGGGCAATCCCACACCTCCTCTCAATAATTACGGTACAACTAGTCTTCCAGACCCCAGCGTTCCCTTTGGACAAACCTGGGTTAATGCTCCCTACGATGGGACTACCAACGGCTTAAGGACTACTTCCTATAAATCCTGGTGGATAGGCCAAGTGCTAAACCAAAGCACTTCCATTCATGAAAAAATGATTTTGTTTTGGCACAATCACTTTGCCACCGAAACTCAGGATATTGCTGATGCGCGTTACGTGTACAAGCACCACAACGTATTGCGAAAATATGCCTTGGGAAATTTTAAGGAAATGGTAAAGGAGGTCACTCGTGACCCGGCCATGCTGAGGTACTTGAATGGATTTTTGAATACCAAAACTTCTCCTGATGAAAATTATGCCAGAGAGCTTCAGGAACTCTTTACCTTAGGAAAAGGCCCCAAGGTGCAATACACAGAAGCAGACGTAAAAGCAGCCGCTAGGATCTTGACAGGATATGTGGTCAATGCCGCAAGCATTTCTTCTTCCTTTGATCCCACGCGACACGATACGGGAAACAAGCAATTTTCTTCCTATTACAACAACAAAGTGATAGTAGGAAAAGCAGGGGCCGCAGGAGCCACTGAAACCGATGAGCTCATAGACATGCTATTTCTCCAAGAGGAAACAGCAGCCTATCTCTGTAGGAAATTGTATAGATTTTTTGTGTACTATGAAATCGACGCCGCCACGGAAGCAAACGTGATACAGCCTCTGGCCAGTATTTTTAGATCCTCTGGATTTGAAATCAAACCTGTGCTGAAAGCTTTATTCAGTAGCGAGCACTTTTTTGATCCTTTAAACCGTGCAGGGTTGATCAAAAGTCCTATAGATTATGTAGTTGGATTTTGTAAAGAATTTGGAATTGTTTTTCCACCTTCCAGTAATCTGGCTACCCAGTACCTCATGCAGGATTACCTAAGAGTTCAAGCGGCAAACATGCAACAAAATATAGGAGATCCTCCCAGTGTTTCGGGTTGGCCCGCCTATTACCAAGAACCCCAATTTCATGAACTTTGGATCAATTCCGATACCCTACCTAGGCGAAATCAATTGACCGATACCTTGATTACCACGGGATACACGAGGAATGGATTTAAATTGGGAGTGGATCTCTTGATTTATGTAGGGAAGATGAAAAATCCAGAAAATCCCAACCTGCTTATTCAAGAGGCAACAGAAAACCTCTGTGCTATTGCATTCCCTTTAGAAGTCATACAATTTTTGAAGAGCATTCTTTTGTCAGGGCAATCTTCTGATAGCTATTGGACAGATGCTTGGAACGGCTACTTGGCAAATCCTACCAACCTGGTAGCTAGAAATTTAGTCTTGAATAGACTCACTTCCTTATTTAAGTATTTGTTGAACCTGCCAGAATACCAGTTGTCATGAAAAGAAGGGAATTTTTGCGCAATTTGGGCCCAGCTGGTATCGTTTTACCTTCCTTGATCAACGGGTTTACCCTCAAAGCCTTCGCTGAATCCCCCTTGGTTTCCGCATTGACCCAAGCCCCTACGGAAACAGATCATGTCTTGGTCCTTATTCAGCTCAATGGAGGCAACGATGGATTAAATACGGTGATTCCCTTTGACCAATACGACAATCTGGCCAATGCCCGCTCCAATATCCTTATCCCAAGAAATAAAATCCTCAAGCTTAGTGGTGGTGGGACTTCAGGTTTTCACCCCTCCATGGTAGGATTACAGACCTTATTTAACGAAGAGAAACTTCAAGTTATCCAATCGGTAGGCTATCCTCAACCTAATTTCTCTCATTTTCGGGCCACAGACATTTGGATGAGTGGATCAGATTCGAATCAATACCTCAATTCAGGTTGGACAGGAAGGTATTTGGCTGAAGAATACCAAGGATATCCCACAGGATACCCCAATGCAGTGATGCCTGATCCTTTGGCCATTCAGATTGGTTCCTTCGTTTCACCAGCCATGCAAGGTCCATCGGTCAATATGGGCATGGCCATCACGGATCCCGTCAATTTTTACAATTTGATCAACGGAATACAAGGCACTGCACCTCCAGGCAGAGGAGGAAAAGAATTGACCTACATTCGGCAGGTGGCACAGCAAACCCAGCAATATGGCACCGTGATAAGGAATGCTGCTGCCAAAGTGACTAAACAGTTTTCTGGGTATCCCACGGGAAATAGTTTGGCTGAACAATTGAAAATAGTTGCGCGACTCATTGCCGGAGGATTAAAAACAAGAATTTATATGGTGAGCTTGGGTGGTTTTGACACCCATGCCCAGCAGGTAGTCGCTTCTGCTAAGGAAACCGGCACCCATGCCTTGCTGCTGAAAAGAGTATCTGATGGAATCAAGGCTTTTATGGATGATTTAACTTATCTAAATGCACACAAAAGAGTAATAGGTATGACCTTCTCTGAATTTGGTCGACGTATCAAGTCAAACGGCAGTGTAGGTACAGATCATGGGGCAGCAGCACCCCTCTTTGTGTTTGGGCATTACGCTCAAAATGAAGTGCTAGGGTATAGTCCAGAAATCCCACTGATTGCCTCTGCCTCCGACAATATTCCTATGCAATATGACTTTAGATCGGTGTACGCTTCTCTGCTAAAGCAGTGGTTTTGCGTTCCGGATACCATTTTGCAAAACGTGATGCTAAAGAATTACCAGTCACTCCAAGTGGTCAAAAAATCAGCCCCTTGCCTTTCGAGTAATCCTGACCTACCTCCAAACCTGGATAATAAACTCTTGCTTACCAATTACCCCAATCCTTTTCAATCCTCTACCACCCTTTCTTACGAAAGTCTTGGAGGTCATACCCTAATCCAAATATTCAATACCGAAGGCAAACTCATCAAAACCTTGATAGATGCTGAGGTCTCAGCCGGCACCCACAAAATTACCTTTGAAAACGAAGGTTATGCTCCCGGTATTTACTATGCCCGCTTACAAAACCAATCCCTGCAACTTACACGAACCATGTTATTGGGAAGGTAAAATGCCTTCAAATTTACTTTAGCCAAGGAGCTAGGGGAATCATGCATGATGAGCATGGGCTTTTAGCAAAAAAAAAGAAGTTACATGCCTGTAACTCCTTTATCCTTGATGAGCCCCTTGCCGGGATCGAACCAGCGACCTACTGATTACAAGTCAGTTGCTCTACCAGCTGAGCTAAAGAGGCTTTTTTAAGGTGCTGCAAATATAGAAGGAAAGGGCTTTTGGTACAACCTACCTTGTATATTTTTTTCACTAGTGCTTCCTTAGAATTCCTTCAGTATGGTAAGTTTCTTTTTGAGCTTATCGATCTCTTCTTCTGCCTTTTGGATCTTGACTTCAAACTGATCTTTAAGCTTATCCGCCGTCTTTGACGCAGCAAAAAACTCTAAATTATTTCTCCAAAGGGTAATGCTATTCTCCAAATCTGAAATTTGCTTCCGAATGCCGTGCTCCTTCTTGTTGAAGGTTTTTACAGAATTTGGATCAGATTGAATTCGATTCAAATTTTGTCTGAAAAGGAAATCTTCCCTATTTACCCCTGAACTTCCTAATTTTTCCAAGTACTCCTCTACTGCTCCTTTAAACTGGCTTTGTATCTCCTTAATAAACTTCCGGGGCACAAATCCTGTAGCATTAAACTCAACAACCATGCTACTCAAGGCTTCTTCACTCAAATCCTTTCCGGATTTTGTAGATGCAGATATAGAATCTATTATTCCCTGTTTTTTCTTGAGATTTTGCTCATATTCAGAATCTGCTTCTTTCGATGAATTTCGACGGTTTTCAAAAAAGGTATCACAAGCTTCTTTGAATCTTTTGTACAATGCATCTCTATTCTTTTCAGGCGTAGGACCCAAATTTTTCCATTCCTGCTGCAACTTGACCAATTGATTCGCTGTACCCTGCCAATTGGTATTTTCTTTCAACTCTTCTGCTTTAGCGATTAGTTCTTCTGCTTTCTTCAAATTACTAGCCCGGATTTCATCGAGCTCTTTGAAAAACAAGTTTTTATTGTGGAAAAACTGCTTAAATGCAGCCCAAAAGGATTTATTTATTTCTTTACCAGATTCCTTAGGTATAGGTCCTATTTTCTCCCAAGCCTTCTGAATTTCTAGGATTTCTTTAGTTTTTAAATTCCAATCCTTTATTCTATCCGCCTTAAACCCACCATATGAATTCAATTGAATAATCAAAGCTTCCTTCTCTTCTAAATTCTTTTTGAATACTTCTTTTTGTCCATCAAAATAATCTTTCCTACGATCATAGATGTTGTCAGAAGCTGCCTTAAATCGCTGCCAAAGAGCTTCTTGTTCTTCCCTAGGAACGGGACCTATATGCTTAAATTCCTCATGAAGATCATTGAGTAAGCGTATAGCATCTCTTAACTCTGCTTGACCACTTAAAGCCTCCGCCTTTTCGCACAGCTCTACCTTGCTTTCAAGATTCTTTTTTCTATCTAATTCTTTTAGCTCAAAGTAGATACTTCTATTGTCATAATAGCGATCCATAAGGGCATTAAAACTCGCCCAAAGAGCTTTACTTTGAGAACCAGGCACTGCACCAATAGCCTTCCAATTCTCTTGTATGGCCTTTACTACATGAATGCTGGAGTTGGTCTCTTCTCCGTCTACTAAAACCCGAAGTTTATTTAAAAGCTCTGTTTTCGCCTGTAAATTTTTTTCCTTTTGCTTTTCTGCATCTTTTCTCAAAGAATACAGCTGACGACGAAACTCATTTATTAGCGCATTAAATTCTTTTTCCTCCTCTTGAGGACGGTATGAAAAATCATCAGCTACACCCCCATCTGCTAAAAATTGCTGCAAGGCAGCCTCCTTTTCTTTGCCTACACATTGGTCAAAGGCTACCTTTATTTCTTGAATAACCTTATCAAGCTGAGAGGAAATGCCAAGAGCTAACTTTTCTTTTACTAAATCAAGTAGCTGAGTTTTATTTAAACCTGAAATATCTATAACTACCTGATCTTCAATATAATCAGATGCAGAATCTGAATCTTCAGTCAAACTAATAATTTCATTGATCGTACTGGAAACTTGAACCTCAACGTCCTCGCTCTTCACCACTGCTTTCTTGGTCCGTTTAGGTTTAGGAGGAACCGCTTCTAGGTCTAGCACATCCGCCACAGGGGAGACTTCCTCCTGAATGCTTTCAGGTTCCTTCGTACTTTTTTTACCCTTCACTCCTTTTTTGGGAGTTGTGGTCACCTTGTCCTCTTCGGACAGTTCACTACTTTTCTTAGCCATAAAATCTATACTACTTGACTTAATTTGCTCAAAGGTAGGTAATTTGCCTAATTTAATCGTGGATCTAAGGGATAATTTGCTTGCTCTCGATAAACCCCACCCATATTTTTCATAAAGTGTTTCCAAATTTTTTCAGACTCAAAGTGCAAAGCTGGCAAATCCAAGTTTTCCTGGCTGATGATCCAGGTCTCCTGCTCTATTTCACTTTCCAATTGCCCCGACTCCCATCCACTATAACCCATAAAAAACCTCACCTGATTTGCTTCTAACTCTTGATTTTTCAAAAGGTTTACCAATTGGTCAAATTCTCCTCCCCACCATAGAGCCTTGCCTAGGGATACACTGCCCTCTATTCGCTTTTCTCCGAAATAGATAAAATGCAAGGTATTTTGTTCTACAGGACCCCCCACAAAAACTTCTGCATCGACAAAAGCTAATTCATTGACCAAATCACCCAGAGTAAGGATGGAAGGTTTGTTGACTACCAATCCAAAACTACCCGTATCCAAGTGCTCACAAACTAGAATAACCGATCGTACAAAATTTTCATCTTGCAAAAAAGGGGCGGAAAGCAAGAGATTTCCAGGCTTTAGCAAAGAATTAGAATCGTGAGACATGAGGAAAAAAATTTTTTCTAAAAATTAAGTTTTAATTTTAAAAATACAAGATCTACAACTCCCTCTACCTCACTTTAATCTATTCCTTCATTTTATGAAACTAGCCGATATTCGAAAAGATTATACACTAAGATCCCTAGATAGTGCTGAGGTACCCAAAGACCCTATTCAGCTGTTTCATACTTGGATGCAACAAGCCCTAGAAGCCGAGGTATCCGAGGCCACGGCCATGTGCCTTTCTACGATAGGAAGTGATGGCTTTCCCAATGCTAGAATAGTGTTGCTCAAAGGAGTGGATCAGGGCTTTGTGTTTTTCACCAATTACCAAAGTGCCAAGGGAAATGAACTTGAAAAACATCCCAAAGCTGCATTAACTTTTTTTTGGCCTGAAATAGAACGGCAAATTAGGATTGTAGGAGAAGTATCAAAAATCAGTGAAGAAGCCTCCGATACGTATTTTTTATCTAGACCCTATTCCTCCCAACTGGGAGCTTGGGCATCTCCTCAAAGTCAAGTCATAGGCTCTAGGGAGGAACTCGAACAACAACAGCTTAGAATGGAAAAGCAATTTTTGAATCAAAAAATGAAAAGACCCTCCCATTGGGGTGGTTTTCAATTAATTCCCAATCGATTGGAATTTTGGCAAGGAAGACCAAGTCGTCTTCATGATCGTATTCAATACGAATACCTGTCTAATGGGTCCTGGAAAATTACGCGCCTTGCCCCTTAATTATTTTAAGTCAAATAAATCTTTGACGCCAAGAACACGTTCTACCGTAAAACCTTCCCCATAAGTAGTCTGAATTTGATGCCCAAATTCCCTAGCACGTGATTCGATAAATGGTAAAAAGTCAGGTCTTGAAATAAAACTCTCCGGCTCTTGGCTCTCAGGATTAAAAAATTGGGAGCGAAATGCTAAGATGCTTTTTATCTTAATTTCCCAAAAAGCAGAAATATCCACCACAAAGTCTGGGCGAATATAGTTGTTTTGAATATAGTGGTATATCCACTTGGGCCTCCAAGCCTCTTGCTCTACGCCTCCTTTAAAGGTCTGAATCTTCCGCAAACCGCTCATAAAACAAGCTTTGCTTACCAAACTTGATCCCTTACCATGATCCGGGTGTCTGTCTGTAATGGCAGTGGCGAGTACAATTTCAGGTCGATAAGTTCGAATTACTTCAATCAATTTAAGTTGATGTGCTTCGTCATCTTTAAAAAAAACGTCTTGAAACCCAAGATTTTCTCTCACCTTCAAGCCGAGGATTTTTGCTGCCTCCCCTGCTTCTTCTAGACGCTGCTGGGCAGTACCTCTGGTCCCAAGCTCCCCATGGGTCAAATCCACGATCCCTACGTGATATCCCTTGTCCACATGTGCAGCAATGGTTCCTGAGCAACCTAATTCGGCATCGTCCGGATGCGCGGCAAATACAAGAATATCCAATTTCGACATGTCAAGGAAAGTTTTGGATTATTTAACTCTTAGATTCTGACCAATTCTCAATATGGAGCGAGTAGAAATTCCATTTAGGCGTGTCAATTGAGTAATCGTCACTCCATACCTTCGGGCAATCGACCCCAAGTTATCTCCTCTTTTTACGCGATGGTATGCTGCAGCTCTTGCTTTGGCAATATGGCTAAACAATTCCTTATTGATCAGTAATTCTTGCTTGGTAATTTCGTTTTTTTCAAAGTCATAAACAATCTCTGGATCAAAGGGCAATCCTTTGTAACGCAATTCGTAGTGCAAGTGCGGGCCTGTACTTCTTCCAGTAGAACCGCCTTTTCCTAAAAAATCTCCAGCTTTTAGCTCTTGTCCCACTTCTACCACATGCTTAGATAAATGGCCATAAAGAGTCTCCAAACCATTTTTGTGTCTCACTACATAATAATACCCATAACCGTATCGGTCGTATCCTTTTACCCTTACTATCCCATCAAAAGTAGTATAAATGGGATCTCCAGTGCTCAAGTCTAGGTCTATACCTCCATGCATTCTTCCCCATCTAGGTCCAAATCTAGAATTAACTAACAGATCATTGAGAGGCATTTTCCAAAACTGTCCTATTTCCTCATCATACAATTTAAGTAAAAGACTATCCTGGAAGTCTTTTATGTCCAAATTGTATATATCAACTTTTTTGGTATCCCAGTTGGAAAAATATTCAAAAGCAGTGATCCAGACACTATCCACTTGAATCTGTTCGGCTACTTGAACGACTTCGTCAGAAGGAGCCCAATCTAAGGCAAATGGCTCCTCGCTGATAATAGATCGAATCCTAGCCAAATTGACGTTGTCTTGAAATAACAAAGAATCTGTTTGATTGGATAAGGTTTGCAAATAGGTTACCTGATCAAATTCTCTCAATTCTATATTTTTACGCTCTGAAGTCTGTCCAGTTCCTGCAGGATTTCTTTTAATAATTTTTGGGAAGCCTTGGGTAAATTCTTTTATATCTAAAAGTTTCTTTTCCAGTTTGGAAGTGTCAGCAGGGGTTGCAGATTTATTAAAAATTTTAGGCAAAACCTGACCCTGAGCTTGAATAAAGCTTAATGAAATGCAACTAATGAATAAAAAACTGCTAAGAAATAATCTCCTCATCCATCAAGTTTAGTGATTCCCAGTAGCGGCTAGGAAGCGTTCCGCATCCAAAGCAGCCATACATCCTGTACCTGCAGCGGTCACCGCTTGGCGGTACACATTATCTTGCGCATCTCCACAAGCGAAAACACCTTCCACATTGGTTTTTGTAGTACCTGGAATTGTTTTAATGTATCCGGATGCATCCATGGTAATGTACTCTTTAAATATTTCTGTATTCGGTTGATGACCTATAGCAACAAAGAAGCCAGAAATTGAAATTTCAGAAATTTTTTGAGTTTTATTGTTTAAAATTTTTACTCCAGTCACTTCCTGGTCCCCCAAAATTTCTAAGGTTTCGGTATTCCAAAGGATTTCAATTTTTGGGTTATTTTTCACCCGTTGCTGCATGATGAGCGAAGCACGCATTTCCTCTTTTCGGACAATCATGTAAACCTTAGAACAAATATTTGCCAAATAGGAAGCTTCCTCACAGGCAGTATCTCCAGCTCCTACAATAGCTACTTCTTGACCTCTAAAAAAGAAGCCATCACAGACTGCACACGCAGAAACTCCCCTGCCGTTGAGTCTTGTCTCACTTTCCAGGCCCAACCATTTGGCGGAAGCCCCCGTACTGATGATTACTGTTTCTGCCAATAATGTCGCCTGATCATCTACAATTACCCGATGAGGTCTTGCACTAAAATCGACTTGGGTGACTACTCCATAGCGAATTTGAGTCCCAAAGCGTTCTGCTTGCTTTCTAAAATCCTCCATCATTTCAGGACCCATAATGCCTTCTGGATAACCTGGGTAGTTTTCCACATCTGTGGTGATGGTGAGTTGTCCTCCAGGTTGTCCACCTGTATACAGCACAGGTTTCATTCCTGCTCTTGCTGCATAAATGGCCGCAGTATATCCTGCAGGTCCTGATCCGATAATAAGTACGTTTACTTGTTCCATGGCTTACTTTTTGACTAAACTTTGTATTACTATAAGCTCTATCCCTAAAGATTCTATTTCATCTCAAGAATCCAAGAATTACTCAATGGCTTTGCCATTCTCCATAAGGGTAAAAACGAAAAAAGGGGGCTTGCAAGCCCCCTTTTCTGTGTTTATCCCAAATAAGGTTTGAGGGTCTTGCTTCGGGAAGTATGCCTCAATCTTCTAATGGCCTTTTCTTTAATTTGCCTGACACGTTCTCGGGTCAAATTAAATTTTTCACCGATTTCCTCTAATGTCATGGCATGTTCGCCATTCAATCCGAAATATAAGGTAATGACATCTGCTTCGCGTTGAGTGAGGGTAGATAAGGCCCGCTGTACTTCTTTGCGAAGGGAATCGTTCATCAAGCCGTCGTCTGGCTTCTCATCTCCATCGTTTTCCAACACGTCAAGAAGACTATTTTCCTCACCTTGCACAAAAGGAGCATCCATGGATACGTGACGACCCGAAATTTTCATGGTGTCCACTACTTCAGAAGCAGATACTTCAAGAACTTCTGCCAATTCTTCTGGAGAAGGTTCACGTTCAAATTTTTGCTCTAACTCACTGAAAGTTTTTGAGATTTTATTCAAAGATCCTACCCGATTGAGAGGAAGTCTAACAATTCGAGATTGTTCGGCCAATGCTTGAAGGATAGACTGACGAATCCACCACACTGCATAGGAAATAAATTTAAATCCACGAGTTTCGTCAAATCTTTGAGCCGCTTTAATCAATCCCAAATTTCCTTCGTTGATCAAATCTCCAAGAGATAATCCTTGGTTTTGGTATTGCTTGGCTACTGATACCACAAATCGAAGGTTGGCTTTGGTAAGTTTCTCTAAGGCAAGTTGATCACCTTCTCGAATTCTTTTTGCCAATACCACCTCCTCATCGGCTGTCAACAGATCTACTTTTCCAATCTCTTGCAGGTATTTGTCAAGGGACTGAGATTCTCTGTTCGTAATCTGTTTGCTAATCTTTAGCTGCCTCATTCAGGGTGAATAGTTGTAAATTGATGAGATAATTTGGTAAGATAGTCAACTGAGAGCAAATTTTACCCGTTTGACTCTGATTTTTCAGGTCTTGGAAGTAAGGCCTTTCTGGATAATTTGAATTTACCAGTCTTCTTATCGATATCAATCAATTTGACCGTAATTTCTTCTCCAGGCTCAAGAACTCCGTCCATAGTTTCCAATCGCTCCCACTTGATTTCTGAGATATGTAGTAAACCATCTTTTCCTGGCATAAATTCCACAAATGCGCCAAAAGCTTGAATATTTTTTACTTTACCCGTATAAACTTCTCCAATCTCAGGCTGGGCCACTATGGCTTTCACTCTGCGGATGGCAGCATCCATATTGGACTGATTGGCAGAAAATATGTTGATTTTGCCCTGATTGTCCACTTCTTCTATCACCACAGTTGTTGCAGTGTCTTTTTGGATCTCTTGAATTACTTTACCACCTGGTCCAATTACAGCACCAATAAGTTCTTTGGGAATCCACATCATAAACGAACGTGGAGTATGCGGTTTCAAGTCAGGTTTAGGAGCCGCTAAGGTTTTAGAAATCTCCTTTAAAATATGTAGCCTTCCATCTTTGGCTTGATAAAGTGCTTCTTTGAGCACTGCATAATCCAAACCTTCTACTTTCAAATCCATCTGGCAAGCGGTAATTCCTTTTTCAGTTCCCGTTACCTTAAAATCCATGTCCCCCAAATGATCCTCATCTCCTAAAATATCGGATAGGATGGCATATTTGCCCGTTTTGGCATCTGATATCATTCCCATGGCGATTCCAGTAACTGGAGCCTTAATTTGTACTCCAGCATCCATCAAGGCCAAAGATCCTGCACAGACCGTAGCCATAGAAGATGATCCATTGGATTCCAAAATATCAGAAACCACGCGAATGGTGTATGGGTTTTCATTTTCGGGAGGAAGAACTTTTTTCAAGGCTCTCATGGCAAGGTTCCCATGTCCTACTTCCCTTCTTCCAGGTCCTCTGTTAGGCTTTACCTCTCCGGTAGAAAATCCAGGGAAATTGTAATGCAAGAAGAATTTGTTGTATCCGGAAATCACTGCTCCGTCCACCATCTGCTCGTCCATCTTCGTACCTAGGGTACAAGTCGTCACCGATTGAGTTTCCCCTCGAGTAAATACCGCTGAGCCATGGGCAGAAGGCAGGTAGTCCACTACCGACCAAATCGGGCGGATCTCATTGAGATTTCGTCCATCGAGCCTTTTCTTGGTATTTAATGTCAAATTTCGAGCCGCTTCCTTGTGAATTTTATGGAAATAAGGTCCAATCAAACTGCTTTCAAAACCATGATCTTCGCCTAGACTCACTACAAAAGCTTCTTTTATTTCTTTAACTAAGGCTGCTCTTTCGGATTTGTTAGCAATTTGCTTGCTCACTGCATTGTACAATTTGTCGTAGAGCTCCGATTTCATTTTGTCGTACAAAGCAGGATCACTTTTTTCATGACAATATGTTCTTTTTTGCTCTTTACCCACCTTTTTAGTCAATTCCAATTGGGCCTGGCAATGACGCTTAATTTCTTCGTGAGCTAATTGGAGGGCCTCAACCATTTCGTCCTCTTGAATTTCAGAGGCTTCCCCTTCTACCATCAGGATATATTCAGTAGAACCTGCAACAATAAACTCCAAACTTGCTTTAGCAAGCTGTGCAGGTGTAGGATTGATAGTCAATACCCCATCGATTTTCGCTACGCGAACTTCAGAAATGGGTCCATTAAACGGAATGTCTGATACGGATAAAGCCGCAGAAGCTGCCAATCCGGCCAAAGCATCTGGTAACACTTCCTCATCAGAAGACATCAAGGTGATGGCTACTTGTGTATCGGCATGGTAATCGTCTGGGAAAATAGGACGTATCGCCCTATCAACCAATCGACTTATAAGGACCTCGTAATCGGAAAGTTTTCCTTCTCTTTTCAAAAATCCTCCTGGGATTTTACCAGTAGAAGCAAATTTCTCTTGGTAATCCACAGATAGAGGTAAAAAATCTACTCCCTCAAGCACATCTTTCTTTGCAACAACAGTTGCCAATAACATGGTTTTTCCCATGCGAACGACAACCGATCCGTCAGCTTGTTTGGCCAATGCGCCAGTTTCAATGATAATTTCTCTACCATCCTTGAGGGTGATGGTTTGGGTGATCAAATTTGGTAACATATAAACGTGTAGTATTAATACTTGAACAAATAAAAAATTGGGCTACTGCTGAAAAAGAAAAAAGTAAGGTTCTCCACGTAGAGAACCTTACTTTACGGTTATTTACGGATTCCGAGCTCGGCAATAATTGCTCTGTAACGCTCGATATCTCTTTTATGGAGGTAGTCTAGTAGACTTCTTCTTTTTCCTACCAATTTCATCAAGCCCAATCTAGAAGAGTGGTCTTTCGAATTTGATTTAAGGTGATCAGTCAAATGCTGAATCCTGTGTGAAAAGAGGGCAATCTGTGATTCAGGCGAACCTGTATCGGTAGCAGATTTTAACCGTCCATGATTTTTAAACAACTCTTGCTTTTTCTCTGGTGTCAAATACATGTGTAGCTAAATTTTTTTAAAACTCCGACAAAGGTACAGGTAAAATTCGAATTTTAAAAACAGGAAGGTTAATTTGACCTAAACCGAGACAGAAAGCGCCAGGTTCTTTTGGCAAAAGGCTGGTACATGTCCCATTCGAAGAGCCGGGCATCTTTTCGTGCTTGTCTCAAAAAAAAGATCCCAAAGGGCAGTAAACACAAGTTTGAAAAAATGGTACCAAAAAAGGCATCAGTAACCCCTTCTTTCGCCCATTTCTCTCCCGTTATGGTAAGCATGTAAAAAAAGATGAAGAATAGAATAGAAATGAGAACAGGCATTCCCAATCCCCCTTTTTTGATGATTGCTCCCAAAGGAGCTCCTATCAAAAACATGATAAAGCAGGCAATAGTCTGGGTATATTTTTGATACCAAGCTATCTGGTAGCGTCTATACTCCCTTACTTGCCCATCCGCTTGACTCATGTTGACATTAAAAGTATTCTTTAGGTTTCTTGCATTATTTAGTGCCAAGGTAAAAGCATTGGAAATGTACCCTTTCTCGTAAAAAATAGAATCCAAAAGTTGTTTTTCATCATCCGAAAGTGGAGCAGTTCGTGTTTTTCTATAGTTTATTGAAGAAAGTAGGGTGTCTTCCACAGGAAGGGAGGGTTCAGATAAAATAGTAGAGGTATCGGTCCATTCTATTTTTCTATCCTTAAGTTTTCGCTGCAGCAGGGAATCAGAAACAGGCACAGAGGGCTGTGATTCTAGTGTTACTATTAAATTGGTATCTCCAGGTGAAGGATTTTGAGCAAGCGCCTTTTCTTGTTCGAGTTGCTCGAGACTATCCCTAGTTTGTTGCTCTTTAAGCAAGCGCATACGCCTCAAGGTATCAAACCTTGCTTTGTCTTGCAGGATTTTTTCAGATGGCTGTAACGAACGGTATTTGGTAAAAAAAGGATAAATACTTTCAGCCGTTTTAAAATTTTGATAAGAAAGATCGCTGATGATCAATTGAATGGAATCCAAACCGTAGCGAATTTCATCTATGGTTTTGATGGCTCGATTGGTAGACCATTGATCTTCTGGTGTACGATTCAGTTGAAATGCCGACAAGTCAAACACCATTACGCTTTCCTGGAAAGTTGTTCTAGAAAATTCCACGGGGGCTTCTGATATCCCTCTCGTAGACCTGGCCTCTTTGTAATTATTTCCATGGTAAAGGGTCAGTTTCATGTAGGTATCGTTATTAAACGTCTCCATCCTACCTGAATCGGCCATGGTCACATTCAAATTTCCCTGTCCTTCGGTATGGTTGTAAATAAGAATGTCTTGGAGTCGGACCTTATCTACCTTTCTATTGACTTTAATGCTGTAATTGGGTATTCCTCCATAAAAAACTCCTTCTTTGATATCCAAGGCAGGCGTTTTCATGCGAATGTCATACAGCAAACTGAAGGTTTTCAGGTTTACCTTAGGTACTAGATAATTGTTGGACAAAAAAGCAAAAAAGGTAAGTACCACTGCAAAAATCGCCATGGGACGCATGGCTCGGGTTAGAGATATTCCACTTCCTTTGATGGCGGTAAGCTCAAAATGCTCTCCCAAATTCCCAAAAGTCATCAAACTAGACAAGAGCATGGCTAAAGGCAAAGCCATGGGCGAAATACTGATGACAAAGTAGCCTATCAATTCTGCATAAATCCAAAATCCCAAGCCTTTGCCAAATATCTCGTCAAAGTATTTCAACATGTTGACTATCAATAAAATAAAGTCAACAACAAAAAAGGTTAAGGTAAAAGGCCCTATAAAAGACCCTAGAATTAATTTATCTAGTTTTTTCATTGCCACTATTCCAGACAAAGTAACAAAAAATCTGCTTTGCTAGCTGCAAACGAGTCAGGGATTTAACCTCCAATGATGGTTTTTAGTTTTCCAATCATGCCTTCCCAAACCCCACCCATGTCTTGAGAGGAATACTCCTGGGTAGTATCGATGATTTTCAAAAATAGGCTTTGTGTAAGGTCATTTTCCTCTATCATAAATTCAATGTAAGCCTCTTCAAGATTTGAGGGTTCTTTAGGGTCAAAAAAATCCCAACGTATGTGTAGCGATTGCTTGAGGAGGGTGGGTCTAGCAAAATGGTCTCGATCGTCGTAAGTAAAGATATAGTTCTTGTCTCGATCAATGCGGACCTTATCGGCAAACCACTCTTCTAAGCCACTGGCAGAACTCACATAAGGAAACACAATTTTCCTGGATGCATTCAGGTGATACTCAGCGATAAACTCTTTTTCACGCATGATTTGAAAAGTTAATGGGCGAAATATTACTTCTTTACTTACTCCATGATTTGCATTTAAAGGGACAAGGCCTCATATTTGCATTCCCTTTTAAACAGCGTGCCTTGAAAAATTGCTACAAGGACAAGGAATAAAAAAGTGAAAATCTTGTTCTTGAATATAAGGAATTATTTCAAATAATAAGAAAAGAAATTTGGCGAGGTAGCTCAGTTGGTTAGAGCGCAGGATTCATAACCCTGAGGTCGGGAGTTCAAATCTCCCTCTCGCTACATAGGCTTCCCTTTTGGGGAGCCTTATTTTTTATACTATGTTTTTCGTTTAAGTGCTGTACAGCCGATCCGCTAACAAGTTTTATGTAGGATACACCTCCAATCTGGAATCCAGGCTTCTTTCCTATAATTTACTAGGAACCAAAGACTGGACAAAGCGATATAGACCTTGGAATCTGGTGTATACATAGCCCTGTGAAACTAAATAAAGCGCACTAAAACGAGAAAAAGAATTGAAAACCGGTGTAGGTCGGGAGTGGATTCGAAAAATGTGCAGTAAATAATAAATAAGACCTCTAATGCCAAGCAGCACAAAAAAAGCCTCCCTTGTTGGGAGGCTTTTTCAAAATAAGGCAGTGCCGGCCTTACTTTACTTTTTCAACTACAGCTTTAAATGCCTCTGGATGGTTCATGGCCAAATCGGCTAAAACCTTTCGGTTTAGTTCGATTTCTGCTTTTTTCAACATTCCCATCAATTGAGAATAAGATACTCCATGAGCTCTCGCTCCTGCATTGATACGTTGAATCCACAAAGCTCTGAATTCTCTTTTCTTCGCTTTACGGTCTCTGTAGGCATACTGAAGTCCTTTCTCGTACTTGTTTTTGGCTACAGTCCACACGTTTTTACCTCTTCCGAAGTAACCTCTAGTGGCCTTTAAAACCTTCTTTCTTCTTGCTCTTGACGCTACCGCGTTTACTGATCTAGGCATAGTGTTTTGTTTTTTGACTCGTGGTGTCCTGATTTAGGAACTTTGGAACCAACGCATCTGGTGAATAAATAAACCTGTGTAATGTAGACTAATCTGAAAATCAGATTTTCAGCATGTCACGTACTCTACCCTCGTCGGAAGTATGTACCAAACCTGCTTTGGTTAGGTTGTGCTTACGCTTGGTAGATTTCTTGGTAAGGATATGGCTTTTGAAAGCGTGCTTCCTTTTGATTTTTCCGGTTCCTGTGAGGGAAAACCGCTTTTTTGCACTGGATTTGGTTTTTACTTTTGGCATTTTACTGTATTTAGTTGGTTGAAATCACTTTTTTCCTGGCTTGGGGGCTAAGAAAATATTCATCCTCTTCCCTTCTAACCTTGGCATTTGCTCCACCACACCTACATCTTCTAGCGCTTGAGCAAATTTTAAGAGCAACATTTCACCTCGTTCTTTAAAGACGATACTGCGCCCCACGAAATGCACATATGCTTTGACCTTGGCTCCTTCTTTAAGGAAACTGATGGCATGCTTCAATTTGAAATTGAAATCGTGATCATCTGTGTTGGGTCCAAACCTAATTTCTTTTAAAATAACCTTGGCCGCATTCGCTTTTATCTCCTTTTGCTTCTTTTTTTGCTCGTACTTAAACTTTGCGTAATCGATAATTTTGCAAACGGGTGGATCTGCATTGGGAGAGATTTCTACCAGATCAAGATCGTTTTCCTGAGCTAGCTTAATTGCATCCTCTACCAAGAGAACGGCGTTTCCGCCATCCACATAATTCCCCACTACCCTTACTTCTCGCACTCGAATTTTATGATTGATTCGGTACGGTTCTTCTTGTCTACCTCTAGGTGGTTGTGGTTTTTGATTCAAGTTATGCCTGGTTTGTTTTATTAAAATAGCCTGCAAATATCGGAATTATTCTGAATTCAAAAAATGAATTCTCATTTCTACTTTATTCTTTGGCCAAGGATTCTGAAATTATACCCTGAAAATAGGACACAAACTCTGTCGGAGTAAAAACTCCTAAGTCTCCATGCCCATGTTTTCTTACCGCTACCTTTCCTTCTTCCCTTTCCTTTTCTCCCACAATAAGCATAAATGGAACCTTTTTTACCTCTGCGTCTCTAATCTTCCTGCCTATTTTTTCATCACGATTATCTATAGATCCAGAGATACCCGCTTCTTCCAGTACGGCTTTCAATTCTTCCGCATACCCGATAAATTTTTCGGAAATAGGTAGAATATTGATTTGTTCAGGGGCAAGCCAAAGTGGAAAATCTCCTGCGCAGTGCTCGATGAGTACAGCAACAAAACGTTCTAAGGAACCAAAAGGAGCTCTGTGAATCATCACAGGACGGTGTTTTTGGTTGTCAGAACCAATGTATTCCAATTGGAATCGATCCGGAAGTTGGTAATCCACCTGAATGGTACCCAACTGCCACTTTCTTCCTAAGGCATCCTTGACCATAAAGTCGAGCTTGGGCCCATAGAAAGCCGCCTCACCCAACTCTGTTACCGTCTCTAGACCTCTTTCTGCGGAGGCTTCAATGATCGCTGCCTCGGCCTTTTCCCAAGCTTCGTCTCCGCCAATGTACTTTTGTTTATTGTCTGGGTCTCTCAAAGAAATTTGTGCCGTGTATTCGGTAAATCCTAAGGCCTTGAAGACATAAAGTACCAAATCAATCACCTTTATAAATTCTTCTTTGACCTGATCCGGTCTACAAAAGATGTGGGCATCGTCTTGAGTAAAACCCCTCACTCGGGTAAGTCCATGCAACTCCCCACTTTGCTCGTAGCGGTAAACAGTCCCAAATTCTGCATAGCGAATGGGTAAATCCTTATAAGAACGTGGCTTATGCTTGTAAATCTCACAGTGGTGAGGGCAATTCATGGGCTTTAATAAGAAGGTCTCCCCTTCATGAGGGGTAGCTATGGGTTGGAAAGAGTCTTTGCCATATTTTTCGTAATGCCCTGAAGTTTCGTACAAGGCCTTGTGACCAATATGAGGGGTAGTCACCTGTTGGTAACCCGATTTATCTTGAGCCTTTTTCATGAAATTGACCAAGCGCTCCCGTAATAAAGTGCCCTTTGGTAACCAAAGAGGTAGGCCCATACCTACCTTTTCCGAGAAGGTAAATAATTCCAATTCACGGCCAATCTTTCGATGATCTCTCTTTTTAGCTTCCTCTAGCAAGGTGAGGTAATCTTTCAACTCCTGCGCCTTAGGAAAGGTGACCCCATAAATACGAGTAAGCATTTTTCTCTTCTCGTCTCCCCTCCAATAGGCTCCCGCGATATTGGTCAGCTTTACCGCTTTGATAAATCCTGTATTGGGAATATGCGGACCACGGCAGAGATCCGTAAAATTGCCCTGCTCGTAAAAAGTAATTGTCCCATCTTCCAAACCTTCCAAGAGGTCTAGTTTGTACTCATCCCCTTTTTGCTTGAAGTAGCTCAGGGCATCTTTCTTAGAAATCTCCTTTCGAATGTAGTCAGATTTGAGCCTTCCTAGCTCAAGCATTTTGTTTTCGATTTTCTCCAACTCATCTCCTTCCAACTTGTGATCACCAAAATCTACATCGTAGTAGAAACCGGTTTCTATGGAAGGGCCAATGCCTAGCTTCACCCCTGGATACAAGGCTTCCAATGCCTCAGCCATCAAATGAGCGGAGGAATGCCAAAACGTACTCTTTCCATCGGAATCGTTCCAAGTGAGCAACTGCAAGCTGGAATCCTCGGTAATGGGACGAGTAGCATCCCATACTTGTCCATTAATTTTAGCAGCAAGTACATTCCGAGCCAAACCCTCGCTGATACTTGCAGCAATCTGTAGTCCGGTAATGCCCTTAGGATACGCTCTCACCGATCCATCGGGAAGAGTAATGTGTAGTGATTGTGACATACTTAGTTTTTACTGCCTATACAAACAGGCATATGATTTTGCTGCAAATATGCACAAAAGGGACCCAAAGGAAAATTATTTGAATCAGAAAGAGGCAAACTTTTACCTACAAAATGATTTGAGCACTTACTTTGACATGAAAAGGCCTAGCCTCAGGAAGATCCAGGTAGGTCATACGATGAAAAAAATCAACTCTAAAAAATCTGAAAATATTCTCAATTCCATACCCCAATTCTACATAAGGAACGCTGGGGTTTAGCCTACCAAAAGTTGCCAATGGAACTCCCTCTGGACTAACGGAAGGTAAATTAGCAATGTTTTCACTCCTAACACTTCCCATCAAGACATTGGCATTCCCCACCAACCTCCAGTTTAATTTCTTAATTCCTGGAAGAGAATTGAATAACAAGCCCTCGAATGATTGTCTAAACCGCAGACTTACAAATTGGTCTGAGGCAAATTCATTAAAATTCATGGTGCTGAATGCGGCAGTGGTGTAAAAAAGGGTTTCATTGCCCAAATGGTTTTTCAGCAAAGGATAGGGTACCTCTCCCCAGATTTTGCCTGCATCCACTTCATAGCGGCCAGTACCCAAAATTCCCATGGGAATTCGGTGAAACAAATAAAAATTAAATCTACTGTAAGGAATTTTCCCACCTAATCGGGAAATTCCTTGAGCGTACCTCGCTTCGAGGATGGGCCAATTTCTCGGTCCCAATGAAGATCTGCTATTGTCGTTAATAATGATGACCTCATCTCTCCCGTAGCGTATGCCCGCACGGAGCTCAGTAGATTGAAATGAAGAAAGAAGTTCTCCTGTACCTTTTTCTTTGTAATAAAAATCAAAAAGAGGATCAAATTGACTCATAGTTAAGCCTGCGGTTAGCAAAAACCCTTTAAAAAATTCACGTTGAAAGGATAGCTTTTGGGTGGTAGACACAAAAGGTCTACGTAAGGTGCCAAAACGGCTAGCCGCTAGAAAAATAGAGTTTCCCTCTAGGTTTTCCATCTCCAAACCTACCTGATCCAGTTCCCTACCTGCCTTTATTTCCAAGCTAGTCCAATGCCTTCTTGACAAGATTACGTTGGAAGCGATTTTGTACTTCCATCGTTGGTCAACCGTACCATAAGCGCCATAGCCTTCTAGCACCCATTTTTTTGAAAATGAATAATTGGTTCGTAGACCCAAGCCAAACCTTAACCCCTCCACATTATTGTAGTTGCCAAATTCCGTCCAAGGACCTAAATCCAATTTTTTTACAGGAAGATAGCCCGAAGCAAAAAACTTCAGGCTTTCTGAATAAAACCGGATGAGGGGGATCCTTTTTAAGGTGTCAACCATTTGCAACACGGCCAATTCTTCCTTGCTCAAGGGATCAGGCCGAGAATTTTGCCAGAAATCAGGAGGTACCTGATTGAAGTCGGGCTTCAACACCACAGCTTGATCAAAAAAAGAAGTTTCCCTAGGCTGATTTACTTCCACTTCCTCTGTGGATGTATAAAATTTTGCCAAAAGACCTGCCGTATTTTCGGTGATTTGACCAATTTTTACCAAAACCCGCGTTTTTGCAGGTAAGAGAGGACCTGCAGTAGTAGCTTGAAGCTCTTGTTGGATTTTGATCTTTTCCACAAAATTGAGATTAGCCGCCTTAGGTATACTCAAGTCTACCTGCTTCAGAGAATAGTCCGATTTTTTTATCCAGATGGTCCCAGCAAAAGCCAAATCCTGTTCTCTTCTCGGGTAGACTAAGAGTTTGAAGCAACTGTCTTGATCCACCAATACATCCTCCATCAAATCGTAATCGTAATAGGTCTTCCAACCTTCTGCAATAGGAGAAATAAACTCTTTATCCAAAATCCTTAACCAATTTTGATAAAAGTTATATTCTTGGAATAAGGAACCTGTCACCTGGGAAGTCGTAGACCCATCGGTAATGCCCACTCCGGTTACCTTGGTTTTTTCTATGATCTCTTTTTTGAGTTCAGGATTAGTTCTGTAATAAAAATTAGAAACTGTCTCCGAAAAAAATACGGGCAAGATCTTCTCTCCTTCGTCATTGGTGAGCAGACTTATGCTGTCCAAAACCGAGGTTACGGCCCTCACGGTACGCCTTTGCCGAAACTCTTCGGAAAGGTTGTCTACATCCAACTCTATTTTGGTATAATTCTTTGTTTGGTAAGCCTGAAGACTCCTTTTATCAAAGTCTTTCCTTCTTGCCACTGCCTCTCTAATAATCTGAAATGCAGGATTTTCTCCAGATTCAAACACAAAGGTGCTCAATTGAAAGTCGCTTGGCCAAAGCTGAAAATTAAGTTGCTGCTGCAAAGCTTTAGTGAGCGGCTTGGTCTGGGTGGTGTATCCCAGATAACTTACTGAAAGACTGTCGCTTAAACTGGAAGCATTTAAAAGATAATTCCCCTCAAAATCAGTGGTTGTACCTGAGGTTTTTCCCTTTAAAAAAACACTAGCAAAAGGAATGGGATCACCAGTTTCAGCATCAGTGACCTTCCCAGAAAGGGTAAACTGACCGTAACTTAAGGTAGAAATTAGGAGAGCAACTCCAAAGAATAAACTTCTAAACATGATTGGCTAGGTGAAGTCCACACCGAGAATGCAAAGGTAGGAGTATTTTTGAGCTGTTTGATGCCCTTACTTTTAGCAACATTCCAAAACATTCATGATCGTACGCATAAAAAAAAACTAAAGTTACTTCCGGGATTTTTACACTCCTTTAGAAGTAGAATCGTGGTCTTTACCTTACCTTTGAACAAAATTTAACTACCTATGACCTATGACGTAGTTGTGGCTGGAGGAGGAATTGTGGGACTTGCTACAGCCTACAAGTTGATCCAAGCCAGACCCGAGCTAAAAATTGCTGTTCTGGAAAAAGAAAACCAACTCGCCAAGCACCAAACGGCCAATAACTCGGGAGTAATCCATTCAGGCCTGTATTACAAGCCTGGATCCCTTAAGGCCATCAATTGCATCCAAGGATACCACGAATTGGTAGGGTTTTGCCAACAAGAAAAAATACCTTACGAAATCACCGGTAAGGTAGTTGTAGCGACAAGAAATGAACAAATTCACATTTTAGATACCCTTTTGGAGCGTGGATTGCAAAATGGACTGGTAGGAACTCGTAAAATTACCCTAGAAGAATTGAAGGGGTACGAACCCTATTGTACAGGTGTAGCTGCCATTCACGTGCCGCAAACTGGAATAGTAGATTATTTCCAAGTAGCCTTAGCCTACGGAAGGAAAATAATTCAAGGAGGAGGAGCCATTTTTTTAGAACATAAAATACTAAAAATCAGTCAAAAAGATTCAATAAATTATATTGAAACTTCAAAGGAGACTTTTCAAGCCAAACTGCTCGTCAATTGTGCAGGCTTGTACTCGGATAAAGTGGCTCGCATGAACGACGAATCCATCAAGGATGTTAAAATCATTCCTTTTCGAGGAGAATACTTCAAACTCAAAAAAGAACGGGAATATTTGGTCAACAACCTCATTTACCCAGTTCCTGATCCTAACTTTCCTTTCTTGGGGGTACATTTTACCCGTATGAAAAAAGGAGGTGTGGAGGCAGGCCCCAATGCCGTCCTGGCATTTCGGAGGGAAGGATATAAAAAATCTCAAATCAATTTTTCAGAATTTATGGAAATCTTAGCTTGGCCAGGTTTCCAAAAAGTGGCAGGGAAGTATTGGAAAACAGGATTGGGAGAGCTCTATCGCTCTTTTTCTAAAGCTGCATTCACCAAAGCTTTGCAAGAACTTATCCCAGAAATCCAGGAAGATGACCTCGTAGAAGGTGGTGCAGGTGTACGTGCTCAAGCCTGTGACCGCACGGGAGGTCTTTTGGATGACTTTGCAATTAGGGAATCGGAGTTTGCGATCAACGTACTTAACGCTCCCTCTCCAGCCGCTACTAGTTCCCTTTCTATTGGGGGGACCGTGGCTGAAATGGTGCTCAAGAGATTCTAAATTTGCATTTCAAGTGTTTTTATTCTTGCAAGGTCTTGGGATTTGAATATCAGTCAGAAATTCAAGTAGCCTATATTCTGCATAATTAAATTCTGATCCGCCTACAGTAAATCCAGTATGTCCTCCTCGACTGGGAACCTCCAAGAAAATTTTATCGCTCCTTTGAGCAATACTCATCGGAAAGCACTCCCTACCCAATAAGGGGTCATTGGCTGCATTCAAAATCAGTGTGGGTATTGAAATTTCTTCTAAGCTCCTATGGGGACTGGCCTGCTCGTAAAAATCAGCTGCATCTACAAATCCATGCAGTTTGGCCGTGTAATGGGTGTCAAATTCATCAAAATTGCGAACATGAGGCAGGAGTTCCATGTCGATCAAACCCGGATACTGCTTCCCTTTAGCCTCCATTTTCTTTTTCAACTTCCTTAAAAACTTCTCGGCATAGAATTTATTCCCAGGACGACGTAGGGTAGCTGCACTGGAAGGCAAGTGTACTGGAGTAGAATAAACGGCTGCTTTTTTCAAAATAGAGGGAACCTCCTCCCCTTTTTTACCCAAATAATTCAGCGTTTGAGCTCCTCCCATGCTAATTCCAGCAAGGAATAGTTCAGAATAGCGATGCTTATCAAGCACATGCTGTACGACCGTATCCAAATCTTGACTGGATCCATGGTGGTACAGTACCTGTTGCAAGTTGAGTTCACCCCCGCAGGAACGGTTATTCCAAACCAACACATCCATTCCTTGTAGGTTAAATAATTTAACCAAAGCACGAGCATAATGCCGCTGAGAATCCCCTTCTAAACCGTGAGAGACGAGTAAAAGCCCGTCTCCTCCCACGCTAGACCAATCCAAATTCAAAAAATCTCCATCTGGAGTATCAATTTTTTCTCTCCTGTAATTCACTCCTAAAACCTTCCTAAATACACTGGGCACAATGGTTTCTACATGTCCATTAAAATAAAACCAAGGTGGTGTAGTATAGGAAGATGGTAATATGGGCATAACTATGTTAAAAATAACTTCAAAGCAATTTCATTTTTCATTAACCTACCTTTTCGCCAAATAGGGTAGCTTTACCTCAGAGCTTCTCATAAGGCTTTTAAAGGGGACTTAAGTTAAAAGAAGGCCATGGGTGTGGCCTCTTTTTTTTGCATGGATACCTGCTAAATAACCTGTAGTCCAAGCCGCTTGAAAATTAAATCCGCCCGTAATTCCATCTAAATTCAAGACCTCCCCTGCAAAATAGATTCCCGGATGAAATTTACTCTCCATAGTTTCTGGATGGATTTCCTCTAAGTCCACTCCTCCCGCAGTGACAAATTCTTCCTTGAAGGTTGTTTTCCCTTGCATGGCCAAAGGGTAGCAAAACAAGCACTGCACCAATTTATTCTGCATCTTCTTAGGAAGTTGCCCAAATAGCTGAGATTCTGAAATTTCAGCTTGAATACAAAAATGCTCCCAAAGCCGTGCAGGAATCCCAAATAGCGGATGGGAATACACTTTTCTATTGGGATGAAGTTGCGCATAGCTGCTGAGTTGCTCAGAGTAAGCTTGCTCCCCCAAATCTGCATTCCATTGGACGATCGCCCGGGCATTATACTGGTGCTCGTGCAACCAATCTGCGCCAAAGGCTGAAAGCTTGAGTACCGCAGGTCCACTGATACCCCAATGGGTGATCAGAATGGGGCCGCGGTAACTGAGCTTAGTTCCTTCCAATTTGACCACTGCATCCCCCATAGACAAGCCCATCAACTCTCGAATAGGTTCCTGAGGGGTATTAAATGTAAAAAGTGAAGGAATTGGCTTTATTAATCTATGATTCAATGAGTTAAGAAATTCATATGCCCCCAAATTTGGATGACCTCCAGAAGCTACAATAACCTGGGAGACAATTGCTTCTCCTTTATCGGTTTGCAGCGCAAAATCTTGTCCTACAGGTTGAATTGATTTAATTCCAGTAGAAAGTTGAATCTGAACACCCAACTTTTTCGCTTCTGATTCCAGTATGGTGACTATGGTCTG
>Ga0194122_10001599_pt1 | contig 27090 bp, 22 predicted proteins | sample TA2MahCa10mmetaG_FD_155487 | JGI IMG/M metagenome (GOLD analysis project Ga0194122, IMG submission 155487) | Freshwater microbial communities from Lake Tanganyika, Tanzania - TA2015021 Mahale Deep Cast 10m | ecosystem: Environmental > Aquatic > Freshwater > Lake | place: Tanzania: Lake... | reverse complement strand
CAACACGACGTTGGGGACGCATTGCATGCCGAATCCGAGCATCAGCAGACGGGATCTGGCAATGCTAGACTAGGATTTGCGTTTGTGGCCGAATGGCGGAACTGGCAGACGCACTGGACTCAAAATCCAGCGATGTTCACTCATCGTGTCGGTTCGACCCCGACTTCGGCCACCAAAATCAACAACTTACGGGTATAACGTCAGCGATATACAGAGTCGCATTCTGTCACACGTTCTACTCGCTGTCGATATTTAGGGTGAAGTTGTGGTTCAGCTTGAGGTTGTTAGCTGCATCGCGCCATTTAGCGTAGTGCTTGTCAATCATCTGTATAGAGGTCCTGCAATTCTGCGCAATGTCTGCAACCCCCACCCCTCGTTCCAAGCAGAAGCAAATATAGGTGTGGCGGAGACTTGCAAGGTCGCGCTTTTTCGGCGGGTTGTCGTTGGTGTAGCGCAGTCTGGCGTCGTCTAGCAGCCTGTTGAATGCGTCTTTGTGATAGTGCTTGAACACCAGAGCATCGCTCTTGCGCCAATCAGCACCCAATCCATGCCTGTCCACGCAGCGCATAAACGCTCTGTGCGCAGTGAAGTAGGTTCTGCACACACCGCTGGTGCTGCGCTTGCCTTTGATGTTGCGGATGATGAGGCAATTGCGTTGTTCTTTGCAAACCGGGTCATACTGGCTGACAACTTCTACGTCTTTGAACCTGACATTGCGTGCCTCGCCAGTACGCAACCCGCTGCCAGCCACAAACTGCACGTAGTCGCGCAGCTCCTCTGCCGCCTCAATCCAGCGTGTCTTGTTGTCGCGATGCCAACCGATATTCTGGCGCAGTTGTTCGCCCAGCAGCATGTACTGCGCTTCATCGAAATAGGTACGTGGAGTGTCGGCTTTTTTGCCTGTGCTGTCGGCAAGCAGCTTGGGCTGGATTTTTATTTCGCCTCGCCTGTACGCTTCCTTCAGCACGATTTGCAGGGCGTTGCGGTACTGGTGCACGGTGGCTGGCGCAAGCTGTTTTTCCCGCAGCTTGCCCAGCACACCGTTCCACGTCAGCTGTGTCACGCTTGCAGTGGGCACTGCGCCAATCAGCGGCTTTAGCTTTGCAAGGACAAGCCGCAAACTCCTCACGTACGCAGCGCTGCGCCCATTTGGCTTTCCCGCAAGCTGTTCGTATACAGCCAGTGCTTTGTCAGCAGCAGCGGCGAAGTGCCGGGTTTTGGGTGCAGGTACTACGCCGTTGGCAATCTCAGCTTTTCGTTGAAAAAACCAGGTACTAGCAAAGTTCTTCGCCGGCTCCAAGTCTGCCAGTTTAGTGCTGGTGCGGATTTGCTTGCGCTTGTGATAAAAGCACGCCCACCAGTACACGCTGTCGGGTCTTTTGTACAGCGTCAGCTTCTCGTCCCACAACTTTATCAGCGTCTGCTTAAACGGCTCTGCCATAAAATTCACCGATTGTGCCAACTCTTTGAAAACAAGGGCTTTGACGGCAATCGCAACTATTTTATGAGATAAAACGTGTTGCGTCAATCACCATAACGTGTGACAGCTAAGTCGTTGAAAAGAAACGCGTAAAATCAAAAAACGCAGCATTTTGAGTCCCGTGCGTCTGCCAGTTCCGCCACTCCAGCGCCGGGCAACTCTCTTAGTCTACAGCACTAGCGGAGGGCTGCCACGGTCTCCCTGGCTTTCTCCAGCAAGAGCGCCCATTCGTTGGACGTGCCTAGGAAGCGGAACCCGCGATCCCGGCAAAATTTCGACAGTGCGACACTGCGGCACTGAATTCCGGGGACTATGTTTTTGGCCATGCAGGTGTCGCGGATCTTGTCGATGGCCGCGACGAATTTCGGATGATCGAAATTCCCGGGAACGCCGAGCGAAATCGACAGGTCCACGGGCCCCACCATGACAACATCGAGACCGGGGACGGAGAGCAACTCTTCACGACCATCGACGGCCGCTTCGGTTTCGATTTGCAGGATAATCATGCCGTTCTGGTTGCGGTGTTCGATGAGTTGCGGAATGGTCACCGGCTCGTAGTTCGCCTGCATCGTACCGAGGCCGAAACCGCGAATGCCGGCGGGCGGGAACTTGCACCAGGACACGGCTTTGGCCAGAAGTTCAGGCGACTCGACGCGCGGAAAAATCACGCCGTCGGAACCGCAGTCGAGCACTCGGGCGATGAGATCATACTGCATGTCGGCAACGCGGGTGAAGACGGTTAAACCGCACAGGCCGGCCACGCGAGCGACGTCCTGAATCGTCTCGATTCCGTAGCCGCCATGCTCACCGTCCAGGTACACGTAGTCGAATCCGGCGGCTTTCAGAATGCGCGCGATTTCCGGATCACGCAATTGTCCATAAGAGGTTCCAAGTACAGTTTTGCCCTCGGCGAGGGCCTGTTTCACGGCGTTCGGTTGCATCGAAGCTAGTGTATCAGTCGAGCGTCAGAACCTGATGGTCGGGACACTCCGGACGGACGTGCTCGTAGATACGGCCGATGAGGTCCAGCCCATGTTTGGCGAGCATCGGAAGCATGCTGTAAAAGCGCTCCTGCAGGTGGCGGTGCGGATAAACGGCGTTCGAGAGATAGGCAGCATCGGCTCCGGCACGTTCGTCGCGGCGCATGGCTTCGCGGGCAGCCTTCTTTTCAAGTTTCGCAACCTGATACAACATCTTCGCCCGGCCGGTGGCGATGGCCTTTTCCAGGCCCAGGTCGACGCCGCGAACGGCCGAAGCAAGATCGTCGAACTCGGCTTGCACGCGCTCCCGCGAGGTGGCAAAGCGAATCCGCAGCGGCTCGGGAACGAGCGTAGCCGCCATGCGCTCCCGCAACTCCACTTCCGGCACCGCGATGCGGGGAAGGGTCAGACCGTAGCGCTGCGCTAGTTTGCCTGACCGGCGGTCCATGAGAGTAAACGAAGCACGGTGCGCGATGACAGGCATGCGGCCGAGCAGTTCCCGGTACAGCGGCTGGCTTTGCGCGAAATAGGCGAGTTCGGCCGGCCCGCCGAGGTATGCGGCGGTGGGGAATAGGTAGTCCTGCATAACGGGACGGAGCAGCGCGTTGGGCGACAGGTTCTCGGGACGTTCCCGCAATTCGGCAACAGTAAAGTCGTTGAACCCTTTTTCGGTCCGCTTCAGTGCGGTGCGTCGACCGTTCTCCAGCAGGAACAGGAGCGACGCGTTCGGCTTTAAATGCACCTGCGCGTGGTAGCCTGCCGTTTCCAGTTCGCGGCTGCGCTCCTGGACGGCTCGGACAAGGTCTTGGGAATGGTCGAGCGCGCGCGAAAGCATGGGAACTGCAAGCTTGCGGAGAGAGGGCGCCAGCGGGTCCACGACGATCATGCCATAGGGCTTAAGCAACGGATCGAGAAGAGATCGAAACGCCTGGCCGAACGGCACGCCGTCGCGATAGCTTTCGGCGGCCATGGCGGCCACTTCATCCCCGAAGGGCAGTCCACGGAGATGCGCGCGAAGCGCCTCAATGGGAACACCGCGCAGAGCGATGGGCCCGACGGGCCCGTTGCCCGGATTCGAGGCCGGGGTGGTTAGCGAATGCGGAGTGTGGTTCGCGTCGAAGACCCAGGACTGATTGATCTCGGCAAGATCGTGATCCTCAGTGGCGAGCCAAAACATCGGGACGGCGCACACACCGCGTTCGGTGAGCGTTCGCGCCAAGCGCACGGCGGCAAGCGCCTTATAGATCGTATAAAGCGGCCCTCCGAAAAGACCCACCTGCTGGCCGGTTATGACAGCCACCGTTCCCGGTTTGGCGAACGACTCGACCGATGGATTGCCGGGGTTCTGTTCAAGGAGCGCCTGGGCCACCTCTGCGCGGCGGGCCGCAGGATACAGCACCTCCGAGGCGGCTTTCTCGTAGGAAGCCGGATCATACGGCGGGTGCGAGTAGAAGCGCTCCACACGGTCATAGCGATACAGCAGGTCCGCGAACAGACGCGAAGCGCCGGGAAGTTCAGTATGGCGAATACACTGCTGTTCCATGCGAGCCCGTAAAGGTACAGGCTATCAGATGAAGATGGGGATTCTGGTACCGTCGAAGTGTATGCTTGACGAGGCCGGTTTCCGAAACGCGTCCGACTTGGCGCTGCAGGCGCTGTTCAAAGCGCTGTCCCGCGCGTCGGATTCGCACGAATTCGAGGTAGACCTGAATAATGGCGCGTTGACCGTGGAGTTTGAGGACCCGCCGGCGAAGTTCGTGGTTTCGCCTAACGCGCCGGTCCGGCAGATCTGGGTGTCGGCGCATTCCAGGAGCTTCAAGCTCGACTGGGATGCCCTGCGCGAGGCGTTCGTGCTGGCGGCGAGCGGGCAGTCACTTGTGGAGTTGATGGCAGCGCATATAGAACAACACCTGGGCGAGGCCGTGGCGCTGTAGGGCATGGCCGGAGTCTATATCTCCTGGCCGTTCTGCGCGCAAAAATGCACGTACTGCAACTTCGCCTCCGGCGTTTTCCCGAAAGCGTGGGAAGGCCGGTATGTGGACGCGCTGCTGCGCGAAATCCGGGGATTCGAATGGCCCTGGGCACCGGAGACGCTATACATCGGCGGCGGAACGCCGAGCTTGGTGGAGCACGTGGTTCTCGATACCATTCTGGACGCGATGCCCGCGACACCCTGGACGGAGGCGACGCTGGAGGCCGCCCCGGCCGGCGGCCTGCACGTTTCTCCGCGATTCAATCGCGTCTCACTGGGCGTTCAGTCCTTCGTGGAACCGGAACTGAGGAAGACGGGGCGCAAACATACTGCGGAGATCGTGGCGGCGAACGTGGCTGCACTTCGGGCGCAAGGCATCGAGAACTTTAATCTCGACCTGATCGCCGGGTTGCCGGGGCAGACGATGGAGTCCTGGCGGGTTTCACTGGACTGGGTCGCGCGGTTGGAACCGCCGCACGTCTCGGTCTACATGCTGGAGGTGGACGAGGACTCGCGGCTGGGGTTGGAGATACTTCAGGAAGGTTCGAGATTCGGTGCGCGTGACATTCCGGACGAGGCGTCGATCGCGGACATGTATGAGTACGCGGCCGAGCGTTTGGGGCAGCTTGGAATTTCCCGCTACGAGATTTCGAACTTCGCGCGGCCGGGGTTCGAGTCGAAGCACAATTTGAAATACTGGCGGCAAGAGCCGTATGCCGGATTTGGCGCCGATGCGCATTCCTTCGTGGACGGCTGGCGCTGGCAAAACGTCGAGACGGCGGCCGCCTACGTGGAGGCGGACGATCCGCATGGCGAACGAACCGCGGCGAACGCTAGTGAGGAGCGCTTTTTCGTGGGGCTGCGGTTGACCGAAGGCGTCGAGCCCGCTGCGGAGGAGTGGGAGATGCATGCGGCGGTCATCGAAAGGCATCGAGTCAACGGCTTGCTGGAGCGCGCAGGCAATCGACTTCGCCTAACGCCACGCGGTATCCTGCTTTCTAACGAAATTTTCCAGGAGTTTCTCGCCCCATGAAATTTGTCGACTTTCGCAGCGACACAGTCACCAGACCGACAGCGGCCATGCGCCGGGCGATGGCCGAGGCTGAAGTGGGCGACGATGTCTACGGCGAAGATCCCACGGTCAACCGGCTGGAAGAGCGTGCCGCCGTAGTTTTCGGCAAGGAGGCGGCGTTGTTCGTCCCCACCGGAACGATGGGCAATACGATCGGGTTGAAGATTCACACCGAGCACGGGCAGGAGATCGTCTGCGAGGCGCGCGCGCACATTCTGAACTATGAGCTTTCGATGGCCGCGTGGTTCGCGGGATGCCTCGTGCGCCCCATCGAATCGCCGATGGGCATTCTGGAGTGGAGCCAGATCCGGGAGCAGATCCGCCCGGTGGGACCGCATGCCGCGCCGACCGGACTGATCGAGATCGAGAACACGCACAACATGGCGGGCGGCACTTGTTATCCGCAGAACACGATCGACGAGATCTGCGCCGGGGCGCATGCGATGGGGCTGCCGGTGCACATGGATGGCGCGCGCATCTTCAATGCGGCGCACGCCACCGGTTCGACGGTCGCGCGCATCACGCGCGACGTGGACACCGTGATGTTCTGCCTGTCCAAGGCTCTGGGCGCGCCGGCCGGCAGCATGCTGGTTGGCTCGCGCCGGTTGATCGACAAGGGACGGCTGTACCGGAAACGCCTGGGCGGCGGCATGCGGCAGGCCGGAGTCCTGGCGGCAGCGGGATTGATCGCACTGGAGCAGATGCCTGCCCGGCTTGGCGAGGATCACGAGAACGCGAAATGGCTGGCCTCGGAGATGGCAACGATCAAGGGGATTGCCGTGGAATCGGAACCGCAGACCAACATCGTATTTTTCGACGTGACGGCGACCGGCCTGACGGCGCCGGAGTTCAGCGAACGGTTGCAGGAGCGGGGCGTACTGATGAACGCGAACAACGCACGGAGGGTGCGGTTTCTGACGCACTACGACGTCGACCGGGCGGCCTGCGTTACGGCGCTGGCCGCAGTGCGAGATACCGCCCAGCGGTAGAATCTACTCGAATCGCAACGCCAGCATGGGATCGATGCGGCTGGCACGGCGCGCTGGCACCAGGCCGGCCGCGACCGCGACCATTGCCAGCCCAATAGAGGTGAGAATTGCGACGGCGGGATCGTCCGGCTTTACGCCGTAGAGTTGGGAGGCGATGTAACGCCCAAGGCCGATTGCCGCAGGCACGCCAACGGCAAGACCGAGTCCAAGGAGCACCAACACCTCGCGCATTACCATCCAAATCACGGAACCGGTGCGGGCGCCCAGGGCCATCCGGATGCCTAACTCCTTGGTCCTTCGCGCCACGGCGAACGCCATGACACCATACAGACCGACGGCGGCCAGCAAAGTGGCGAGTAGTCCAAAGCCGGCAGACAGCAGGGCCACCAGGCGCTCGGTCAGCAGCGTCTGATCCAACTGATCGGAAAGCGTTTTGATCTCAAAAATGGGCAGAGCGGCGTCTTTCTCCCGCACGGCGGCGCGGACGGCGGCGAAGGCGGAGGCGGAAGGCATTGCCGCACGGACGTAAAAGGTCGCGGACCCATTTCCGGCCCGGGGCACATAGAGTTGGCGGCGCACGCCTTCCCGGGGACCTTCGTACAGGGCGTCGCCGGCAACGCCGACTATTTCATGGTCCAGCTTCGTTCCGGGCGCGCCGCCGAAACCGATGCGCCGGCCCACGGCGCTGCGGCCCGGAAAATAGTGCTCAGCGAAACTCCGGTTGGCGATCACTACTTTCACGTTCGGCTGGAAATCGCGCTGGTCGAAGTCGCGGCCGTCGATCAGCGGTGTTCCCATTGTGGAGAAGTAGCCGGGCGAAAGCGCATTCATGAAGGCCTGCATGTCCTCGCCGTCCTTGGCCTGGTGCCCTTCCACGCGGATCGAGTTGTCCCATTCCGCGCCGTGTAGAAGGGGCACTGCTGCCGTCGCGGCCGATTTGATACCGGGAATGCCTCGAAGCCTGTCGAGCAGGTCGCGATAGAGCGTCCCGACGCGAGCCTCGTCATATCCGTTCAGCGCCGGGGCCAGTTGAAACGTCACCAGGTTGTCGATGTCGCGAAAGCCTGTGTCGGCCGATTGCAGGTTCTGTAAGCTTCGAACGAAGAGTCCGGCGCCGAACAGCAACAGAAAACTGAGTGCGACCTGGGCAGCTACCAGCCCTTTGCGGAGAAACAGCGAACCGCCTCCAGAGATGGTCTGCTTCAGCGTGGCCCACAGGTCAGAACTGCTGGCGCGGAGAGCCGGGACGAGCCCGAAGACGAACGCGGTAAGGATGGTCAAGGCCATCGTGAAGCTCAGAATGCGCATGTCCGGCTCCGGACGGATTTGAAGCGGATTGCCTTCTGCTGGGACCATGGCCAACAAGCTTCTGGTCATCGCCATCGCGAACGCGATTCCGGCGGCGGCGCCGATAACGGCCAATAGCAGACTCTCGGTCAATAGCTGACGGACCAGTTGCCAGCGGGTGGCGCCCATCGAAAGGCGGATGGCAATCTCTTTTTGGCGAGCGAAGGCGCGCGCGATGAGAAGGTTTGCGACATTCGCGCAGGCGATCAGAAGCACGAAGCCCACCATGCACATCAGCACGATCAGCGCCGTCGAAAAGTCGTTTCGGAGGCTGGAGTAGCCGGTGGCCGCGGCGCCCACGTGGAGCGTGCCGCGCAAAAACTGCTGCTTGGCGTAGGCCGGCCACTCTTTGGCTTCGGGCTGTGCCGCCTCATACTCGCGAATTTGCTGGAACAGAACCTGCATGGGAGCGCCGGCGGACTCCACCGTATAACCCGGCTTCAACCTGCCGAAGACCTGTACCCAGCGCTGGCGGCGGTTCTCCATCTGGATCCATTTCCACTCGGGAGTCAACGCCGGCTTCATCAGGATGGGGACGCGGATTTGCGGGGCGCGGACCGGATCGATCCCAGCGAAGCCGCGGGCCGACACACCGACGACGCTCATTGGATAGTTATTGACCAGCATCTTCTTGCCGATCACGGCTGGATCGCCGTTGAACCGGCTGATCCAGTAGTCGTAGCTAAGGACAACCACTGGGTGGCCGTTGTAGACGCGGTCGTCCTGCTCGGATGTGAACACGCGCCCCAGTTCGGGCCGCACGCCCAGCATGGTGAAGTAGTTGCCCGACACGGCTTCGGCATCCACGCGTTCCGTCTGATTGTCGACGCTGACGGAGGTGGAAAGCAGTAGCCGGCACAGCACTTCGGCCAGCGGCTCCGCCTTCTGCTGGTAGTCGCGATAAATAGGGTAAGAATGCATCCTGACGCCCATGTTGCTGCCATTGTGAACACCGCGTTGATAGAGCATTACGAGAGAGTCTGGATTCCAGACCGGGAGTTTCCGCAGCAGTATTTGATCGATCAGGGTAAAGATGGCCGTGTTGGCGCCGATCCCCAACGCCAGCGACAGCACCGAGACCGTGGTGAACAGCGGGCTGCGCAGGAGCGTGCGAATGGCGAAACGCAGATCGGCGAGCATTACGGTACATACGCGCGATCTCGCCGCCGGTTACAGCCGCGATAAGATAACCGACGAGATTTCCTCGCGGGCGCCGGGGCGGTGGCGCTGTACCGGTTCGTGGCCGAGGATGGCGTTGTGGTTGAGGCGTCGCTTGAAGGCATGGGCTGCGCGTCTAGACACGCCAATCCAGTACGATCTTTCCGCTCTTGCCGCTGGCCATCAGTTCAAAGCCCTCCAGGTAGTTGGTGTACGGGAAGCGGTGGGTGATCACGGGTTGGATGTTCAGGCCCGATTGGAGCATGACGGTCATCTTGTACCAAGTTTCATACATTTCGCGCCCGTAGATGCCCTTGATGGTGATCATGTTGAAGATCACGGTGTTCCAGTCGATAGACATCTCGCCGCCGGCCGGAATACCCAGCATGGCCACCTTCGCGCCGTGCGCCAGGTTGGCCAACATGCTCCGGAACGCCGCCGGATTTCCTGACATCTCGAGGCCAACATCGAAGCCCTCGGTCATACCAAGCGACTTCTGGACCTCTTCCAATGGGGTCTCCAAGGGGTTGACGGCTAGTGTCACACCGAGCTTTCGCGCCAGTTCCAAGCGGTACGGATTTACATCCGTGATGACCGTGTAGCGCGCACCGGCATGCACGGCCACGGCCGCGGCCATGATGCCGATGGGTCCAGCGCCGGTGACCAGAACATCCTCGCCTAAGACCGGGAAAGAAAGGGCGGTGTGCACCGCGTTGCCAAAGGGGTCAAAGATGCACGCGACATCCCGGTCCACTCGCTCATCGTGGTGCCAGACGTTCGATACCGGCAGAACAATGTACTCGGCAAAGCAGCCGGGACGGTTTACGCCAACGCCGCTGGTGTGCGCGCACAGATGCCGGCGGCCGGCCAGACAGTTCCGGCACCGCCCGCAGACCACGTGGCCTTCGCCGCTCACCAGCATTCCCGGCGTGAAGTCGCCGGCGTTCGCCCCGGCGGCCACCACTTCGCCGACAAACTCATGGCCAATCGCCATGGGAACGCGAATGGTCTTCTGGGCCCACTCGTCCCATTTGTAGATGTGTACATCCGTGCCGCAGATCGACGCGCGATCCACCCGGATCTTGACGTCGTTGATCCCCATTTCGGGGACTGGAATCTCTTCGAGCCACAACCCAGGGGCCGCTTCACGCTTCACCAGGGCCTTCATGACGCTACTCATGTCCCCATGGTAACCGGCTGCCTGGTGTAGCTCGCCCCTCCGGACCGCAACTCACCCCATTCCCGTCAGCAAATTCGAAGCGGACGGGCACACTGGTTTTAAATGTACCCCAACGCTCCCTGCGGAGACCCTTTCCCCAACAGACAACCTCTGTAGGGAGCGTTTGTAACATGCAAGTAGCTCGTGGGCTACGAGCGAACCGCCAGCGCAATCTGGCAAAGTAGTTGTCGGCTTGGGGTACTCACTTGCAAAATCGATTTTGGTTCATTTTCGGACTTTGGTCGGCGTACGGTCTATTTAATACGGCCGTTGTTCACTACCGCTCCATGCTCTACGGCAAGGAGATGAGCTGGCGCGACGCCGCCCTCTACGAGATGTCGTTCACCTGGATCTGGGCGGCGGCGACACCGCTGGTATTGATCCTCAGCCGCAAATTTCCAGTTGGGCGGGGAGAGTCAAGGCGCAACGTAGTAGTCCACTTCTTGGCCGCCGTGACGCTCGCCATCGCGACGAAGGCGATTTGGGACTTCACGGCGTTGCCGCTGGTAGCCCCCAGTATGGTTCCGAAGAGTGGTGCGGACTTCGTCAAATCCGTTTTCCGGGCGGTCGATTTTGGGACCCTCCATTACTTAATCGTGGCCATCTGCCACCACACGTTCGAGTACTACCGCCGGTATGAGGACGGCCGATTGCGGGCGTCGCAACTGGAGGCCAAGCTAGCCACCGCGCAGCTCGCCGCGCTGAAGATGCAGTTGCATCCCCACTTTCTCTTCAACACGTTGCACTCGATTTCGGAATTGATTCACGACGATCCGCGCCGCGCCGAATCGATGATTGTCCGGTTGAGCGATTTCCTGCGTATGACACTCGAACACGTGGGTGTTCCGGAAGTGCCGCTTTCGGAAGAGATCGATTTCCTGAAACGCTACCTGGAAATTGAACAAATGCGCTTCGAAGATCGTTTATCCGTAGAGTGGACCGTCGATCCGGAGGTTATGGACGTTCGCGTGCCCAATCTAATCCTGCAGCCCATCGTCGAAAACGCGCTCAAGCATGGCATTTCGAAGAACGCCGGAGCGGGCGTTCTTAAGATCGTCTGCCGGCGGGAGGAAGACCGGCTGGCCATGCGCGTGACCGACAACGGACCGGGCCCCCAGCGAACCGCGCTCGACCTGGACCAACCCTTACGGGAGGGCGTTGGATTGAACAACACGCGCAGCCGCCTGACCCGTATCTATGGCGGTGACCACCGCATCGACCTGCACCGCATTCCGCAGGGCGGTTTTGAAGTGACCTTGCGCGTGCCCCTTCGTCTAAAACCGCGTCCCGGCGAGCTTTGCGAATCGAACCCGGAAGCCGCGCCGGTGATAGGTGATTAACCCATGACCACAATGCAATTACAGACAATCCGAACCGTGATCATCGACGACGAGCGACTGGCGCGCCAGCGCATTCGACGGATGCTGACCCATGCACCCGATTTCGAAGTGATGGCCGAATTCGAGAACTCACGCCAAGGCCTGGAGTTTCTTGAGGACAACGATACGGAATTGCTCTTTCTCGACGTGCAGATGCCCGGCCTGGACGGGTTCGCGCTGCTGGAGTCGCTGGCTCCCGAGAAGATACCGATGGTGATCTTCGTCACCGCCTACGACGAGTATGCTCTGCGCGCGTTCGAGTATCATGCGTTCGATTACCTGTTGAAGCCGTTCGATCAGGCCCGCTTCGACAAGGCGTTGGAACGTGCGCGCAAACAATTGACCTCGCGAGAGAACAACAACGAGAAGTTGATGAACCTGCTCAACGAGATCCGCCAGCGGAACCAGGAACCGGCACGATTCGCCATCAAGACGCCCGGCCGGGTCTTCTTTGTACGGCAGGAGGACATCGACTGGATCGAAGCCGCGGACAACTACGTCAACCTGCACGTCGCCACAGATACGCATTTGATCCGAGAGACGATGAACTCGCTGGAGAGCCGGCTGGACAGCCGAAAGTTTTTGCGGATTCACCGCTCGACTATCGTCAACGCCGACCGAATTAAGGAGTTACGTCCGTGGTTCCATGGAGAGTACGTGGTGCTGCTGAAAGACGGAACGGAATTGACGCTGAGCCGGACCTACCGCGAGAAAATTTTATCGCTACTGGGTACATAGCGGTCCTCCGCCGCTGATACCGGGCTCTGGATTGATTGCTTCAACGGACAAAGTGCCATATCCTAATTGCACAATGCTGATGCTGAGGTCTTTATTCGTAACGGTTATCACTCTATCGGCCGCGCCGCCGGCCCAGCAATTTGCCGGGCAATTCAATCTCTCCGGACAGGCGTTGGCCGGCGTGTACTTGCACAAGGAGTACCGGACGGAACACAACGGCGTGACTCACTTGGTGTATCGCCAGCAGTTTCAGGGACTCGATGTCTACAACACAGAGTATGTAGTGAACATCGATCGCGACGGGAAAGTTCTGAACCAGGGCGGCGCGTTGCGGGAGGCACCCGGAGCGAACGTGACGCGGCCGAACCTCAGCAATGTTCGCGCCGCCGCTAGCGCGGCGATCCGGCACATCAATCCCGTTCTGGCACGGGAGTCGCAGTTGGCCTCGCTCGGCCACACAAAGGAAGGCCATCTTCGATTCACCACAGGAAGCGCGCTGGGGGAAGTGACGGGCACACCCGTTTGGTACCCGATTCGCGGAGCGCTGCAACCGGCCTTCGTGTTCGTCGCCACGGCGGAAGACGGCGTCTCGAACTTTGAAACAGTGGTGGACGCGGAGACCTTCACGCCACTCGAGAAACAGCCGCTCACATTTTTCCAGAGCGCCGTGCCCACGCCACGCGGTCTCGTCTATACACGCCGCAGCCCGCAGCCAACGCCGAATCCGGGTGAGAAGCTCGGCGGTGAGCCGGCGTACGTCGAACGGGAACTGGTAGCGTTCAGCGGCGACCCCATCGCATCGCCGCGGGGCTGGATCTCCGGCGACACCACGGCCGGGAACAACACCGTAACCGGCGTGAACGTGCTGGGAATCCTGCTCTCGCGCGACCTCTATTCGCCGCGCTCGCCCGCGCGCGACTTTCAGTATCCGCTGCAACTCGGCCCAGGCGCGCCTTCTCCAACCACCTTCCCGGATGCCGCCGCGGCGAACCTCTTCTACTGGGTGAATCGCATCCACGATCTGTTCTACGTGATCGGTTTTGACGAAGCCGCCGGCAACTACCAAATGGACAATTTCGGCAAGGGCGGTGTGGGCGGCGACCCTCTCTACGCGCACGCGCATTTCGGGGCCGCCTCCGGATCCGGGCTCGCCAATACGAACAATGCGTTCTACACGACGCGCAGCACGACGGACGGCTCGGAAGCGATGATCGGCATGTATCTCGGCTCCTCACCGGGCCGCTGGGCTGACGGCGCGTATTCAACGGAGACACTTTTCCATGAGTACACGCACGGCGTGACGTTCCGGCTCGTGCGCGGTTTGCGCGGACATCAGGGCGGTTCAATGAATGAGGCGTTTTCCGACTTCTGGGCATTAGAATTTCTGACGCCGGAGGGTGCGCCGCCGGACGGCATCTATCCTTACGGCGAGTACCTTTACAACACGTTTGGCGTCGGCATTCGCTCGCGCCCGTACTCGACCAACATGGAGGTGAATCCGCTTACCTACGCCGACCTGGGCCGCGCAATCAGCGCTCCGCAGATTCACAACGACGGCGGAATCTGGATGATGGCTCTGTGGGAGACGCGCGCCAATCTCATTCGCCAATTTGGGGAACGCGAGGGGCGGCGGCGGTTACGCCTGATCGTGCTGGATGGCATGAAGTTAGCGATACCCAGCCCATCGATGGTCGATCTTCGCGATGGAATTCTGCTGGCGGACCGCGTGAACTTCCGGGGGGAAAGCCAGTCGCAGATCTGGGAGGCGTTTGCCAAGCGCGGCTTGGGCGTGCACGCCTATAGCGCCAGCGCCGATTCGATCGTCGTTACCCCATCGTTCGATCGTCCATCGAATACCGGCAGCATTTCCGCTGGCGCAACGACGCTTTCCACCGGCGACACCGTACGCATCTCGGTGCAAGATGGCAACGCAACCGGCCCGACCCTGGATGTGGAGGTCCTCTCCTCAAGCGGCGATTTCGAAGTCGTGACGTTGCGCAGGCAGGGGGAACTCTATACGGGCACCCTCTTCACAACCCCGGTGGGGCAAGCGATTCACCGGAATAGTGTCCTATCCATTATTCACGCCGATAGCCTGACAGTCTTTTACAACGATACGAGCGACGCGGCCGGCGGGTTCCGGCAGGTTTCGAAATTCATCGACGCCCGGCAGCCATATCTGATCACCTACGCCTCCGGCATACCGTTCCGGTTTCTCAATGAACAAGCCTTGCCGCTGACCTCGCCAGTTGCCGGTGCGTCGGTCCGTTTTCAACTTCCGTTCGATTTTCCGTTTCACGACCGGCTTTTCCGGGAGGTGATTGTCACGAACAACGGCCTGATTCAACTGGACACGGGTCTCGTCCCGTCGTGCACCGACGTCTCCGGGCTTCGCGAGATAGCGGCGATCGCCCCGCTTTGGATGCGAATGCGCACGCTTGGCTCGGCCCAGGAGAATCAAGGCGTTTTCGTGAGCCGCGCCGGAGACTCCGTCACATTCCGATGGGCGGGCGAAACGGCACCAAACACCGCCGGGCTAGATCTCACGGCGCCGGTAGAGGCCATCAATTTCGCGGCTACCTTGTTCGACGACGGCCGCATCCGTTTTCAATATGGCGCCGGTAATCAGAACCTGATCAACCCCCAGGTATTCAATGGGTGCGACGCTTCGGCAACTGCGCCGACGGCTGGGATCTCGCGGGGCACACGGGACAATCTCGCAGTCCCGTTCCTGCTCGACCAGCGCGTCAACTTTAACAACGCCCCGACGGCGACGTTTCTGCCCTCGCGCGGCCACTCCTCGGACCCGGTGGTGGAACTAGAACCCGCCTCCGAAATCGATGACCTGTTTCAACTGCGCGGCGTGGTTTACGACCCAGCTACATTTGTCTCGTCGGTTAACGTCCTAATCGACGGGCGATTTGTTGGACGCGCCGCTACGGGCATTCCGCGGCCGGATGTGTGCGCGGAGCGCCGTCTTCCGAATTGTCCCGGGGCCGGTTTTCTGTATGCGGGCAACGCCAGCGCCCTCGGTCTGCGCCCAGGGAGACACACGCTGCAGTATCGTGCCGTAAACGCCCGGGGCGGGTTCACAAACTTTCCGGAGACACCAGCGGAGTTTACCCTGAAACCGGGATTGGCTTCGCCAGCCGTTGCCGGTATTGACGAGCCGGCCGGCGGCGCGACGGTATCGGGCGGGTTTACCGTCCGTGGATTCGCCTACACACCGCTGGCCCGCGTGACGGCTGTGGACATTCTGGTGGACGGCGTCGTCCACGCAAGAGCGCGTTACGGGCTGTCCCGTCCGGACGTCTGCGCGAGCGCGACTTCCCCAAATTGCCCGAACGCCGGATTCCTTGCGACGGTACTTTCCACTTCCGGTAATCCTACTTTGACCAACGGCCCGCACAAGCTGCAACTGCGGGTCCTCGACGAGGGCGGCCGCTTCACCCTGTTCGATCCGATTCCGATCAATGTCGACAACCCGGCGCAGACCCCGCCGGTTGGAGTAATGACCTCGCCCTTGAACCTGGAACGGGTACGCGGCGTCATTCGTGTGGCCGGCCATGCCTATGATCCGGATGGCCGCATTCTCGACGTGACGGTGATTGTCGATGGCATCGCTCGCGGTACGGCGACATATGGCCTGCCGCGGCCGGACGTCTGCCAAAACCTGTCCAACGTCACGGCGTGCCCGAACATCGGCTTCGAGGCGGCTATTGATACCCGCCTGTTTACCAATGGTCTGCATCGGATCGGAGTCATCGTGCGGGACGCGCAGGGCAACGCCATCACGGTCCCGCGCACGACGAACTCCGGTCACAACATCTACGTGGAGAACTAACCTACTTCGGCTGCACCGATGCGCGGGTGGCGCCCGTTGAGATGCCGCCGTCCACCAGCAGAGTCTGGCCGCTGACGTAGCGGCTCTCCTCGGATGCGAGGAACACGACGGCGCCGTCCAGGTCGTTCGGCTGACCTGGGCGCTTCACCGGAATGCGGTCCTTCAAGTAGTCGAGCCACTCGGCGTTCTCATACAGCACCTTGTTTTGCTCGGTACGGAACCAGCCGGGCGCCAGACAGTTCACGGTTATTCCGTTCTTACCCCATTCGTCGGCCAAAGCCATGGTCAACTGCTTGACGCCGCCCCGGGAGGCGCAGTAGGGAGCGATGCCGGCGTAGCCGAAGACGCTAGTGACGGAACCGATATTGACGATCCGTCCGTACTCGCGCGGAATCATCTTCTTGGCGATCTGCTGCGCGACAAAGAAGGTGCCGCGCAAGTTGGTCTCCAGGACGGTATTGTACTCGTCCCAGGAGATCTCTACGGCCGGCTTGCGAACGTTGCAACCGGCGTTGTTAACCAGAATATCGATCTTGCCGAAAGCCGCTTCGGCTTCATCGGCGAACTTCACGATGCTGTCGAAATCCCGGACGTTGAGAGCGACGGGCACGGCCTTCCGGCCCAAGCCCTCAATCTCCTTCACAAACGCATCGCAGTCTTCCTCCTTACGCGCGGTGACGACGAGGTCCGCGCCGGACTTCGCCAGGGCGCGGCCAAAATACTGGCCCAGCCCGCGGCTTGCACCAGTAACTACGGCAACGCGGCCGGTCAAATTGAAATAGGGAGTCGGATTCATTACGGCTGCACAATCACTTTCATCAGATTCGGCTCATGGTTGTAGAGCCGGTTGAAGGCGCTGGGCGCGTCGTCGAGCGAAACCTTCGCGCTGATGATTTCGTTCACCTTGATTCGTCCCGTCACCAGCAGATCGATGCAGGCCGGATACTCGCCATTCGATCCGCAGGTGCCCTGCAGGCGGACCTCGCGGGTCACAACGGACTGGAGGTTCAGCTCGATTTTCGGCGTGATGTTCCCGATCAGCGTCACGGTGCCGCCCTTGCGAACAGCGGCCAGTGCGGTCTTCACCGGCTCGGTTGCTCCAACGGCCTCCAACACAATGTCGGCGCCCTTGCCGCCTGTACGCTTGACCACTTCGGCGGCCGCGTCGCAATGTTTCGGATTGAATCCGTCGGCGGCGCCAAGTTTCTTGGCCAGCGCGAGCTTCGCGTCGTCCAGGTCGATTGCGAAGACCGTGGTGCAGCCGGCGTTGATCGCGGCCTGAATCGTCAAGAGCCCAATCATGCCGGCGCCTACTACAACGGCTGTATCGCCCAGCCTCACCGGCGTGATATCGACAGCGTGCACGGCGACCGAGACGGCTTCAATTAATGCGGCGTGCTCATACGGCAGTGCGTCCGGCAACTTGTAACAGATGCGCGCCGGAACGGCGACGTACTCGGCGAAGGCGCCGTGGCGGCGATAGTCGCCGCAGGAGACGCCGAGCACCATACGGTTGTTGCAGAGGTTGCGATGGCCGGAGGTGCAGAAGTCGCATTTGCCGCACGAGATCATCGAATCGAACGTGATGCGGTCGCCTTCCGCCCAGCCTTCCACCTGGCTGCCGAGTTTGGCGACAACGCCGGCCGCTTCGTGACCCATCACCAACGGCGGAATGCGGCGGCCCGTAGAGCCGTCGATGCCGTGAATATCACTGCCGCAGATGCCGCACGCGCGGACGCGTACCAGAATGTCCTCAGGGCCGATTTCCGGTTCCGGAAAGTCGGTCACTTCGAGGTTCATGTATTCCTTCAGAAGTAGAGCTTTCATTGCCTACTATGATATTCCGTATGCTCCGCCGTTCGTTCTTACTCTCTCTTCAAGCGATGAATCGCGTGCGCCTCGGCGTCATCGGCGCAGGTGGACGCGGCACCTATGTGATGACCGAATTCCAGAAAGATCCCAACGTGCAGGTGACCGCCATTTGCGACGTCTACGAACCCAATCTGGAAAACGCGCTATCCAAGGCGAAGGGCGCGCAGGCCGTTCGCGACTATCGCAAACTGCTGGACGACCCGGCGATCGACGCCGTGCTGATCGCGACGCCGGAGCATTGGCACCATCGGATGGTGCTGGACGCGATGGCCGCCGGCAAGGACGTGTACGTCGAAAAGCCGCTGTGTCAGACTCCTGAGCAGGGCGTGGAGCTTGTCGAAGCGGAGCGGAGATCGAACCGCATTGTCCAGGTGGGCATGCAGCGCCGTTCCTACGACCTCTATATTCAGGCGCGCGAAATCGTGGCAGCCGGCACGCTAGGCAGCGTGCGGATGATCCGGAGTTGGTGGCTGAACAACTACCTGAACGCCGGTGCGCCGAAGCTGGAGGGCAAGCTCGACTGGGAGCAGTGGCAGGGTCCGGCGGCCAAACATGCATTCGACGCCGGCCGGTTCCGGAACTGGCGGTTCTATTCGGAGTACGCCGGCGGGATCGTCGCCGACCAGGGCGCACACGTCTACGACGGCATCCACATGCTGATGAACGCGTCGTATCCGAGAGCAGTGACTGCGTCGGCGAACCGGCCGCATCGCGCGGACGTGAATACGCCGGAGTCGGTGGTAGTGACGGCCGAGTATCCGGAAGACTTCATCGGCGTCTTTTCAATCAATTACGCCGCGATGCGCTATCAATCGCGCAACGATCAATTGAACCAGTTGGATGGCGACAAGGCGCGCATGGATATAGGCCGGGAAAACTGCAAAGTCCATGCGGCCGGAAAAGAGGACGAGGTCCTGCTGGAGCGGCAATCCGCTCGCGGCTTCGGATTCGCCACCCAGCTACATGTCCGCAATTTCTTGGAGTGCGTGCGAACGCGGAAACGGCCAACGGCGCCGATGGAGCTGGGCTTCCAGGCGGCGCTTGTGGTGCAACTCGCCAACTTGTCGCTGAAACATGGCCGGCGCGCGGTGTGGAATCACAGCGCGCGAAACGTGGAACTGTGAGTCTAACTCGCAGAGAACTTGTGGCCGGGGCGCTAACCTCCATGCAGGCGGCGCGGCCGAACATCGTCGTGATCCTTACGGACCAGCAGACGCACAACGCTTGGAGCGGTGCGGGGAATCCGTGGCTGCGCACGCCGGCCATGGATTCCATCGCCGCGCGCGGTGTGACGTTTTCCAATGCCATCTGTCCATATCCGGTTTGCTCACCGTCGCGCTCGTCGATCTTCACTGGCCGCATGCCGCACGAAACGGGGGTGATGGGCAATGGCGGACCGATCGCGCCGGGTATGGCGTCGATGGGGGAAATTTTCCGGGCCGCCGGATACAACACGGCCTATGGCGGCAAGTGGCATTTGCCGAAGGCATTCGACGGCATGACGGGATTCACCAAGATCGCTGGCGGCTCCGCGCTGGGCAAGGATATGGACGCTCCGCTTTCGAACGCCTGTGCGGAGTGGCTGCGCGGCAACCCGAAGGGTCCGTTTCTGCTGGTGGCGAGCTTCATGAATCCGCACGATATCTGCGACTGGATCCGGCAGCATCCGGGCGCAGGCAGTCACGCCGCGGTCGAGCGGTATCCGCACACGCCGGGCAACATGGCGGTGGATCCCGATGAGCCCGAGGCCATTCAGTATCACCGCACCGCGGGTTACGACCTGATGTCGAAAGCCGTTGGCATCGCTTCGAACTGGAAGCCAGATGACATGCGCCAGTACCATCACGATTACTACCGGATGGTGGAACAGGTGGACGCGGAGATCGGGAAGGTGCTGGCTGCGATAGATCCGGCAAACACCCACGTCCTATTCGCCAGCGATCATGGCGAAGGCATGGGCGCGCATCGCTGGGCGCAAAAGGCCTCGTTCTACGAAGAATCGCTGCGGGTACCGCTGATCGTTTCGGGACCGGGAATGGCGCGTCGGGTGGACCGGCGATTGGCCACGCTCACCGATGTCGTTCCGACCCTGTGCGCCCTTGCCGCCTTGCCTGCGCCGGAGGATATGCGCGGCATCGATCTTCTGGCGCCGGCGGAACGGCTCTTCGTGACCAGCCAACTGCGCTACGAAATCGCCGAACGCGAGGGCCGGATGCTGCGGACGAAACGCTATAAGTACGTCCGGTTCAATTCGGGCGCACGGCCGGAGCAGCTCTTCGACCTGGAGACCGATCCGGGCGAGACCTATAATCTGGCGCGCAGGCCGGAGGGCGGACCGGTGCTCGAGGAACATCGCCGCCTGATGAAACAGTGGCTCTCGAAGACCGGCGACCGGTTCTAGGCCGCTACATCGCCCCGTCGACGCCCGCCCAAAGATTCATCGTGTTCAACTCCGGGCGGCCCGCGGCCTTCAGGTAACAGAACAACTGTGTGCGGTAGGCGGCGTGGCCGCACAGTACCATGCTGACCAAATGCTGACCGCGGCTGGCTTTTGTTCCGAACAACTCGATCTCACCGCGCATTTCCTCGACGGTGAAGGCGGACAGGGCCGAGGCATAGAATTCTGCCTGGGAGGCAAGACTCTTGACAGCAGCGTCGAAATCCAAAGACTTGGAAGCGGTCTCGGCTGCGTTCCACTGGTCGACGAGGAACGAGCCGGCCTTGACCGAGGGCACCAATACCGGTCCCATGATGGTCAAGTAGCGGACGAGTTCGATCAAGCTGCGCTGCGCCGGTGTCGGACGGTAATCGAGCATCTCGGGCGCGGCCTTGCCGCAAAGGTGGACGAGAATCCGGATCTCGTTCCGAAGCGATTGAATGAGTTCCTGCGTGGTGAGTACCATATATTCCAATCGAGATTGTAGCCGAAGCGATGCAGTGTAGGGCCGGCGGGCGTAGTATATTCTGCACTCATGCCGACCTTTCAGTTGCTTGCCGGAACGACGCTCTTGCTTGCCGGCGTCAGTGGTTGCTTGTGGGCGCAGAACCCTCGCGGGCGCGCACTGGGAATCCCGTTTGACGGCACGCCGGGGCCGCAAAACGCGATCACTGACGTTGCCGGGGTTGCCGTCGGCCATACGACGGTGGTCAGTGGCGAGGGCCGGTTAATTCCGGGGCAGGGACCGGTGCGAACGGGGGTGACGGCGATACTGCCGCGGCCGCGCGGGAACTGGGATTTCGTGATGGCGGCGACCTTCAATCAAAACGGCAACGGAGACATGACGGGGGTGAATTGGATCGAGGAATCCGGATTCCTGGAAGGTCCAATTCTGTTGACGGGGACGCACAGCGTGGGGGTTGTGCGGGATGCAGCCATTCACTGGCAGATCGCGCGGGGCCGGGAGTTCGTCTTTACCTATCCGATTGTTGCCGAGACGTTCGACTCTATGAACGACGCCAATGGTCAGCATGTGACAAGGGAACATGCCTGGGCGGCGCTGGACGCAGCCAAAACTGGTGCAGTGGAAGAAGGGGCGGTGGGCGGCGGAACAGGGATGAAATGCAACGGATTCAAAGGGGGCATCGGGACTTCGTCGCGGGTGATTCACGTGGGGGGCAAGTCGTACACCGTGGGCGTGCTCGTGCAGTGCAACTATGGGGGCGATCTACATATCCTGGGTGTGCCTGTGGGACGGGAGATTACCGATCTCCGCTCGTGCACGACGCTGCCGCAAACACGGCCGTGGCTTCGTTGGGTGCCGGCGTGCACATCCGCGCAGGCGGGGAGCCGGGATACGGCGCGGGAGGCCGCGGACGCCGGGCGAGGGTCCATTATCGTGGTGGTGGCGACGGACGCGCCGCTGCTGGCACATCAATTGAAACGGATTGCCCGGCGAGTTGGCATGGGCTTGGGAAAGCTCGGCAGTTGGGCGGGGAACGGGTCGGGTGACTTATTCCTGGCGTTCTCGACCGCGAATGCCGGGGCGGGCGGCGCGGAGCAGATGGCGAAGTTGGAGATGGTGCCGAACGACTGGATCGACCCGGTCTTCCGGGCGACAATCGACGCGACGGAAGAAGCGGTTGTGAATGCCATGCTGGCGGCGCCACGGGTCACGACGGGAGTGGATGGGCTGCGCGTATTTGGGCTGCCAGGGCCGCGGGTTGTGGAAGCGATGAAGAAATATGGCCGGATGCGGTGAGTCGCTCAGGTCTTGATCGCACGCGTATTTGCGGGCGTTGTCAAAGTTTTGTAAATGCCTGTTTCCCGTGAAATCCGCGCCGGCCGTTTCCGCGTCTTATGGGCAGGAGACGAAAATGAAACGCACACTGAAATCCACAATCTTGACGCTGGCGATCGCCGGCATGGCATTCGCCGCGAACCCGGAGGACCGAATCCAGAAGAAGGTTCGCACCGAGCTGCTTGCGCTGCCATTCCTGTCGGTTTTCGACAATCTCGGCTACCGCCTGGACGGTGAGACGCTGTACCTTTCGGGTCATGTTATCCGGCCAACGCTCAAAAGCGACGCGGCGAACCGGGTGGCGCGGCTGGAGGGTGTCCGAAACATTGTGAACAAGATTGAAGTCCTGCCGTTGTCGCCCTACGATGATCGCCTGCGGCTGGCCGTCGCCAGGGCCGTATATGGGGCTAACGGGTTAAACCGGTACGCGCTGGGCGCCAATCCATCCATACGGATTCTGGTGAAAAACGGCGGCGTGACTCTGGAAGGCGTTGTGGCCAACGAGATTGACCGGAACGTCGCGAACTTGATGGCGAACGGTGTGTCCGGCGTGTTTTCCGTCACCAACAATCTGCGGGTCGAACGCGGACGTGTGTAGGCCGGAAGGAACGCTCTATACTGGGCGGATGACCTCGCGCCGGGCGATGCTCTCGGCGCCTTTTGTTCAGGCGTCGCGACGGCAGCCAAATTTCCTGTTCCTCCTGCCCGACCAGTGGCGCCCGGATTGGCTGCCTTCGAATCCGTCGGTCCCGCTGCGGCTGCCGAATATCGCGGGACTGGCCCGCCGGGGCACGGAATTCTCCCGCGTTCTGTGCGCCTCGCCGTTGTGCGCGCCGTCGAGGGCGTGCCTGGCTTCGGGACGAGAGTACAAGAATTGCGGCGTGGCGTCGAACAAAGACAACTACCCCTTGACCCTGCCCACGTACTATCAGAAGCTGCGTGCCGCCGGGTATTACGTGATGGGTTGCGGCAAAATCGATCTGCACAAACAGACGCTGGACTGGGGTCTGGACGGGAAGCGGCTGACCGGGGACTGGGGGTTCAGCGACGCCATCGATAACGCCGGAAAGATGGACGCCGTTCGAGCGGGCGAGGCGCGCCCCACCGATCCTTATATGGCGATGCTGCATAGGCGAAGCCTGGCTGCGGTACACATCAAGGACATGCGCGGCCGGAAAAGGTATGCGGCTACCTATCCGACTCCCCTTCCCGACGACGCCTATTGCGACAACTGGATCGCCGAGAACGCCAAGGCACTGTTGGGCCGGGCGCCGCACGGCAAGCCCTGGCATTTAGTTGTTAACTTTACCGGGCCGCATAACCCGATGGACATCACGGGCGCCATGGAGAGTAAGGCACGCGGGCGCGAGTATCCGCAGCCGAACCGCAACACCGAATATGACGCCAAGACCCACATCGCGATCCGGCAAAACTACGCGGCGATGTGTGAAAATATCGACCGGCTGGTTGGTGAACTACTCGCGGAAGTGGACCGAAGGGGAGAGTTGGAGAACACCATGGTGGTATTCTCGTCCGATCACGGGGAGATGCTTGGCGACCACAACCGCTGGGCGAAGCACGTGCCCTATCAGGCGTCGGCGGGCATACCGCTCATCGTCGCCGGCTTGGACGCGGGGAAAGGCGCCAGGACGGATGCCTTGGCAAGTCTGATCGACGTGGGGGCTACCTTTCTCGACTACGCGGGCGCCGGTGTGACGCCCTCCATGGAGGCAAAGTCGCTCCGCAACGTCTTAAACGGCAGGGCTCGCAGGCACCGGGAGCTGCTGTACTCCGCGTTGGAAGAGTGGCGTCTGGTTTGGGACGGACAGTACAAGTACGTGGAGGGGTTCCACAACGAAAACGCCCTGTACAATTTGCGGTCCGACCCGGCCGAAAACGAGAATCGATTAACAAGTGAGAAAACGCTTACCGATCGTCTGCGGAGAGCCTTGATTTAACACCCGCATCCCGGATGCGTCGATTAGAGTGGAGTCACATGCCTGAATTGCAAAACGAACAAGAGTTGAGAAGAGGCTTCCTGGTTGGGGCGATCTTTGGGTTAATGGGGGCGATAACCGCCGCACTGGGATTGCCCGCCGCCGGCTATCTGCTGCTGCCCGGAAAAGCCCGCCGGAAAGAGGTATGGATCGAAGCCGCCGACCTGACAAACCTGCCGATGAATCAACCCGAGCAGATCATTTTCAACCGGGAGCGCAGAGACGGCTGGAAATTCGTGACGGAGAAAGCGGCCGCGCTGGTGATTCGAACGGGCGACCAGCAGGTGGTTGCGTTTTCCCCAGTCTGCACGCATTTAGGCTGCGCCGTGAGCTGGAGCACGAACGAAAAGCACTTCGTCTGCCCGTGCCACACGTCGGCATTCAGCACCGATGGCAAGGTACTAGGCGGACCGGCGCCGCGGCCTTTGGACCGCTTTGACGTCAAAATCGCCGAAGGCAAAGTGCTGTTGGGCGAAGTACGCGAGTCGAAGGAGAGCTAGTCATGCTGCGATCCGTTATCGATTGGCTCGAGCAACGAACCGGCATTGAGTCGGCCATTAAGCATTTTTTGTATGAGGATATTCCGGCGTCGAGCGGCTGGCACCAAGTGTTCGGCAGCGTCGCGATGTTCTGTTTTCTGATTCAGGCGGTGACGGGAATACTGCTATCGCTGAACTACGCCCCAACGCCTGGAGACGCGCACGCCAGCCTTCGCTTCATCCTGACGGAGCTGACCGGCGGGCGGCTGATCCGAGGTCTGCACCACTGGGGCGCCAGCATGATGATTGTGGTGGTGGTTTTGCATATGATCCAGGTGTTTCTGTGGGGAGCCTATAAAAAGCCACGCGAGGCCACATGGATGATGGGCGTGGTGCTGTTACTGATCACCCTGGGCTTTGGACTGACGGGCTACCTGCTGCCCTGGGATAACCGGGCCTATTGGGGCACGGTTGTGACGACCCAGATCACGGCCAAGGCTCCGGTGGCGGGGCCGTACCTGCTGCACCTGATGGGCAGCGACAACGGGCAGATCGGTGTGCAGACCTTCGCGCGATTCTACGCCGCGCACGTCTTGTTGCTGCCGCCGGTGACGCTCATTCTCATTGCCATCCATGTCTTCCTGGTCCGCAAGCACGGCGTGGCGCCAGCGCCGGTCGAGACCGCCCCGGCCGTAAAGTTCTACCCCGGCCAGGTCTTCAAAGACACCGTGGCCGTGTTCATTATGTTCACGATTCTTTTCCTGATGGCACTGCTGGTCCGGGTGCCCCTCGGAAAGATCGCGGATCCCACCGACACAACCTACATTCCTCGCCCCGAGTGGTACTTCCTGTTCCTTTTCCAAATCCTGAAATTCTTCGAAGGACCGCTTGAGATCGTGGGATCAATGGTACTGCCCGGAATCGCCGTCGGCCTGCTGTTCCTGACTCCATTTATCGACCGGGGCGCGGCCGAAAAGCTGCGCCAGCGGACGCTGGCAATCGGAATTGTACTGCTCGCCGCGGTGGGCTGGGCGGGGCTAACGGCGGCGGCCGTACGTTCGACGCCGAACCGCGAAGCTTGGCAGAATTTTATCCCGGAAGAGATGGCGGCCGTGGGCAGCTTCCGGCAGGCCCAATGCTGGCAGTGCCACGGGTCAACGCCTGGAGACAATAAAGCCGGTCCGAACCTGGCGGATATCGCCGTGCGAGAGGATCGCGATTGGCTGGTGGGTCACTTCCGGCAGCAGGGCGGCAAGTCCGGCCTGCGCGACCTCCAATGGCGCCAGCTTGCGAATTTGATGCGCAAGCTGGATGACGAAAGCGTCGGCTCCCTGGGGACGGCGCCTCACGATGCGGTGGCAGGGGCCCAGGTGTTCATGAAGTACAATTGCGGCGTTTGCCATTCGGTGAACGGAACCGTTGCGCGGAACGGTCCCCCGCTGAACGGAGTGGCGGCGCGGCGCGACCGCGCCTGGATGGAAGGCCACTTCCTCGACCCGCAGAAGTTCGCACCGGGAACGGCCATGCCCGCGTACAAGTTCACTCCCGCCGAAATGAGCGGTATGCTTGCATACATGGGGACGCTGAAGGATTAGCGCCCCATTGAAAAAGATTTTCAGATGGGTGAATCCAGCCAGGGAGCGGCGGGCGTACACGGCAATGGGGAATCCGTGTCCGGGCCGGATCGGTGGTCGCAACTCGTGCTGTCTATCGCTGGGGGCGACTCCCGGGCGTTGTCCGAATTTTACGACGAAGCGAGCCGTTACGTGCACACCATAGCCCTGCGAATTCTAAGGGACCCTGACGAGGCGGAAGAAATCACGTTGGACGTTTTCCAGCAGGTCTGGAAACTGGCGTCGAGCTACGATCCGGCCCGCTGTGCGGTACCGGCGTGGGTCGCGATGATGGCGCGCAGCCGGGCGCTGGACCGCTGGCGGTCGTTGCAAACCCGGCGCCGCCGAATGACCGGCGAGATGCCCGAAGGGTTTGAACCTGTTTCCTCGGACGCGGGGCCGGAGTCCACGGTGGCCGCCCGGCAGGACCAGGTGCGGGTGCGGACGGCGCTGGAAGCGCTGCCGGCCGAGCAGCGCCGGATGATCCAGCTTTCGTTCTGGGGTGGGCTTAGCCATTCGGAGGTCGCCGAACAGACTGGAGTCCCGCTTGGCACGGTTAAGACCAGAATTCGCCTGGGCATGCTTAAATTGAGGGAGGCATTGGACCATGGCCAGCACGCCTGAACGGATTCGCGAGCAAGCAGTACTCTACGCGATGGGCGCGCTGGACGGCGCCGAGCGCGACGAGTTCGAACGTCTGCTGGCGGCGGGCA
>Ga0194122_10001583_pt1 | contig 27255 bp, 16 predicted proteins | sample TA2MahCa10mmetaG_FD_155487 | JGI IMG/M metagenome (GOLD analysis project Ga0194122, IMG submission 155487) | Freshwater microbial communities from Lake Tanganyika, Tanzania - TA2015021 Mahale Deep Cast 10m | ecosystem: Environmental > Aquatic > Freshwater > Lake | place: Tanzania: Lake... | reverse complement strand
GCCATATAGCTTCTTTTCGTATGCTAACTGCTCCGCGCTCTTTTCCGGTTCGCGCTTCTTCGGACGATTGTCGTGATCGTCCATCATGCCCTGAACCGACTTATTCTCCCAGCCGCGAGACACTTACTTCCTTTCGCGCACGATTCGGAATCCCACAAACTCGCCCTTCGCCGACGGTGCGTCGCCGAAGCGCCATACGTATGACGCCACCATTCCACCTGCATTGGCATTGCCGCCGCGGAAGGCGCGAACCGTGCCGCTGGCCGGTCCCCTTGGATCGCGAGCCGGGCTCTTTGTGTAGTACTCTTCGTCGACCCAGTCGTGTACCCACTCCGATGCATTGCCGAGCATGTCGTATAGGCCCCAAAGGTTGCTCATTTTCGCCGTCGCGACTTCGCGCAGCTCGCCTTCGGCATTGTCCGACGTCCACGCAACATCCAATAAATTTCTAGGAACATCGGCCGGGTCGCCGGCCCGCGCGCAGTACTCCCATTCGGCCTCGGTGGGCAGCCTGTAATGGAATCCATCGCCCAGAGCGTTTAACTTCGCCAGGAAGGTCTGTGTATCGTTCCAGGAGATGTTGACCTTGGGTTTGTCCGATCCCGTGGCCTTACCAGTCATCACCGCGTTCCACTGTTTCCCAGTGACCTCCGTGCGTCCCATTTGAAACCCGCGGGAGATCTCGACCATGTGTTCGGGAACCTGCCCTTGCTGGCAGGTGTTGCAGCCCATGACGAACCGCCCTGGCTGAATCTGTGCAAAGGCGACCGGGTTGCCATCCAGGACGAGGGACAGAGACTCCTCACCGGCTGGAGGTGGAGGCTTCGGGGGCGCCGCCGGCTCGACGGCCACCGGCGCGGGGGCCGATGCGACCGGCGCCTGGATCGTTCTCATGCCCCGCCAAATCAAGAATCCGATCACCGCCGTGCATAGCAACACAATGGGCGCGAGCAAAAGCACCGCCGTCCGGCTCTTCTCCTTCTTCGCCTTTGCCGGCGCCGCCGCCATCGTGCCGCCGGCCAGGGCATCGACAAAGGCTGTGCAGGAGGGAAACCGCTCCGCCGCCTGTTTCGAAAGGGCGATTCCCAAGGCCCGGTCCACCGCCGATGGCAGCCCAGCCACCAGTTGGGACGGCGGGACAGGCGCCTCGTTGAGCGTTTTGTAGGATTGCGCGATCCAAGTCTCGCCGGTGAACGGCAGCTGCCCAGTGATGATCTGGTACGCCACCACAGCAAGCGAAAACTGATCCGCTCTTCCATCGAGCGCCTCTCCGCGAATCTGCTCCGGCGACATATAGCTCAGCGTGCCCGACGTCGTTCCCACGCCTTGCGCCGTTTGCGTCGTCGCGGCTCCGTGCGTCAAGCGCGCGATGCCGAAGTCGGCAATCTTCACCCGCCCTGTCTCATCGAACAGTATGTTACCCGGCTTGATGTCGCGATGCACAATGCCCGCCGCGTGCGCCGCGTCCAGCGCCATCGCGGTCTCCCGCAGGACGCGCAGAATAAACGCGTGATCGGAGAAGTCGCCCATCGCGATGAACGCTTCCAGGCTGCCGCCGCGCACCAGCTCCATGACTATGAACGCACGGTCGCCGGTTGAAAAGAAGTCGTGCACTGCCACCGTATGCGGATGTTGCAGGCGGGCGGCGGCCCGGGCCTCGCGCGCCAGATACTGCTCGTTCGACATCTTCTGTTGCGCGTCGGCGCCTTCAATTCGCACGGACTTCAGTGCGACGTCCCGATCCAATTCCGGGTCGTAGGCGCGATACACCACGCCCATTCCGCCACGTCCCAGTTCGGAGCGTAACTGGTACCTTCCAATCGTTTCCATTGGTTCCTTTGGGAGGAACGCGAAATCCGCCGCAATCTCCCGCAAAGACTATAATAATCCCAACCGTATGACTCGGATCGGCATTCCCGGCTTTTTGGCCCTCTTGAGCGTCGCGAACGCCGACGAGTTCTTCGAGAAGCGCATCCGGCCCGTCCTCGCCGAAAAGTGCTACGGCTGCCACAGTTCGAAGCTCCGCGAGCCCAAAGCCGATCTGCGTCTGGACGCCCCAGCGCCCGCTGTTGTTTCGCCGGGCGATCCGGCCGGGTCGAAGCTGCTCCGCGCCATCTCCTACAGCGATTTCAAGCTCCAAATGCCGCCCACCGGCAAGCTACCGGACAACGTGATCGCCGACTTCCGAGAGTGGATCCGCATGGGCGCGCCGGACCCGCGCGCGGCGATTTCCGGTTCGCAAAAAACGCTCGATATCGACCGCGGACGCAACTACTGGGCGTTTCAGCCACTCAAACCAACCGCCGAGCCGATCGACGCGCTACTGGATGTCAAGCGCGCCGCTAAGTCCCTGACGGCGGCGGCCGAGGCTGATCGCGCCGCGTGGCTTCGCCGCGTGACCTTCGATCTCACCGGCCTTCCACCGACGCCCGCCGAGACCGGCGCTTTCGTCCAGGGTCAGACGCACCGGGAAGTGGTGGAACGCCTTCTCGCCTCACCCCGCTATGGCGAGCGTTGGGGCCGCCATTGGCTGGACCTGGTTCGCTTCGCCGAGACCAACGGTCACGAATTCGACAACGTCAAGCTCGATTCCTGGCGCTACCGCGATTACGTCATTCGCGCTTTCAACGAGGATCTGCCGTTCCCTCAATTCGTTCAGGAACACATCGCCGGCGACCTGCTGCCCAAACAACGCCTGTCCAAGGACGGTACATTCCTTGAGTCGCCCCTCGCGACAAATTTCTACTGGTTCGGGGAAGTCTTGAACTCCGCCACGGATTCCGTCAAGTCCAAGGCCGATACCGTCGACAATCAAATCGACGTCTTCGGAAAGGCCTTCCTCGGCATGACGGTGGCTTGCGCCCGCTGTCACGATCATAAATTCGATCCCATCCCGACGCGGGACTATTACGGTCTCGCCGGCATTCTGCACTCCACCGGCATGCGCGAAGTGGTGATCGATTCGCCGTCCACAGCGGCCGCCATTGGAGCCGCGCATCGCGCCGTCCCGGCTTTGAAGCGCAACCCAGGCAAGGCCCGCATCGAGCTTCGCCCGGGCGAGACGATTTTCGAAGATTTCAGCGACCTGACCCGCAACGCCTGGCACGCGAGCGGAGAGGCATTCGCCAATGGCGTCTCCAACGGCATCGTAGATTCCGCAGGGCGCGGCGTGAACGAGCTTGTTGGCTCTCTCATCAGCCGCAAGTTTCGAATGCCGAACCACTTCGTTCACATTCGAATGCGCGGCACCAAGGGTGAAAAGTCAGAAAAGGAACTGGAGCCCGTTCGCCTCACGCTTGTCGCCGACGATTTCAAGAGCCTTCACTTCCTTGCCACCGGTAAGGCCGAGTTCGAATGGGTCACGTTCCGCATGACCCTGCCGTTCGAGCGCATCTGCTACTTCGAACTTGTCGATCGCTCCCGTAGCGGGAACATCGCCGTCGATGCGATCGTTTTCTCGGAGAACAAGGAACCCCCGGCGGTTACTATCATCGAGCCGGCCGAGTGGCAGGAACCGTCCTCCGCCGTCGCGATGCCCGAGTCCGCCTTCGGCATGGTCGCCTGGGACGAGGCGCCCGGCGACGTACGGCTTCATATTCGCGGCAACCACCAGAATCTGGGCGAGCAGGTGCCGCGCCACTTCCTGCGGGTGCTCGGCGAATCCGGGGAGCGCCCCGCGATTCGCGGCAGCGGCCGCCTGGAACTCGCCCGCTGGCTTACAACCGAAGCGTCGCACCTGCTGGCGCGCGTCTACGTCAACCGCGTCTGGAAGCACCATTTCGGCGAGGGCCTAGCGCGCACCACCGACAACTTCGGCCTGACCGGCGAGCGCCCCCTTCACCGCGAACTGCTCGACACGCTGGCCGCCCGCTTCATCGCGGGCGGCTGGAGCACCAAGAATCTTCATCGCGAGATTTTAAATACGCGGGCCTATCGTATGAGTTCGAAGGCGAACGCCGAGGCCGCGAAGGCCGACCCGCGCAACGAACTCCTCCATCACTACCCCGTCCGGCGGCTGGAGGCGGAAGCCATTCGCGACTCTATCCTCGCCGTGTCCGGCGCTCTCAACGAAGAGATGTACGGGCCCTCCGTTACGCCACACATCAGTTCGTATCAGAACGGCCGCGGCAAACCGCGCTCCGGCCCCATCGACGCCAATGGCCGGCGGAGCCTCTATATTCAGGTGCGGCGCAACTTTCTTACGCCGCTCTTTCTCGCATTCGACTACCCGCTGCCGATCTCTTCGATGGGCGTCCGCAACCGGTCTACAGTTCCAGCGCAGGCGCTGATGCTGATGAACAACGAATTCGTTCTGGGCCAGGCTGCACGGTGGGCCGATAGCCTTTCCGCAACGCCCCCAAAACGAAAAATTGTGGAAATGTATCGGCGGGCGTTCGCCCGTTCGCCGGAGGACTGGGAACTAAAGGAGGCGGAAACGTTTCTAGCCGGCGGCGGCTCGCCCGCCGGCCTCGCTCACGTGCTCTTCAATTCCCCGGAGTTCATCTATGTCCAGTAGGCGCGAGTTCCTCTGCAAATCCGCCCACGGCTTCGGCGGCATGGCGTTGCTGCAAATGCTCGGCGCGCAGCCCGCCACTCATCACAAGGCAAAGGCCAAATCCGTGATCTTTCTGTTCATGGACGGCGGCCCGTCGCAGATGGACACGTTCGATCCCAAGCCGCGGCTGCGAACCGATCACGGCAAGAAACTTCCCTTCAAACCGCCCACGACCGTATTCAATATTTCCGATCAGATCTTCGGTTCTCCCTTCCAATTCAAACAGTATGGCCAGAGCGGAGCCGCGGTCAGCGACCTGTTCCCACACACGGCGCAGTGCGTCGATGACATGTGTATTATCCGCTCGATGGTTGCCGATCACTCCGAGCACACGGCGGCCAACTACTTCATCCACTCCGGCTCCGGCTTCCAGGGCCGTCCCAGCATGGGCTCGTGGATCAACTACGGACTCGGCTCGGAGAGCCAGGACCTTCCCGGATTCATTGTGCTTGAAAGCGGACTGATTCCTCCCGGCGGGCTCGATTGTTTCGCCAGCGGCTTTCTGCCCGCGAGTTTTCAGGGCACCGTTTTCCTAAAAGGGGAGCATCCCGTCGCCGACCTGCAACCGCCGCCAACCGAGGCCGCGCAGCAGCAGCGCAAACTGGCGTTACTCAACAAACTCAACAAAGGCGTGGTGCGGCGCTTCGGCGAGGTTAGCGAGATCGACGCCACAATCCGGAACTACGAGCTCGCCTTCAAGATGCAGAGCGCCGTACCGGACCTGCTCGACCTTTCCAAGGAGACCGAGGCCACCAAGGAGATGTACGGTCTTAACAACAAGGACACCGAGGAATTTGGCCGCGAGTGCCTGCTGGCCCGCCGCCTGGTCGAACGCGGAGTCCGGTTCATCGAACTCCTGACCCCCGCGCGTCCCGGCGTCGACCGTTGGGATCAGCACGGAACGCTGGAGAAGGGCCACCGCGTGAATGCCCTCGCGACGGATCAGCCCATCGCCGCGCTCCTCAAGGACCTGAAGCAACGCGGCCTGCTCGATTCGACCCTGGTCGTCTGGGGCGGGGAGTTCGGCCGTACTCCCTGCGCCCAAATGCCCGATGGCGGCTACGTCACCAACATTGGGCGCGATCACAATCCCTTCGGATTCACCATGTGGATGGCCGGCGGTGGAGTGAAGCCTGGCACCGTCCACGGAGCGACGGACGATTTTGGCTACTTCGCCATCGAGAACAAGGTCCACATCCACGACCTCCACGCTACGATCCTCCACCTGCTCGGCATGGACCACAAGCGCCTCACCTTCCGCTACGGCGGCCGCGACATGCGCCTCACCGATGTTCACGGGAACGTGATTAAGGAAGTGCTCGCCTGATCAACCCCATGCCAGCCAGCGCCGCGCCGATCAGCGCCAATGTTCCCGGCTCCGGGACCGCCGCATCCACTGTGAGCGACCGCACCTTGAAGTAGTCGCTCGTTGCCGTGTCCGTCAAGGAGGCCGCAACCAGAAGCGCGTTTACGCTGGTGGGGCCGCCAATCGCCACCGTTCGCGAGCCGGTGCCGCTGGTATTGCTCTGCATGGCACCGGCGAACCCGAGTCCACCCAGCGTCGCGACGCTCGCGCCGTTCAGGAGTGTTGTGGAGTTCGAAGTGTTCCCAAGCCACATCGTCATGTCGGAGTCGCCGGTCACGTAGGTATTTACGAAGAGCGACGCAGGGTCCACCGCGCGGTCGAACTGAAACAACATTAGGTCAAATCCGCCGGAGTTGTCCACTGTGTGGGCGCTGTTTGGGCATCCGCTCGCCATTTCTGCGTCGTTGCAGACACCCATCCCGGGGCTCCAACGGCCCGTCGAGGCGTTCTGAAACAGGGAGTTGGCTGTTGGCAGGTGCCAGGACGTCACCGTGAGGGTGACGCCGCTCTGGGTCAGGCTCCAGGCCTGGCCATCGTTTAGCAGTGTGCCGGATCCAAAAGTCCAGGTAACGGGTGTGCTGGCGGCTGTCATCGCCGCGAAGAAGATTGTCGTAATTGATTTCATTTTTTTGTCTCGCACGCTCAGAATAGGTGCCGGTACTGGATGGCGAAAGCTCTCATTCGATATAGAACCCGGTTCCGGCTATTCCTGACCTTCGAGCGAGAATAGTCCGCTTGCCTGTTGGGGCAGTAGCATCGACGATGTTTCCGCTGGTCTTCCTTGATGCCGAGGTGAACCAGGCAGAGTTGTGCCCCGCGGCACGAGGATCTCGATCTTGACTGTGCGGCTGTGTAACCGAGGCTCGACAGCCCCTGTTAAATCCCTGAAAGGGTTTGCCCGCTCGCGGAATCTTGAAAGCAGGAGACTCTTATGAAACTGTTTTCGTTCACTCTCTTCACTACACTTGTGCTTGCCGCCAATCCCATCCAGCGCGGCACGGACTGGCTGCTTGCCAACCAAGGATCCGACGGCGGATGGGGCCAGGATGGAGGCGCGTCGTCCCACATTCGCCAGGGCCGGCACATGGAGACCAACGGCGCCGATGCCGCCAACACCGCCGTCGCCACGCTTGCCCTGTATCGCGCAAATCGAGACCCGCGCGCCGTCCGGCGGGGCGTCGAGTTTATTCTCGGCCACGTCGAAAAGGCCAAGGATGAGGGCCTCGCCATCACCTCCATCGAAGGCACGCAAATCCAGCACAAACTGGGGCCCTTTATCGATACGTTTCTCACGTCCTTGTTGCTGTCGGAGATCGAGGGCAAGCTTCCGGACGCGCAACTGAACAGGCGGGTCCGGGCCGCGCTTGAGAAGTGCGTTCGGAAGATCGAGGCCTCGCAGTTGCGCGATGGAAGCTGGAACCACTCCGGAGGCTGGGCGCCGATCCTCGGTACGTCCATGGCCTCTCGCAGCCTCTACCAGGCCCGTGATAAGGGCATTCGCGTGGATGAGGCAAGACTCGACAGCGCCGCGAAGTATGCCGCCGGCAACGCTCGCCAGCTTGGCGCGAACCCCACCGCATCCACCGCCGCCGGCGCGGGCGTGGCGCTCTATGACCGCGCGCAGATACTCGAACAGTTGAGCCGGACCGAAAAAGACCGCCAAGTCAACAAAAAGGCGATCGCCCGCATGACCGCCGATCTCGAACGTCCCGAAGTTGTCAACGGCTTCGGCTCCATGGGTGGCGAGGAGTTCTTCTCCTATCTGAACATCAGCGACAGCCTGCGCCGCGCGGGCGGCGAGCCTTGGCGCAAGTGGCGCAGCGAGATCAACACCAAGCTGACGAAGCTTCAAAACGCGGATGGCACCTGGGCCGGCCATCACTGCATCACGGGCCGCGTCGCCGTCACCGCCGCCGCACTTCTCACCCTGGACGCCGCGAAATGACACGCCGCGATCTGCTAGCCGGACTGCTGACGGCGCGGCAACGTTCGGCCGGAGCGTTTCTGTTGCAAGACCAGCACCCCGACGGTGCTTGGCGCAGTGCGGTCTACGGCCTGCTGAGCGGCGGGTACTCGTTGACCGGACTGGTCTGCAACAGTCTGCTCGACGCCGGGCACCGGAACGACAGGGCACTGCGCTACCTGTTGCACAATACCTACGACGATGCCGATTATCCCTGTTATGCGATAGCCCTGGCGCTGCGGGCCATCGCGCGAACGTACGGCGCGGGCCATCCGCGGGCGCGGCAGCTTGTGGCAGAACTCTACCGCCAACAACTTGGCACTCGCAACGGATGGTCGAAAGACCATCCGGCGTTCGGCGCGTGGGGCATTGGCGGGCCGATCCGCCGGCCGCCATTTCCCGGGCACGTCGATCTCTCGATGACCCGCTATGCCGTGGAGGCGCTCGCCGCCGCAGGGGAGCCGCCCAACTCCGAGGCTCGCGTTTTCATCGAGCGCTGTCAGAACCCGGACGGCGGCTTCCTGTTCTCGACGGTGGTTACGGACGCCAACAAGGCTGGCGAGGGTAAGAGCTATCACACCGCGACGGCGGACGGCGTCCTGGCGCTGCGAGCCACCGGTGGAGACGCCTCCCGCGCCGGGCGTTGGCTTGCGGAAAACCCCGGCCACGGCTTCGATAGTCCCGCGCGCCGCCGCTACGAGCGCGGCCTCCGCTTCTATTTCGCCGCCGCCACGCGGGACCCATCGCATCTGCCGCCCCAGCGTCCAGACGGCGGTTGGGCGAACGACGAATCGCTCGTTAAGGAAGACGACCCGCTCATCGCTACCGCTTTTGCCCTGACGGCGCTGAGTTGAGTTTTCGAGGATGGTGGCCTGCGTTCTGGCCACGGCATGCGGCACTCCGCGCCATGGTGCAGGACGCCTTGCATCGTGCGATGTCCGACGCGCCCAACACCGGAGTGGTCAACACTGTGTTCGGCACGGCCAACTCGACAATCTGGAGCGAACGGCGCAAGGCCGCCGTAACCGCCAAGCTCGTCTGGAAATACGTTGGAAACATGGGGATGCTACTCTGTCCCCATGTCTCGCATTGCTGCAATTCTGTTGACCCTCGGCTTCGCCTGCCACGCGCAATCCACGTTTGGCGTCGTACTCGGTGAGGTGAAGGACGCCTCCGGCGGCGTCGTCGCCGGGGCGAAAATCCGGCTCACCAACACCGCGGAGAATATCGTCCGCGAAGGTGTCAGCGCCGCCAACGGCGCTTACGAGTTTCAGAATGTGAAGGCCGGTCCTTACTCCGTATCCGTCACCGCCGCGGGGTTCCGCACCTTCAGCGCCGCGGGCCTGCAGTTGGATGCCCGCCAAACATTGCGCGTCGACGCGAGCCTTCAACTTGGCGAAGTGACGCAGGTTGTCGAGGTCACGTCGACGGCCGGCATCATCGCAACCGACAATCCCGCCATCTCCTCCACGCTGACTCCGGAAAAGGTTCTCAATCTTCCCTCCAACGTTCGCGGCTCCGGCTCCACCAGCCCCTATGCGCTCATTCAGACGCTGCCCGGCGTTCAGTCCGACAACGGGGGCGGTTATTCCATTCAGGGCGGCCTGCCCGCACAGTCCGAGACTACCGTCGATGGAGTCGCCATTACGCAATTGACCGGCAACAGCGCCAATCGTAATCAGTTCCTCTCTGTCGAATCGATCAGCGAAATTCGTGTCCAGGGTGTCGGCAACACCGCGGAGTTCGGTCAGCCCGGCGACATCACCGTGACTTCCAAGAGCGGTACCAACGAGTATCACGGCGCCGCTTTCTGGTATCACCAGAACCGGGCGCTGGACGCGCGCAGCTTTGGCCAGACCGTGCTGCCGGGGAAAATCGGCAATACCTTTGGGGCCACCATCGGCGGGCCGGTTGTGCTGCCGAAACTTTACAACGGCAAGAACCGGACGTTTTTTTACTTCACCTGGGAATCCCTTCGGTTTCCCCGGCAGGGTACTGTGCAGAACACCGTTCCCACCAACTTCGTGCGCAATGGAGATTTCAGCCGCGAGGGCGTCAACATCCGCGACCCGTTTACAGGCATACCGTTTCCGGGGAACGTGATTCCGGGTTCGCGCATCAACGCCGTGGCTCGCGCCGTGCTGCCCAACTATCCGGAGATCAACTTCGGCCCCACCGACCGCCGCACGAATTCCAACTACCGCAACAACGTTGCAACCGACGTCAACTCCGACCAATACGAGACCCGTATCGATCACACGTTTTCCAGCAGGCACTCGGTCTACGGCCGCTACAACACGAAACGCAACCCCGCACGCGGCGCAAACAACCTGCTGCTGCCCAGCGATACGATCGCCAACAAGTACCACCAGGGAATCGTGTCCTGGAACTGGACGCTGCGTCCTACGCTGCTCAATGAATTCCGCTTCGGAGTGGTGAAATCCGATGAACGGACCGTGTTTAACTTCGACGGCCGGGCGTTTACCAACAGCCTCAACCTCCGGGATATCCAGAAGGACATCTTCTTTAACGGCCTCCCTAGCTTTGGCATCACCAACTACACCGGCTTCTCAAAGGGCCGGCCCGGATTCGGAGTTTCACAGAACCTGCAGTTCATCGATAACCTCACCTGGATTCGTGGCCGCCACACGATCAAAACAGGTGTGGATATCCGCCGGTTGATCGGCCAGTCCGCGCTCGGTTTCACGACCGGCAACAACTACGGGGATTTCAGCTTCTCCGGCAACTTGGCCGGTGAGCCGTTCGCCGACTTCTTGCTCGGCACGCCCGTCTCCAGCGCCATCGCGATCGTGTCCCGCGACAACGACGGCCGCGCGTACCACTACAAGACCTACATTCAGGACACGTGGCGCATTTCACAGAAGCTGACCATGGACATTGGCGTTCGATATGAACTTCACCCGGGTTACGCCGACGCCGGGCTCAACATCGGCAACTTCGACCGCGGCGTCCCCGTCACCGGGCGCGTGATCATCATGTCCGATCCAAAAGCCAAGGACTTCCTGGCGCCCGGTGCTCTGACGTCGATCAACGCCTGCCCCGGCACTGCGATCAATGACGTACCGTGCACGCCGATCATGACCGCGAAGGAGGCCGGCCTGCCGGAGGCGCTGCGCAGAACCTACAGAACGCAGTTTTTGCCCCGGCTCGGCTTCGCTTACCGCCTGAACGACAAGACCACGATTCGTTCGAGCTACGGCATGTACAACATGATCCTGTTGGGCTCGATCTTCTTCTCGCTGACCGGCACCGTGCAGTCCGACGTTCGCAACTTCAATAATGTGGGCGCCGACGGAAGGCCGATCTTTACGCTGCCCGACACACGGACGCCGGGCAGCGGCATCCGCTCCGGCGCGCAAGGTACATTTGAGTTCCGCACCGCCAATCAGATTGACCTCCGGCCGCCATACATGAACCAGTGGCAGCTCTCGATCGACCGCGAACTGGGGCGCAACCTCGGTTTGCGGATGAGCTATATCGGGAACAAATCCACCAATCTGCCCTGGGCGCCCGATGTAAATCAGATGCAGCCCTCCAACCGCTTCTTCTCCCAGCGCAACAGTCTCGACCGCCCCTTCCCGAATTGGGGCCTGATCTTCAGCCGCGATGCCGGAGCCAATGCGCTCTACAACTCGCTGCAACTGGAATTGAACCGGCGTTTCGCGAACGGACTTAGCTTCACGACGGCGTACACGCTGGCCAAGAATCTGGCCGACAACGCCGGCCCCGCGCCGAGCGGCTTTGCCGGCGAAACGGGTGGCGGCCGGCTGACGAACTCGCTCGACCGGCGCTCCGACCGCGGTGACGTCTACGCGACGCGACGCCAACGTTGGGTGAACACGATGGTCTACGAACTGCCCTTCGGCAAGGGGCGCAAGTTTCTATCCGGCGCCGGCGGCGCCGCGGAGATGGTGCTGGGCGGTTGGCAACTTTCCAGTATTCTCACTCTGCAAACCGGCCCTTTCCTAACTCCCGTCTTCGCCGGCGGCGACCCGTCCGGCACCAACGCCGCAAGCCGCGGCGCCTCCCGCCCCGATCGCAGCGGCAGCGGTTCGCTTGACGCGCCGACCCGCGACCTTTGGCTCGATCGCAGCGCCTTCGTTTGCCCGGGCAGGACGGCCGGGCCGCAGCAGTTCAATTGCGCCGTCGGCGTTGTGGCCGGCCGCGACCCGGCGCCGATCGGCCGCTTTGGCAATTCGGGCGTGGGTATCGTGAATGGCCCCGGCACGTTTGGCTTGAACGCCGCGCTGAGCAAGAAGTTCCAAATCGCCGAGCGGGTCAACCTGCGTGCGGAAGGCAGCTTCACCAACGCGCCGAACTGGACGAACCTGGGCGATCCGATTCTCGACATCGCCAACAACAACTTCGGCCGGATCACCGGTTCCCGCGGCGTCGACTTCGGCGGCGGCCGCACCGGTCAGGTTTCATTGCGCCTGGAGTTTTAATCCGATCGCGTTGCTGGTTCTTGTGCCGGAGCTCACCTCCACCGTCATATCGCCGGCGGGGCAGCGCTCCGGTACTTTGATGTTTACCTGCCACAGTCCCAGGTTCGCGCCCGAATAGAGCACTTCGGCCGGAAGCCCGCAGGCGCGGGCCGCGACGTTCGTGGAGCCGCCCGTGCCCCATAGCTCGACCGGTTGGCCCGGAACGCCCGTGGGCCGGGTGTCGAAGAGCGCGGGCGCCGTCCGCGCCAGCGGAATGTCCACCGTTGTTGCGCCGTGGGTGAGCCGTCCGTTCGTCACATCGGCGGGGATCTCGATGGTCCACTGCGTGGGGCTTGCAAAATAGGTGCGCGCGGGGCGGCCGTCGACCGTGAATTGGGCTGCCGTCAAGCCGGCGCCGAAAATCGTCACGATCTCACCCGGAGCGATCGAGCCGGACTGATACGTGGCCGCGCTGGTGACAGAGAGCGCCGTGAAGGCTGGCGGCGCAAAGTGGAAGTAGCCGACGATGGCATCATGATCGCTCGCGCGCTCGGTGTCCGGAAAGTCCGCGTTGCCGCGCGCGTAGACCACGCGGGTCACAGGCAGGCGCGGGCTGACCAGCATGTGGTCCAGGGCCTGCGTCTGGCCGCTGAATACGTAGGAGTAGTTGTCGCCGTTCTTCAGCCGGGGATTTACATTCAGCAGATTTGTGCCTTGGGTCATCACGGCGATCAAATCGGCATACCCGTCGTCGAACGCCATGGCGTTGAAGTCGCCCGTGATGGCAAATGGGACGTTTTCGGCGATCATGTTGCGGAGGAGGAAGTTGACGTTCTCCGCCTGTGCGCGGCGCTTTGCCTGTACAGCGGGATCTTCAATGCCGGTAAGCGACCGCATGTGCAGGTTCACCACGGCGATGTCGACTCCACCCACGCGCGCGTTGAGCCGGTACGGCTGACGATCGTGGATCGGGTTGTCGATGGGGAATGCCGTTGTGACGGTCACAGTGGACCGCTTGACGAGAAAGCCGGGCGCGATGCCTGAGGGATCGTTCGTCGCGCCAAATAGAACCATATAGCCACCTAGTTCCGCGGCGAGCCGTTCCAGCGCGGCGGCGCTGCCAGCCTCCTGCACTGCGAGGATATCCGGCGAGCGAAGTTGCGTCTGGATGTAGCTTTTCAGGCGCCCGATCCTGGCTTCAAAGTCCGCCGCCGTGGTGAAGAGCCGGAACAGATTCAGCGATGCGATCGTGAACTCGCCAGACGCCGCTGGCGGAACCGGTGGCGGCGGCGCTGGCAATCCGGGCGTGGTGGTGGATAAGAAGGGGCCTCCCAACAGCATCGTGTAGCGCCGCTGGCCGAAATCGAGCGGTCCAACTAGGCCGGCAACGCTCTGTCCGGCGCGAAGGCTAACGGCCGATGGGGCGACGGCGCGCAGCACGCCTGGATCGTCTCCATTCAAACCCGGCCGTTTGAACGGCCGGGCCGGGCCCGTGGCGACGAAGAAGGCCGCTCCCACGGATGGACCGCAAACGGTGGCAACCGGCAGCATCATCCCCATGCCCTCGAAGCGCTCCCAGTCCGTACCGGTGAGCAGGCGAGGTGCAGGCAGCGTTTGGTTCGACTCCAGAACCTCCACGGTGACGTCGATCAGCTCCGTTAGCGGCGGGCTGAGCGGGTCCGCCGCCGGGCGGAATTCCACGACGGTTCCCGTGACCTCAACCAGAGTGCCCACTTGCGCTTCGACTGGCGTGAAGACCAGCAGGCCTTCGCTGGTGCGTTCGTCGTCATCCTCGTCGCCGGGGGCGCTTTGAATGTAGAAGCCGCTGGCACGGCGCGCGTAGACGATCCCGCGCGTGACTACACGGCGGTTTTCGTGCGGCGACGCTTCGCCGGGCCCTTGAATGGCGGAGATGCGCAGGCGTTCGGCGGGCGGCGGCGGCAAGTCGCAATCCACTCGCGCCGTAGCGCTGTTACGCGGATTCGGCGCGGCGATTGTGAAATCGGCGGCGTTGTTGCCGGAGTCCAGACAGCCGTTGCCGCCGCGCAGTGCCGCCGTTGTGTTCGAAAGATCCCGGACCGGCGCGGTCTCGAACTCATTGGCCGCCAAACCGTAGCCGACCAGATCCATCACGCGTTCCGGCGCGACAAGGCGGACCTTCCCCGAAGTTGCGCCGAGCGCAAGCGCGCCCGTCGCATCCGGCGCGGGAAGATCCCGCGTCCCGCCGGCGCCCGCGGCAAGTTGGATCAAATAGTACCGGCCCGGTTCGATGGTCCCTGTGACTGGCGACGACTGCCACGACGTGGCCGTCGCGCCGGCGTACTGGACGGTCCAACCGTCGATCGCGACAGGCGCGCCGCCCCGGTTGAACAGTTCGACAAAGTCATTGCGCCAAACCGACCCGGCGTTGCCACCGCCGCCGTATACCTGGCTGATGACGACGCTCTGCGCAGGCGCCACCACCGCGCAGAGGGCCCAGATGGCGAGCCTCATCGAATGTATTCCGGGACGACACCGCGCATGCGGCGCCAGACCTGCTCGCAGGCCTCCAGCGTGCGTGCGTCCAGCGGACCTTCCTGGGCGGCGGCAATATTGGCGGTTAGATGGCGCATGCGCGATGCACCGAGGATTAGTCCCGTGACCGGCGAGTGATGCAGGATGAAGTTCAGGGCGATCGAGACAAGGCTGCGTCCGCTCTCGGCCGAAGCGCAGGCCAGCTCATTCACGGCTTCGAACTGTTCGTTGTTCCAGAAGCGGTCGAGGTACATCTTGTTCCCGTCGAAGCGCGATTTCTCGAGGGGCGCCTGCTGTGTGTGTTTGCCGGTGAGCAGGCCGCCGGCGAGCGGGTTGTAGCAGAATGTCGAAACGCCGTAGCGTTTCGCCATCGGCAGCAGCTCCGCCTCAATCGCCCGCGTTGTCACATTATACATCGGCTGGCAGATGTGCACCGGTGTGTAACCGTGGCGCGCGGCGATATTTCGCATTTCCACGATCTGCCAGGCGCCGTAGTTCGAAACCGCCGGGTGCCGGACCTTGCCCGCTTTGACGAGCGAGTCCACGGTTTCGAGCGTCTCTTCGACGGGCACCGCGTGGTCCTGCATGTGGAGATAGTAGATGTCCACGTAGTCCGTGTTCAACCGCCGCAGCGAAGCGTCGATCTGTTTGAGAATCGCCGCGCGGGACAGGCCGCTGTCTTCCGGTCCATCACCCATCACGCCCCGCACCTTGGTGGCGAGCACGAATTTGTCCCGCCGGCCCTTCATGGCGCGGCCGGTAATCTCTTCGGAGACGCCCTTGTTGTAGACGTTCGCCGTGTCGAAGAAATTGATGCCATTATCCAACGCCACGTCGATCATCGCGTGCGAATCCGCCTCATCGGCCTGGCCGCCAAACGTCATGGTGCCAAGGCACAGTCGCGATACGGAGAGGTCCGTACCCGGTAGCAGAACGTGTTTCATTGCTTCCATTGTTTTTCGATTTCGAGCGCCACTTGGCGGGCCAACTCCTCGTAGCCCTCTTTCAGGAAGTGGACGTTGGGCTTCGGCAGCAGCTTGTCTTCATTGGGCCGCACGTAGCTCCACAGGTCGACGACCGGGATGCCATGCTTTTTCATCACACGGACGGCGGCCTGGTTATACAGGATGTCGTCGCCCCTGTCGCGCCGAGGCGAGAGTTCGCCCTTGGGGACCGGCGTGGTGGTGGCGTAGGTCACGCGCGCGCCGGTCTTTACCAGGATCGCGGCGATGCGGTCCAGATTCAACTCGTATTGCTCCAGCACCACCTGATGCTTGCCATCCTCCATCCGGCGCAGATCGTGCAGGCCGAAATTGAAGTGAATGGCCGCCCACTTCTCCTTGCCGATCCATTCGTTGACGCGGACCCAGCCGTTCGAAGAATGCGCTGCGTTGCCAGGGTTGTGCACGACCTCGGCCTTCCCTTCCAACATCGCCTTGACGTGCGGCGTGTAGCCGATCGAGATGGAGTCGCCGATGATGAGCACTTTTGGCAACTGCGCACTGAGGGCGAAGGCGGAAAACAAAAGCAGAACGGATCGCATTCAGCGATTGTAGCTGGAGTGCAACCGGGCGGCGACGGTCCTGCCGTCGAAAGTTTCACGCTCCCGAACCAACCGGTTCCTTCCTCCGGAGCGCGTTTTGAAATTCCGGAAGCGGCAGCGTGTTCAAGACGTCGCCGCTGGTGAGCCAACCGCGGCGCGCCATCTTCACACCGTACCGCATGTTGCCCATGTGCTTCGGGTGATGCGCGTCGGTGGAGATGGTGAACCGGCAGCCCTTGTTCCTGGCGATGCGGATGAGCGCAGCGTGAAGGTCCAGCCGTTCGGGGCTGGCGTTGATTTCCATGGCCACTCCTCGCCGCGCCGCCTCGGCTGCGACGCGTTCGAAGTCATAGACGAAGGCGTCGCGATGCAGCAGCACCCGGCCCGTGGGATGGCCAATCACTTTGACGTGCGGATTCTCCAGGCACCGAAGGTAGCGGTCCGTCATCTCCGCCGAATCCAGGTTCATGTAGCTATGCACGCTGGCAATGACGAGGTCGAGTTCCGCCAGCGCATCATCGGCCAGATCCATGCGGCCGTCCTTCAAAATGTCGCACTCCAGGCCGGACAGCACCCGAATTCCAAGAGCGCTGTGGTCCAGCGCGCGAACACGCCGCGCGAAGGCGATTACACGGGCCTCGTCGAGCCCGTTGGCCATTGCCAGCGCTTTGGAATGATCGGTAATGGCCATGTACTCGTAGCCGTGGGAGCGGGCAGTCTCCGCCATCTCCTCAAGCGTGGCGCGGCCGTCGGACTCGCGGGTGTGCATATGAATGTCGCCGCGCATCTGGTCCGGTTCGATCAGAACGGGCAGCGCGCCCTTCTCCGCGGCGTCGAACTCGCCCTGGTTCTCGCGCAGTTCGGGTGGAATCCAGGCGAGGCCGAGTTTGGCGTAGATTTCCTCCTCCGTCTCCGATGCGGCGTTGACGTTGCCGTCAAGTGTGAAGAGCCCGTACTCATTGAGAGTGAAGCTCAGCTTCAAGGCCCGCTGCCGCAGGGCGACGTTATGCTCTTTTGAACCCGTGAAGTATTGCATTGCCGCGCCGAAGCTTGCGGCCGGCAGGGTACGCACGTCGACTTGAATCCCCTCCACTCCCACCTTCGCCGAGGCCTTGTTCTCCCCTTTGGCAAGCAGGTCCTGCACCTTGCCAAAGCGCGCAAAGGCGTCGAGCGCCGCCGTGGGGTCCGGTCCAGTCACCAGCAGGTCCAGGTCGCCAACGGTCTCCTTGCCACGGCGGAACGAGCCGGCAGGCGTTACCTTTGAGACGCCTTCGCTTTGCCCCAGATAGGCGCTCAGCTCCGCCGCCACCTGATCGGCGAAGTTCAGAAGGAACCGGCCGGCGGTCTTTCGATACTGCTCGATGCCGCGCAGGACCTTCTCCTCCAACTTGGCTCCAAGGCGCGGCAGGGTGCGAATCTTCTGTTCCTCGGCCAGGCGTTTCAGGTCATCGAGCGTCGAGATGCGAAAGGTCTCGATCAGCAGTGCGATGGTCTTCGGCCCCAGACCCTGAATACGGAGCATCTCGAGCGCGGTGGGCGGATACCTCTCCAGCAGTTCGTCCCGGCGTTCGAATGAGCCGCGTTGTTCCAGTTCTTCGAGCACCGAGGCGATGCCCTTGCCGATCCCCTGTATGTCCGTGACTTTGCGGGATGGATCCTTGAGGATCGACGCGATTCGCTCTGGATATCCCTCGATGACCGAGGCTGCGTTCCGATAGGACCGGATGCGGAAGCCGTCGAGCGCGGCGATCTCCATCAGGTCGGCCGTTTCGGCCAGGATGCGCGCGATTTCGATGTTTTCCATGCTGGTCCTTTCATGATAGAGTAGGCCTCTGATGAGACCGAAGTATCTGCTCCTGCTGGCTTTGCCGGCTGCCGCGGTGTTGCTGATGGGCCAGGCCGAGAAAAAGAAGAAGGCCGGGCCGGACCGCTGGAATCAACCGGTGGGATATGCCGACACACCGGTGATTCCGGATCAAAAGTGGAAGGTCCACGACATCGACCGCCCGCGCCCGCGCCAGATCACTCCCGGCGCGCTGCCGAACAACGCTCCTTCGGATGCGATCGTGCTCTTCGACGGCAAGGACGCTTCGCAATGGGAATTCCGCGGAAAGCGTGGCAATCCGCCGTCGGCCTGGAAGGTGGAGAACGGTTACATGCAAGTGGCCAACGGCGCCGGCGACGCGGTGACGAAAGAAAAATTCGGCGACATGCAGTTGCACATCGAGTGGGCTTCGCCGTCCGAGATTTTGGGCAACTCGCAGATGCGCGGCAATAGTGGTGTGATCCTGATGAGCCGCTACGAGGTGCAAGTTCTGGACAGCTGGGAGAATCCGACCTACGCCGACGGTCAGGCGGGTTCGATCTACGGGCAGTGGCCGCCGCTTGTGAATGCGATCAAGAAGCGCGGCGATTGGAACTACTACGACGTCATCTTCGAAGCCCCGAAGTTCGAGGGCGAGAAGCTAGTGAAGCATCCGTACGTGACCGTGCTCCATAACGGCGTGCTGTTACATCATCGGAAGAAGATCGTAGCGCCGATGGCGCATCGCGTAGTCGCGCCCTTCAAAGCCCACGGCGCCGAAGAGCCATTGCTGCTGCAGGATCACAACGAGCCGGTCCGGTATCGCAATATCTGGGCGCGCAAGTTGCGCGGTTACGATCAACCGTAGAACCGGCCGTTTTTGCGCCGGGACGTACTTTACTCGACGATTGCACCCGCCGAAGTTGAGGCGATCTTTGTTTTGCGGTTGGATTCTCGACCGGAACGGTAACGGCCAGGCGAAGCTGGGCCTGTCTGTCAACGGGAACGGGGCAAACGCCGGATACCGGCCGGTGGTGATGGGCCGGGCGGGGCCTGTTTGTTAATCTTGGAAGTGAATGCTGAATCCCAACATCTTCCGCGAGTACGACATTCGCGGCATCGCTGATCGAGACTTGACCAGCGAGGGCGTTGAGCAATTAGGCCAAGCGCTCGGCACATATATCCAAACCAGTGTGGGACCGAACATTAACATCGGCCGCGACTGCCGGCTTTCCGGCGACCGCCTCAATCTCGCTCTGCGTAAAGGCCTTCTCGCCGCCGGGTGCCACGTCACCGATATCGGTATCGTGCCGACGCCCGTGACCTACTACTCGGCCATGAAACGCAAGGCGGATGGCGCCGTGATGATAACCGGCAGCCACAACCCGTCTGACTACAACGGCTTCAAGACGGTCTGCGGATCCGGAACCCTGCACGGTTCCGCGATTCAGGACGTACTTCGTATCATTCAGACCGGCGACTATGTCCACGGCACGGGCACCTATCAGACCTACGACATGGTTCCCGAGTATGTCGACGAGATCGCCGGCCGTTTCCGGTTTCCGCGCCGCATCAAGGTAGTCGCAGACGGCGGCAACGGCACCGCCGGCCCTGTTTTCGCCAAGATTCTCGAACGGCTCAACGTCGAAACCACCAACATGTTTTTCGAGATGGACGGCAGCTTTCCGAACCACCACCCGGACCCGACCGTCGTGGAAAACCTTCAAATGCTCGCGGCGAAGGTTCGTGAAACAGGCGCCGAGTTGGGCCTTGGGTTCGACGGAGACTCGGACCGCATTGGCGCCGTGGATGAGAACGGGGATGCCGTTTATGGCGACATGCTCATGCTGATCTACGCCCGCGAGATCCTCACCCGCAAGCCCGGCGCCACGTTTATCGGCGAGGTGAAGTGCAGCCAAGTGATGTACGACGAACTCAAACGTCTCGGCGGCAACCCGATTATGTATAAGACCGGGCACTCTCTCATCAAGGCCAAGATGAAGGAAGAGCACGCGGAACTCGCCGGGGAAATGTCCGGTCACATGTTCTTCGCCGATCGCTATTTCGGCTACGACGACGCACTCTACGCCGCCTGCCGCCTGATGGAAATCGTCAGCACTTCCGGCCTGCCGCTGAGCCGCCAGCTTGACGGTCTGCCCAAGCTCGTCTCCACGCCGGAGCTTCGTTACGAAACCACCGACGAGACGAAATTCGCCGTTGTGGCCGCCGTTGCCGATCACTTCCGGAAGGTCCGGACGATTGTCGACGTCGACGGCGCGCGGGTGATCTTTCCGAATGGCTGGGGCCTGGTCCGGGCCTCCAACACGCAACCTGTTCTGGTGATGCGATTCGAGGCGGAGAGCCAGGAGCTGCTCGACCAGTACCGGGCGGAAGTCGCCGGGGTTCTAACCAAGATCACAGGATCCGCGCTGCGCGAGACCCACTAGCTTACGGCCGCTCGCCGAGCGCGATAGGCCCGAAGGCGGGCAGCGCCTGTCCGCCTACAGCCGCCAGGTCGCAGACGGGGTTTACGCCGCGGCAATAGAAGAGCTCCCGGTTCTTGGCTGGGCCCACGGAGAGCAAAATGTCCCCGTTCGCGGGGTCCTGTGCGGTATGGAACACGCCCGGCTCGCCAAGTTCGAAGCCGTGGATCCGGCCGCCGCCTGGAACGCGAACCCGCTGCGTGAATCGTAACCGGAGCGTCGTCCGGTTCTCCCAGGTGGCGGAGGCCAGGGCCGGCGCAGGGCCGTCCAGGATCCGCATGGCGAACCGTTTGCCCAGAGTCTCCAGAGCGGCACGGTTCAGGTGGATCGGGTCGGTCAACGGCAGATCGGCCGTTGCGACCATGCCGCCAGGGCCGATTGCCGGCTCAGAGAGCCGCTGCGCTTCCCTGACCAGGTCCCAGCCGGGCGCCTGAGACGGCGGCACCACGTCTCGCCCTAGCTGCGCAAAAAAGAACGGAAGGTCCGGTCGGCCGAGATCTGAGCGCATCCGCCTCACCAGCGCCTGGAACCGGTCCGCATAGCTGCTGGCGGTCTCCAATTGGCCGGCGTCCGCTTCGCCCTGGTACCACAGAATCGCTTTGGCCCGTCCCGCGAGCTTCGCGCGAGCCTCGAAATTTCCGTACAACGACCTCCGCAGATCCTTCCTGCGCTCCGGACTCCACTGGTCGAGCGACGTGCCGCCGATCGCGCAAGGAACCAGGGCGACGGGGACCTGTGTCCGGCGCACCATCTCCTTGGCGAAGGGCAGCGCCAATCCAATACCGATCACTCGCCCGTCGCGCGGAATCGCTTCGTGAATCGGGTCGCGGGCGATGGCCCAGGTGTCCTCGGGTGAAAAGACCCGCACGCGCGGATCGGCTGGCGCTGGGTCCACCAGCGGAGCGCGGCCCACCATGTTCGATTGACCGGCCAGGAGGTAGATATCGCCGGAGAGGATGTTCGTTCGCCGGACGGTGACGGCGCCGAAGCGGAACTCGATCGTGTAGGGGCCGCCGGCCGGAAGCTTGGGCATCGCCTTTTGCCAAGGGCCGCCGTTCACCCGCACCGCTAATTCGCCGGCGCCGCGCGTGCGCGGTGCGGGGACCGGCTCATCGCGGGAGACCAGTTGATCGTTCTGCAGTGACGTGCCGATGGCGGCCTCCGGCTGCTTGTGTGTTTCGAGCCAGCGCACGGCGGCTGGAAAATCCGCCTCGTGTCCGCCGTCGAAGATCGTCACGCGCGCCGCGCCGGACGTTCGCCGGTACAGCGCCGTTTTCGCGCGTTGTTCGGAGATGTTCATCGGCGTGGCCACCCGGCCCAGTTTCGTTAACGAGTCGATCTCCCCGGCGGCAATGCGGCCGTCTGGAGCGGCCAGCACGTTGAACGCATGCAGAGAGTGGCTCACGGGCACCGAGCCCTCATGGCCATCGCGAATTCCGGTTTGAATATCGATGGGCAAACCGCGCGCCAGATGCAGGAAATGCACGGGCGAGCGGCGCCGGTATTGCTGCGCGGAGTGTCCGTGCCCGGGAGGATTGCCGAAGCAGCCGTCCATCATTTTGGCGTACCGCGATTTTTGCCGTTGGGAAAATGCGTACCAATCTCCTAGGTCACTTATCGGAACCCAGGCCGAGACGGCGGCCCAGACATCCGGCGCGCGGCCCGCCATCATGAGGGCCATGTACCCGCCACCCGAACTGCCGGCCAGGTAGATACGCCGCTCGTCGATCCTGGTTTGCCGCTTGGTCCATTCCACGGCATCGAGCACATCCTGCACGGCCAGTTCCGAGCCGCAGGCCTCCGGATGATCGTTGACGCCGCGGAAATCGGGTGAGACGAAGGCCCAGCCTCGCGTGCGGGCCTCCTTGCGAATTTCGGCGAAATTGTTCGACGTATCGAACCGGCTGGACCAGGAGTGAAGATGGACCAGCAGGGGAACGGGCGCGGCGGGGTTCTCGGGAAAATCGGCTATGGCCAGCTGCAGCGCGCCGTCGATGGAGGAAGGAATCTCGACCGCCGCGAGGGCGAGTGCGAAGAAGGGAAGCGCGAATCGCATCTCCTTATTACCCCACGAATTCAGACTTCTCACACCGGCGGAATTCCGGAACGGCCACGCCGTTTCGCTGGCGCCACAGCCAATAGTCGTTGCGCAGGTCGGTCCAGAAGTTTCCCGGCAGCGTTGGGTTTTCGGCTGTGTCCAATGTGAGGTGATGCGCGTACTCGTGCGGCAGCGTGCGAGCGGTGGCGTGGTCCAGGCCCAGAAAAACTTTGTAGAACGGATCGGCCGCGACACCGGCCCGGCGGGCGCGAGGGCCGATGCAGGTGCCGCCGGTGCGGTCCCGGTCGATGTCGTAGCCCAGCACGTTGGTGACGAATACGTTGACGGTTCCGCGCCGCAAGAATTGGTCCGGAATGACCGAATAGCCTTGCGTGCGCAGGAACGCGCCTTCCGTAACCATTACCTGGAACTTGATGGCGCTCACGGCGAACTCGCGAGCAGCCTCCGTCTGCCAACTCCAAAACTTTTCACGGGCGATTGTCCGCGCGGCGTCGAACATCACGTTTAGTCGAACGTGGATATCCGGCACGGCCGTACGTTTGGAACAGGCGCAACCGGCTGCGGCCAAGGCGCAAAGCCATGCTCGCCGCGACTGCGTTGCGCCGTCCATCTCACGCGTGGGCGGCGGCTAGGAGACGACCGCCGCCCTCCGCGGCTCGGGGGAGCGCGGCGGAACTTGAGCTTGTTGCTGGTTGAATTTCACGCTCACCAATTTGGAGACACCGGGCTCCTCCATGGTCACGCCATAGAGAGTCTGTGCCACTTCCATCGACCGTTTTGCGTGCGTGATCATAATGAACTGCGTTTCGGCTGCCATCTCGAGGAGTAACCGAGCTAGACGTCCGGTGTTGGCCTCGTCGAGCGGCGCGTCGACTTCGTCCAGGATGCAGAACGGACTCGGCTGGTACTTAAAGATGGCCATTAATAGCGCCATTGCCGTCAACGACTTTTCGCCACCGCTCAACAGCAGCACGTTCTGAAGCCGCTTGCCCGGAGGCGACGCGATCAACTCGATGCCGCTCTCGCCGATGTTCGATTCGTCGGTCAGCCGCATCTCCGCGGCGCCGCCGCTGAAGAGAATTCTGAACATCTCGCCGAATTTCGCGTTGATCGCCTCAAAGGCCTCCGCGAACCGCTTCCGCGATTCGACATCGATGTCTTGGATCGCCTTCTCGGTGTCGCGAATAGAGTCCAGCAGATCCTGCCGTTGCGTGTTCAGGAAGGTGAAACGCTGCTCGGCCTCCTTGTACTCCTCCAACGCCTGCGGATTGACCGCGCCGAGCGCTTCAATGCGCGAACGCACTTCCGTGTACTTTCCTTCGAGATCTATCAAGGCCAGATCGTCGAGATCCGGATCGTCTTCGCGAATCAGCTCCGATGCCGGCGCGGCCAGGTCCTTGCGGCTGTTCTCATCCAGGTGCTTCAGGTCGGATTGCAACTGCACCAGATGAATTTCGATCTGGGTGCGATGTTCCTGCGCCTGCTGGGCCGCGACCCGCTGGGCCTTCAGCGCCTCGTCGCCCGCGGCCAGCCGGCCGCGCATCTCTACATCTTTCGCCGCCGCTTCCGTGACTACGGCGTCCAATTTGCCGATCGTTCCGGTCAGCCGCACGGCCGCGCCGTCGAGCTCCATGTTGTCGTTCAACAGGCGAGTGCGGTCCAACGACAAGCGCTCCATTTCGGCAGCGATATTGGCTCGCCGCCGCGTCAGTTCGCCGGCCTGCGCTTCTAGCCGCTGCTTGGCGGCGAAGTCGCTGCGCTGCCGTTCTTCGAGCGAAGCCAACTCCACGCGGACGACGGAGTGCTCCTCGGAGACGCGCTGCACTGCCTCGCGCAACGCATCAAGCTCGCCGCGCCCACCCTCCAGCTCGCGCTCCGACGCGCCGCGCGCGTCGTCCCTTTCCTTCAGCAGTTGTTGCTTCTGCAGCTTGTTGGCGGTGCTCTGCTCCAACTGCCGGCCCAGACGTTCTAATTCCATGCGCGCCGAGGAGAGACGTGCGTTCGAGCGGTTCGTCTCCTCGCCCATCCGGCGCATCTCGTGGTCCAGCGCCAGCGCTTCCTTTTCTTCCCGCTGCTGCTGTTGCCGGATCTGCTCCAGCCCCTCGGTGAGGGCATGCATCGTATGTTCGATTTCGACGATCGATTGTTGAGTTTGCTCGAAGGCCTTCTGCTTGGCCGAAACGGTTCCCGTCAACTCGCGGAGTTCCCGTTTTAACGCGAGCGGTCCGGAGCCGGTCTTGCGGCCGCCACTGACGGCGTGGCCGTGGTAGCAAACGCCGTCCGGCATCAGGAAATACACGTCCGGATATTGCATCGCCAGCCGCTGGGCGGCGGCTCGATCCTGCACCAGATAGCAGCGCGCCAGGCGCGGAAGAATCTCGGCGGGCGCCTGGGTGAGCCCATTCGTCATCTTGACGAAGTCGCTCAAGCGTCCCACAATGCCCGTTTCCGGGCCGATGGGAGGTTCCACAGGCGGGGCGCTGGCGTATTTGTCTTCCAGCTCCGGATGCACCAGGAAGGTAGCGCGTCCATCGAAGTCGCCTCGCATGACGTCGATTCCGCGATCGGCCTGCGCCCAGTTCGCAACCACTACGTATTCGAGCTCTTCGTGCAGAAACTCTTCAGCGGCTTTTTCGAACGCCGCGTCGACCTCAACGAAATCGGCGAGCACCCCGGCCGGTTTCAGGTCCGCCATTTCGCCTTTCTTTACCGCGGTGAAGAGACGCTTTACGGATTCGGTGGTGTAGGTCCGGTGCGAAAGGATCTCCTCCAAGGAATCCTTTCGCGCCTTCAGACGCGACAGCTCCGCCCGAACGGTCTCGAGCAGCCGCCGCGATTCGCCGAGCGTGGTCCGGTGCGTGGTCAGCTCCGATTCCGCGCGTTTCTTTTGATCCGCCAGCGATTCCAACTGCAACTGCCGGTCGCCGAGTTTGGTTTGCAGACCGGACTTTTGTTCGGCCAGCCGGGCCAGATCCGCGACCGCCGCCTCGGATTCTTTTTGCGCCCGCGTGCGGTCCCGCTCGTTGGACGCCAAGAACTCTTCAATCTGCGCCAACTGATTGCGGAGCGAGGAGGCCTCGCCGAGGAGGCGAATCACCTGCTGACGCATGGCTTCCAGTTTCTGTTCTCCGGAGCGCAACTCCGTCTGGGTCTTTTCGCGCTCTTCGTTTTTGGCGCGCAGGCGCTCCCGGGCTTCGTTCGCTTTCGCACCTGTCTCTTCAAGCGCAGCGCGGAACTTCTCTACCTCGGCTTGCATAGCAGCCAAGCGCGCTTCCACGTCCTGCGTTTCCTGCTCGCCGTTGTTCAGGCGCTGCTCAATAGCCGCCACTTGCTGAGACTGGTTCGCCAGCCGGCCCCGCGTTCTTTCGGCTTCCAATTGCAGGTCGGCCAGTTGTTTTCGCTGGGCGGTCAACTGCTCTTCGTGCTGATAGCAGGTTTGCTGCAGCGCGGAGTGCTCCGCCTCGTTCGCCTTCAGCGCGGTGCTGACCGATTCGAATGCCGCCGCCGCCTGGCTCATTTCGATGGCCGCCTTCGATGCTTCTTTTTCCAGCCGTTTGTACTGGCCAGCCAGCAAGAGTCGCAGGTGGGTGACCATCTCCTCCCGCAACACCTTGTAACGTTCGGCCTTGGCGGCCTGGCGTTTCAGGGAGTTGACCTGCCGCGTGACCTCTTCCAGGATGTCGAACACCCGGGTCAGGTTCTGCTTGGCGCCTTCCAGTTTCGCCTCGGCCAGACGGCGTTTGGTTTTGAACCGTGTAATGCCGGCGGCCTCCTCGATGACCGAACGGCGGTCCTGCGGGCGGGAACTGAGGATCTGACCGATGCGGCCTTGCTCAATGATGGCGTAGGATTCCGGTCCCAGGCCCGTACCCATGAAGATGTCCTGAATGTCGCGAAGGCGGGCCTGTTTGCCGTCGATCAGGTACTCGCTTTCGCCGCTACGGTACAGGCGGCGGGTGACAGTGAACTCGCGCCGCTTTTCCTTCCGTTCGGCCTCGTGGCCGGCGATGGCCTGGGTCACCGCCTCGCTATTTTGTGTTGGCTCCGGTTCGGCCAGTTCGGGGGAGGGGAGAGCTACGTCGACGGACGGATCGAACAGGGTCATTGTGACCGCCGCCATGCCCAACGGCTTGCGCTCCCGCGTGCCAGCGAAGATCACATCTTCCATGCGCGCACCGCGCAGACTCTTGGCGCTCTGCTCGCCGAGCACCCAGCTAATCGCGTCGCTTAGGTTCGACTTTCCACATCCATTGGGTCCGACAATCGCCGCGACACCCGCTCCGTTAAACCGCATCTCCGTGCGGTCACAGAACGACTTAAATCCCTGGATTTCAACGCGCTTGAGTTTGAGCAACGCGTGCCCCCTTATGGTCTAAATTCACCCAGGCGCGCGCCTGAGTGCTCGGGGGGGTACTGACCATGGTAGACGTCCACGTAAGGAATTGCAAGGACTATCACCACCGCATTTTGTAGGAAATTTCCGAAGGCCACAATAGATTGTGGCATGTTTTCACCGTGCTACA
>Ga0194122_10001565_pt1 | contig 27476 bp, 20 predicted proteins | sample TA2MahCa10mmetaG_FD_155487 | JGI IMG/M metagenome (GOLD analysis project Ga0194122, IMG submission 155487) | Freshwater microbial communities from Lake Tanganyika, Tanzania - TA2015021 Mahale Deep Cast 10m | ecosystem: Environmental > Aquatic > Freshwater > Lake | place: Tanzania: Lake... | reverse complement strand
ATAGTTGCCCATCGCCACGAGCAGAGAGTTTCCCCATTTGGCGCCGAGTTTTCCGGCCGCCGCGGGAACCGCTTCCGCCGGGCGCATCGATTGAAACACCGCCTGGGATGCCGTGGCGTCGGCCACGCGCCAAGCCGAAACGGTGAAGACGCCCTTCGCACCCTTGTATTCGGCCTTTTCGGCCTCCTGGAAGCCGTAATCCTTCCAAACCGCGGTCGGTTCCGGTTTAAGAGCGACCGGCTTCTGGCGGGCGTGTTCCTCCATTCCTTCCGGGAGGATCTCGCCGCGAAGGGCGAGGGCGAACAAAGCAAGCGCTATTCGTTGGCACCGTGGCATTTCTTATATTTCTTCCCGCTGCCGCAGAAACACGGATCGTTGCGGCCTGGTTTCTTAGACGACAACCGGGGGGCATTTTGTGCCGGCGAAGATTGACCGCCAAGGAATTGAAGATCGGCGAGCTCCTTTTCCTTCTTCCGTTGGATGTTGCGGGTGAAGTCCTCGACTTTTTCGCGGGCGGCCATGCGCTCGCGTTCGGTCGGCTCAGGGATAGGCGCTTCCTCTTCTTCAATGAAGTCGTCGCTGTTGTCGAACGGTACGGCGGGCCGGTTGCCCTCCGCCACCTGCAGGAAGTACAGGTAGCGGACCGTCTCGTCTTCAATGCGGTCCATCATGTCCTGGAAGAGGGTGAACGACTCCTTCTTGTACTCAAGCAACGGATCCTTCTGGCCGTAGCCGCGCAGACCGATGCCTTCCTTCAGGTGGTCCATCGACAACAGGTGGTCCTTCCACTGGTTGTCGATGACATTCAACATAATGATGCGCTCGGCCTCACGTAGGTACTCCGCTCCGATGACGCTTTCCTTGTCGTCATACTTGGCTTTCACCATTTCGAAGAGTTCCTCTTCGATGTTGTCGACTGAGTTGCCGCGTATATCGTGAAGGCGCGTTGTAATGCCGAAGCGATTCAACAGATCGCTTTCCAATCCGCTGATATCGCGGTCGTCGATGGGACCCTTCTCCGGAATTCGTTCGGCCACGCATTGGGCCAGGACGCCCTTGGCCATCTGGAAGATCCGCTCCTTCTGGTCGGACCCTTCCAACAGCGCCCGGCGCATGGTGTAGACGGCGTTGCGTTGTTTATTCATCACGTCGTCGTATTCGAGAACGTGTTTGCGGCTAGCGAAGTTCTGGGCCTCGACGGCCTTCTGCGCGGCCGCGATGCGTTTGGTAATCATGCCGGAGTCGATCGGCACATCCTCCTCCATGCCCAGCCGGAGCATGAGATTCTGCATGCGCTCGCCGCCGAAGATCCGGAGCAGGTCGTCCTGAAGCGAAAGGAAAAACCGCGACGAGCCGGGATCGCCCTGCCGGCCGGAGCGGCCGCGAAGCTGATTGTCGATTCGCCTGGACTCATGGCGTTCCGTGCCGACGATGCAGAGCCCGCCAGTGCCGACAACGCGTTGGCGCTCCGCTTCGCAAGCTTCCTTATGGCGTTCGATCAGCTCGGTCCAGCGGTCGATCGCGACGCGGTAGTGGGCGTCGCCGCGTTGAAAATAGTAAAAATGCGCGTCGGCGACGAAGCCGGCTTCCGACTCGCGAATCGATTCGGCGTGGCCCTTCTTGATCGCTTCTTCCTGCGAGAGGAATTCGGGATTGCCGCCGAGCAGAATATCGGTACCGCGGCCGGCCATGTTGGTGGAGACGGTGACGGCCGCATAGCGCCCGGCCTGGGCGATGATGTAGGCTTCGCGCTCGTGATTCTTGGCGTTGAGCACTTCGTGCTTGACGCCCATTTTCTTGAGAATATCGGCCAGTTTTTCGCTCTTGGCTACGGAGATGGTGCCGACCAGCACGGGCTGGCCCTTGGAGTTCCGTTCCTGGATTTCCTTGGCCGCGTTGCGGAATTTTTCTTCCTCGGTCCGGTAGACGATATCGTTGGCGTCCTGGCGCTTGGCCAACTTGTTCGGCGGGATGGGCGTAACGTCCAGTTTATAGGTCTTGCCGAATTCGGCCGCTTCCGTATCCGCCGTACCGGTCATGCCAGCCAGCTTCTTATACATACGGAAGTAGTTCTGGAAAGTGATGGTGGCGAGCGTCTGGTTCTCACGCTGAATCTTGACGTTTTCCTTGGCTTCGATCGCCTGATGGAGTCCGTCGGACCAGCGGCGTCCGGGCATGAGGCGGCCAGTGAACTCGTCGACGATAATGACTTCCATCTCGCCGTCGTCGCCGGGTCGGATGACGTAGTCCTTGTCACGATGGAACATCACGTGGGCCTTCAGCCCCTGCTGGACGTGATGGTTGATTTCAATGTTCTGTGGATCGTACAGGTTCCCGCAGCCGAGCAGGCGCTCGACCTTTAGAACGCCCTCCTCGGTGAGCGCGACACTGCGGTGTTTCTCCTCGACGGTATAGTCGCCGGTAAAGTACTTCTCGCCCGGCTCTTTGCCCTCGATCACCTCTCCGCGAACCAGCCGTGGAATGATCTTGTTGATTCGGTAATACTTGTCGGTGGATTCTTCGGAGGGTCCCGAGATAATCAGCGGCGTGCGCGCTTCGTCTATAAGGATGGAGTCCACCTCGTCGACGATTCCGAAGTTGTGACCGCGCTGCACGCAGTCCTCCAGCCGGAACTTCATGTTGTCGCGGAGGTAGTCGAAGCCGAATTCGTTATTGGTGCCGTAGGTGATATCAGCTTGGTAGGCGTCCCTGCGTTCCCGGTCGCTGATGTCGTGAACCACGCAGCCGACGGTGAGGCCGAGGAATTTGTAGATCTTGCCCATCCATTCGGCGTCGCGTTTTGCCAGGTAGTCATTGACCGTCACGACATGAACGCCCTTGCCACTGAGCGCGTTCAGGTAGACGGGCAATGTGGCCACCAGCGTCTTGCCTTCACCGGTCTTCATTTCGGCGATCTTGCCATGGTGCAGCACCATGCCGCCCAGCAGTTGCACGTCGTAGTGGCGCATGTTGAGCACGCGCCGGCCGGTCTCGCGTACCGTCGCGAACGCCTCCACCAGCAGGTCGTCCAGAGTCGCGCCCTGATCCAGTTTCAGGCGGAATTCGGCCGTTTTCGCGGCGAGGTCTTCGTCGGACAGACTCTTGTAATAGTCTTCGCGCGCGTTAATTGCGTCTTTCGATGGGCCCAGCGCCTTGATCTCCCGGTCCGCCTTGGTCCCGAAGATCTTCGCAAGTACAGTGTTAATCACCTATTCCACAGTTTACCGCTTCCCTAGCCAGGAATACGCCGCCACGCCGAATCCAATCACGACGACGATGAACCGCACCACGTTTGGCTTCAACTTCCGGGCGACGCGCGCCCCAACGTAACCTCCCACCGTACCGGCCAGGGCCATGGCAAGGGCATACTTCCAGACCACGTTGCCCGACAAGACGAATATGAGCAGCGAGATGCCGTTCATCGCCGCCGCCAGAATCGACTTGACGGCATTCATGTGATGAATCCCTGGAATGCCAACGAAGGCGAGCGAGCTGAGCATGAGGATCCCGATGCCCGCGCCGAAATAGCCACCGTATACACCCACCAGAAATTGGAAGATAACGATGCCGATCAGTGTGTTCCGGCTTGGTTCGTCGTGGGGTTTCGCCCCGACCCACCGCGAGAGCGGCTGCTGGAGCAGCAGCAGGACCGACGCACCGGCCAGCAGCCAGGGAATCGCGCTTGCAAAAATGCGCTCTTCCAGGCGCGTGACCAGCAGGGCGCCGAGCAAGCCGCCCGCCAGGCTGGGTGGCAACAGGCGAATCAGATGTTTCCTGCATTCGGCCAGCTCTTGCCGGTAGCCCCAACCGGAGGCCAGTGATCCGGGAAATAGCGAAAAGGTGCTGGTCGCGTTGGCGGCGACCGGACCGAGTACGGTCAGTAGCGATGGAAACGTCAGGAGGGTCCCACCACCGGCAATTGCGTTGACAGCGCCGGCCGCGCAGGCTGCCAAAGTTAAGATCATCCAGGTCACGAGGGATTCGGGCATGGAATTAATTTGGTAAGCGTAGCAGACTCCCTCAAGATTGGATACTCAGTTGTCGATAAAGGCGTAAGGGAACATATGTCTGCGCTACTAGTCGAAATTTCCGAGTTGGCAAATCCTGAAAAATACAGCCTCGAGGCGGCAGAAGCCGCCGCTTTGAAGATGGTCACACAGGGTCAAAGGGTGCCGGAACTGATCGTGTTGGCACTGCAGAGCGCAACGCCGCCTCCTCCTGGACATTGGGAGCAGATGGTGCAACTGTTGGAGCGCCTTACATCTAGGGAGCGCCTGCTCCAAATCATCGACCGTGCGATTCCAGCGGCGCATCCAGACTCCCGGGAGAAATTGCGTAGCCTCTACCTAAAGGCGACATCCGACCTTTCGTGGCTGCCCGAGGCGCTGGCCGCGGCCGGCGTCCGGACGCGTGCGAATCTAATCGAGGCGCTCTGGCGGGCCGAGCCGACCGAGGAACTACGGGAGGTTTTCGCGAAGGCGTTCGATATGGAGAATCACCGGATGGCGGGCAACGCGCTGGTTGGACTTTTTCGATTGCAGGACCCGCGAGCGACCGCGTGGACGCTAAGGATGCTGCAAAGCGATTCGCCCGAGTGCCGCGCCAGCGGTGCCTGGGTAGTGGGCCGCGTCGGGTGGACCGGCGGGGTTCCGAAATTGCAAAGATTGCTGACCGACCACGTACCGAGGGTTCAGAACGCGGCGGCCAAGTCGCTGCAGCGTCTGCGCCGATTGCAAACCCGCGTAGCCTAGGGCCAATTCAGGTGCCGGTGGAGAAATCGGAACGATTCGTCGCCCCAGATTTGATGGACGCCGTTGAAGAACTCAAGGACTGCCAAGTCGCTCTTCTGCCATTGTGCGTATAGGCGGCGAACCTTCGCGAACTCGTACGCCACCCATTCGTCGATGCCTACGCCGTCGGAGTGGCCCCGCTCCACCATGAACGGCCGCGGTGCGATTAACGTTGCCATCTCCGCGTGACCGAACGTATTCGTCTGGTTGAATTCGTGAATCTCGTATTCGCGAGTAAACAGGTAGGTAAATGGCTGATCGTCCGTCGTCACTTTCCAGGACCATTCGTTAAAGTTTCCAGAGCAAACGACAGCCTTTATTCGCGGCTCCAACGGCGGAATGCGAAGGGCCGTGTAACCGCCGTAAGACAGCCCGTAAAATCCGATCCGTTCTTTATCGACGAAAGGCAGGGTCTCCAACCAGTCGATGGAGCGGGTGTATTGCGCCTGCACGAAGGCGAAGAGATTGATGGCAAGCGGATCGCCTTTTCGAGTGAGCTGGCGGAACTTGTTTCCGAAGATGTACGGATTCTGGGGCGCGAAAACCACGAAGCCGCGTTCCGCCAGACGGGCTGCGAACCGCTGGTAGGTCCGCATCTCGCCAGGGATCGTAGGAGCGATGATCTCCTGCGGCCGGCCCTCCAATCCGTGTTGCGCGATCACTAACGGACGGCGCTCACCCGGCTTTAGGCCCTTCGGAATCAGGAGTATTCCGTAGGCGAAGACTTCGTCGATGACTGGAATGTATGCCTCGAAGCCTTCAAACAGGTGGTTGTCGTAGAGTTTTCGGGTTTCGACCGCCGGAGATCCGCGACCGATTTCGCCCAAACGTCCCAGGATCTGTTCTTGAAACTGTTCGTCGTAGTAGGCTCGGGTCTGCGCCCAACGGGCCGGACTGGTGAGATCTGCGTTCCGCCAGAACTGCTTGCGGGCCTTATCGGCATCGCGCACCGCCCGCTGCGAGAAGTCGACGAGTTGCCGGAACTGACGGTACTGCCGCGCCTCGGCATCCGGACTGGCGTTGAGCGCTGGGCCGGCCGGCGGCGGAGGACTCTCGACAAGAGTCGCATTGACGGCCCCGGCACGCTCCAGTTCTGCGCGGACCTCCGCGATCGACGGAGCGGAAAGCCGTCCGGGCGCTGCCCCCGCCCGGCCGGCCCGCTCCGGCGGCGGGCCGTCTACAGAGGGATAGGAATGAGCTCCAACGATAAGCTGGCGAGGATGGATTAGCCGGGCCAATTCCGCGTCGCCGAAACCGGGAAGGAGCCCCCAGACGTTCCGGTAAATCGGCTCTTCGGGGACCGAATGCCGGTCGCGGAAGTACCCGGCAACGGTCGTTTTGGCGATTCGTTCGTCGGCTGCAGCTGCGTACAGAGCGATCAGCCCGCCCTCGCCGGTTCCGCTGACCTCCACGGGGAGATTTGGAAATGCGCTCCGATACCAGTCCACCGCGGCGAGGACCTTTTGGACCTCATAGCCAATGATATGGCGGCCCGACTGAAAAGACATGCGGTAGAGGTATTCGCGGTGCGATTGGTTGGTCATGCGAATGGCTGGGTTGCCGGACCAGGTATCGGCGCGGTCGATCAGGACCGGAATGAGGACGCGCGCGCCGGCGGGCGCCCGGCGCGCGGCTTGCTCCGGGGTCTCGCTCGCGTCCGGCAGCAACACGACATTCGTCGTTATTTCGCCGGTTGGTTCCAGCATCAGCCCTTCGGCGTCGACCCCGTCCAGGACCGGCCAGCGCACGGCCAGGCCGCCGCGGTGCTCCGGCGCAGTGGCCTTGACGCGTTGGTCGCGAAGGCCAATGATATGGCGAAAACGATCGCGGGTCCCAAAAGCGCCCGTAGCGGTTTGCAGCCGCCGGGCCAGAAAGGTATCGATGCCGTTTACCATCCGTTCGGCCAGGTCTCCCGAGCGGGTCAATTCGGCGGATCCGGGCAAGGCGGCGGCGAGAAGGAGCGGGAGTAGCATTCAGGTTTCGATCCAGTGTTGTACCCGCTGATTATATGCATCTACAGTTAGGGATTCAGCCGTCCGATAGTGGGGTGTGCGGGTTTTTCGCAAAATAGTCGCTATTCTTATGCTCCTGGAGGGGGCAGGCCTATTGTCACTGGGCCTGTCCGACGACCTGCGTACCGGTGCGGAACGCTACATCCAGGAGTATCTCAGCCTCCTGCCGCAGGAGGACACAAAAATCCTGCTCGACTACATGGAGATGATCCAGCGCCTGTTCGCCGCGGCCGGCGCCATCTTCGTGCTGTGCGGATTCGGCGCGTTGAACAACAAAACCTGGGGGCGTTGGGCGGGAATCTTCGGCTCCGCCTTCAATATTTTGTGGTTCACGCCGCTTGGAATCGCGGGATTGGTCGCGTTCTTTAAGCCGCTGCCACCCTCACCGGACGACGATCTTGACAGGGCTTCCGGCAATACGGAGCCAACCTCGCACGCCCTGATTATGATCGCAAGTATCGCGATCATGCTGTACCTGCGAAAAACGCTGACCGCCTATTCCGTACAGTTGGGTCTGCCCGTCGATCCGGAGGATGGAATTCCAATCGTATGGCTGATTGGAGGCCAATATGTTTTTATCTTGTTCCACGAACTGGGCCATTTGCTCGCGGCCTGGGCGTGCGGCTTCCGTTTTCAAGCGATGAATGTGGGTCCGGTAACGGTGATGCGTTCGCCGGGCGGCAGTTGGCGCTTCGGGTTCGATGCGTCCAAGATCCTGCTGGCCGGAGGCTTTCTGCAATCGGTGCCTTCCTCGACCAAAGACCTGAAAATGAACTGGATTATCGTGATCGTGGCCGGGCCAGCCGCCTCACTGTTTTTCGGACTGATCGGGTTGCTGAGTCTGGTGAGTCTGCCGGGCACGAATTACACCGAGTATTGGTACATACCCGTCTTCGTCGCTTCGATTTGTGGATCGGACTTCATTGCAAACCTGCTGCCGCTGGGGCTCACCGACGGCGCGTTGCTAGCGCACACGGTCTTCAATACCGAAAAGGGAAAGGGCATCCTCTCGTCGCTTTCCGCGGCGATGCTCGCCGATCGGGCCGACCGCAGCGTCACCACCATGGCGCCTGACGAGCTACTCGAGACGCGGAGGCAGGCACTGGATGCCGTTTCAAAGACCAAGGAAGTGAGTCCGCTGGAAAAAGCTTGCCACCAATTGGAGTTCGGCCGCGCTGCAATTATCGCCGGACGCCATACCGAAGCGGCCGATGCGCTCCGGGAGGCGGGAAAGATCATCGACAGCACACCGGGACTGCCACCGTCGGTTCTGTTTCGCTATTACCTCGACACGTTCGAGATTGAGTCGGCAGCCAACCGCGTTTCCAGTGCCGTGGCGGCTCGCAACAAAGCTCTCGAGTTGGAGGAGAATCTCGGTGGATCGGATCTGGACTGGGAATCGATGTTGGGTTTCCGCACCGAATGCGTGATCCTTCGCATTGGGGACAACGATTTTCATTCGGCCCGGCTTCGCGCCGAGTCGATTCGGAGCCTCTGTCCCAACAAACGGCCCTTGGCGCCGCAGCGTGCACAACTGCTCGCATTGCAAGCCGAATGCTGGATCCGCACGGGAAATCGCGAAAGGGGATTTGAGATCCTCGAAGAGGCGATCGACGAGTTGCTGGACACCGAGGGGGACAAGAGTCTGCTGGCGCTGACGATGGAGGTGCTGGGGCAGACTGCCATTCGCATGGCCGGGGCGCAGGAAATTGAGACCGCCGAGCGGCTCTTCCATATCGCGGTTCCCAACCTGGAGAAGGCGGACGCCGCCAATCGCGCGGCCATCTATCGGGCGGCCTGGGCGGAGGCGCTGTATCAGTTCGGGCGGTTCGCCGATGCGCAACAGATCGTCGCTGCTATTCAAACCACACAATCCAAAGCATTTGCGCGTGAAATTGAGTCCCTGAAAGCGTCCCTATACCTGGCGGAAGACAAGACGGGTGAAGCGATCCAAATTCTGCAACGGCTGGCCCACAGCGTGCTGGATACGGATCCGATCGACGCGGCCGGAAACCGGGCGTTGCTGTCCTGGGCGCTCTACCGCGCCGGTTCCATGGAACCGGCCATGGCCGAGGCACGGCAGGCCTGCGACATGCTGATGCCTACCGAGCACCACGACGCGGCGCCGGCGCTGTTGACGCTCGCTCTCGCGGTCTGGCAGGAAAATCCCGACCTTGGAAACGCGTATGTCGATGAGGCGACGCGGCTGATCGAGCAGACGCTCGCGCTGTCGCCATCCGAGAAAGGCGTCCGCCTCTCGGAAATGGCACGGCGGCTTGCGGTCGCGAAAAAGCCGCAACATGCGAAAGACGTCATGAAGGTCGCGCTGCAGTATCGCCCGCCTCCTGCGCAGTCTGCATCGTAGGCCACCGCTGTGGTTGACTATTGAGATGATCGCTCGCCGGGCCGTCTTTGCCGCACCGTTCTTTATCCGTAATCTGATTTCGGCTCCGCCAAGCGGACGGGTTCGATTGGGTTCGTTTGGCGCCAATGGAATGGCGTGGGCCACGCTGCACGGAATTGCCACGCATCCTTCGGTCGACCTTGTGTCTGTCGCGGACGTGGATCAGGCGAGAAACGACCGGGTGGCGAAGACGTATCCGAACGCCAAGTTGTATCAGGATTGGCGGCAGATGCTCGATAAGGAAGCCAGGAACCTCGACGCCGTCTGCGTAGGAACCCCCGATCACATGCACGCTCCGCAAGCGATGGCTTCCATGCTGCGCGGCCTGCACGCCTACTGCCAGAAACCGCTGACGTCTCACGTCCACGAGGCGCGCCAGTTGGCCAGAGTGGCGGCGTCCAAGCGGCTGGTGACCCAGATGGGCATCCAGATCCATTCGCACGCCGAGTACAGGATTACGGTCGAACTGGTGCACTCCGGGGCGATTGGGAAGGTCAGGGAAGTTCATGCCTGGAGCAACAAGAAATGGGGCGATCCGGCGCCCCGGCCCGCGGCTTCGGATCCGGTTCCGGACTCTCTCGATTGGGACGGATGGATCGGAGTGGCACGGCCGGAAGCATATGTGAAAGGCTACTGCCATCCCGGCAACTGGCGGAAGCGCCTGGAATTCGGGACGGGTACGTTTGGCGACATGGGTTGCCACATTTACGATCCCGTATTCGGCGCCTTGGCGTTGACGTCGCCGCTGACCGTCCGCGCCGAAGGGCCCGCCCCGACAGAGCATCACTGGGCGATCAACGCTATCGTCAACTACACATTTCCGGGCACCGCCTACACCGACGGCAAGACCGTTGCGGTGACCTGGTACGACGGGGATGAGCGTCCGCCCGCCGAGGTCCGAAACCTGATCGAAAACACGCGCTTGCCCCAGCAGGGCTCGATTATCATCGGCACGAAGGGCGTCCTGCTGGCGCCTCACGTCGCAATGCCGTCTCTCTTCCCATCCAGCCAATACGCGGGCTTCGCAATGCCCAAGCTTGAGACCAAGGACCACTATCACGAGTACGTAGACGCCATCCTCGGCAAGACGCAAACCTCGACAGGGTTCTCCTACTCGGGACCCTTGAGCGAAACCGTGTTGCTGGGCAGCCTGGCAACGCGTTTTCCGAACACGACGTTGCAGTGGGATAGCGCCCGGCTCAGGTTCAAGAACGAGAAGGCTGCCAACGCTTTCTTGCGGCGGAAATACCGCTCCGGCTGGAAGGTCAAAAACGTCGGGTAGTCAGCCGTCGAAGCGGACGGCGAGCAGGGTCAGGTCGTCGCGCTGCGGCGCTCCGCCGGTAAACGCGGCGACATCGGCGCGGATCGAGTCGACGAGAATTGACGGCGATTCTTGGAGATGCCGCCGGGCGATGGCCAATACGCGGTCAAGCCCGTACATTTCGCCGGAGGCCCGCCGTGCCTCGGTCACGCCGTCGGTATAGAGCAAAAGCGTGTCGCCCTTGTGGAGTTGGACCGCGGCGTCCAACCAGCGGGCCTCTTCCAACATTCCGACCGGCATCCCGGTTGGAGAGAGTTCGTGGGCCTCACCGCCCGGACGCAGCAGCAGCGGCGCGCAGTGCCCGGCGTTGGCCCATTGCATGGGAGCCTCACGGTAGATGGACGCCAGGAAGATTGTGACGTACTTACTGCCGTCGGTGCGGCTGAGCAGAAATCGGTTCAGCCGGTCGCAGATCACAGCGGGCGGGATCTGCTCCGCGGTCGACATAACGAAGGCGCCCTGCAGCAGGCCGGCCAGCAGGGCCGAGCTGACTCCCTTACCTGAGACATCGGCCATTACGATGTCCCAGCGATCGTCACCAGCCGGAATCAGGTCGAAGTAATCTCCGCCGACCTGGCGGCTCGGAATGGAGAGACCCGCACCCTGCAACCAGCCAGACGACGGAAACTGGTTGGCGTCTGGGAGCAGGTCCCGCTGGATCGCCTGGGCGATGCGCAACTCCTGATCCACCTGCTGTTGTTTGCGCTCCTGCTCCAGCAGGCGGGCGTTTTCAAGCACGAAGGAGGCTTCGATGGCGAGGGACTGGAGCAGGTCCCTGCTAGTGATGGTCAGTTCGCCCCGGTCGGTTCGCGAGTCGAGGTAGAGCAAACCGATCGTATCGGCGATCGTGCCAACCACGGCCGTCTCCGACATCTCCTGGACACGCACTTTTATCAGCGGCACGCAGACCGCGGATTGCAGCGAAAGGTTTAGGACTGAGGTGTCGAGGCACTGCTTCGGGTCGAAGCGCATGGAAAGCAGCTCGCTGCGGCCTCGAAGAGAGTCGTTCAGGAAACTGGTGGGTATGCCGAGTTCCTCCGACGGAAGGGGCCGTCCGCCGGATTGGCGCGAGACCCGGACTTTCAGTCCAGCTTCGCCGGAGAGCAACAGAAAGCCGCGATCGCAGAGTGTGATATCCAGAGCGGCGTCGACGACCGCCGAGAGAACATGGTCGATCGAGAGCGCGCCGGCGAGCGAGCGGGCAACTTCCAACATCGACCGGAGCTTGCGGAGGCCGCCATGGGATGTCTGGGTCCGGTCCACGCTCGTTTCGTGGAACACAAGTGTGTAGGACTCCTCGACGCCGAATCCGATCACATCGCCGGGCTTCAGCAGATGCGAATCGGTTTTCGTCCCGTTCACTTCAATGCCGTTCCTGGAACCCGCGTCGGAGATGACGAGTCCGCCGCCGGTGGCACTAACAGTGGCGTGGGCGCGCGAGGCGCGATTGTCGCGAAGCACCAGATGATTGTCGGGACTCCGGCCGATCAAAAAGGGCAGCGGTTCGATGGGAACTCGAATAGCGGGCGCGCCGGGCGGCCGGACCTCGAACTCCGCGAAGCTCATTGTGCCGCCGCTTCGCGCATCTCCTGCTCCCGAAGCATCTGACAATTTGGGCAGTAGCCGCCCATTTCCGCGCGGACGACCACGAGCTCGAATCCAAAAGTCTTTTGCACCTGCGCGCGCATTTCCGCGAGCGGCTCGCCGAAGAACTCTTCGATCTTGCCGCAGCGAAGGCAAACGACGTGCGCGTGCTCCCGCTTCATCCGCGTCTCGTAGTAGTGCTGGTCGCCCTCGTGATGGAGCAGGTCGAGTTCGTCGACCAAACCCTCAAGCTTCAGGAGTTTCAAGGTGCGATAGACGGTGACACGATTCAGCTTGGAGTCTTGGGCGCGGGCGAGTTGGTAGAGATTTTCCGCGTCCAGATGCTTGCCGCTCTTATCGATAAGATCGAGCAGAATCTGCCGCTGGCGCGTCATGCGAACGCCACGTTGTTGAAGCGAACCTTTCGTGGTGGAAGACGGCATAACGTATTCTCAAATGTAGCAAAGATGCTTGCATCGCAACTATTGTTCTTGCTTGCCGCCGACGTGACTCTGAACGAGCTGGCTCTCGATCTGATGAAAAACAAGAGCGTGAACGATCGGGAATTGACCGAGTATACCTTCGACTTCCAGCATATCCTCACCCGTTTGGACGCGAAGGGCAAAGAGAAAGAACGAACGGTCTCCGAGGGCGAGAGCTTCGTGAGCGGCCGGCGGAGCGTGGATGTCGCGCTGCGATGGAACGGGGTCGAAACGCCGAGAGAGATCGTGGAGCGAAAACGGATGGCGGCGGCGAAGCTGTTGCAGGCAGACTACGAGGATCGGCTCAGGCAGCCGCGCGGCTCCGCGCCTGGTCCCGAGTACGGTTCTACAACATTTGGAGTACGTATCGAGATATTCGCGACACTCCGAAAGTGCGCCCTGAGAAATCTTCGAACGGCGCCGGCGAACGATGGCGCGGAGTGGCAATTCGATTATGAGCCCGCGCCGGGTTGCCGGTATTCAGGTACATTTTGGGTGGACACAACCGATCGAATGGTCCGGCGATGGACGGGACGCGGTGATGGGACCGAGTGGGAGGACGAGTCGATCCGTCTGGCGGATGGCCGCTGGGCGCCTCGGCGAATTCGAGTCCGGAAGAAGTCCGCACAGTTGGAAGCCGAGTTCAATAACTACAAGCGGTTCGTAGTCGAGGTCGAGCAGCGGCCCGCCGGGTTAAAATAGAGCCTCGATGCGCCGGAAGATTTTGGTTGCCAATCGCGGAGAGATTGCCGTACGCGTGTTGCGCGGGATTCGCGAGATGGGCGATGTGGCCGTCGCATTGTATTCGAGCGTCGATCGGAACGCGCTGCACGTGGCGATGGCCGATGAGGCCTACGCGGTGGAATCGTATCTGCAAGGCGAGAGCATCGTGCGCGTGGCGATAGAACGCGGTTGCTCCGCGATTCACCCGGGCTATGGGTTCCTCAGTGAGAACGCAGGCTTCGCGGCGCTCTGCGCAGAGGCGGGTCTGGTGTTTGTGGGTCCAACCGCGGCGGCGATCGGAGCGCTGGGGTCGAAGACAGCCGCGAGAGAATTGGCCCTGCGCGGCGGCGCGCCCGTGGTTCCGGGCTCGGAAGGCGCCGTAACCGATTCCGGCACGGCGAAACGTCTGGCCAGCCGGATCGGCTATCCGGTGTTAATCAAGGCAGCGGCGGGCGGCGGCGGGAAAGGCATGCGGCTGGTGGAATCCGAGCGCGAGTTGGACGCGGCACTCCGGGACGCGGCGAGTGAGGCCGAGCGCAGTTTCCGCTCCGGGGAAGTCTACATCGAGAAGGCGCTGATCCACCCGCGTCATATCGAGATACAAGTTTTCGGCGACCACCACGGACATCTGATTCATCTCGGCGAGCGCGAATGCTCCATTCAACGGCGGCATCAGAAAGTGATTGAGGAGTGCCCATCTCCATTGGTCGACCTGCATCCGGGGCTGCGGAACGCGATGGGGGAGGCGGCTCTGCGCGTGGCGCGCCAGGCCGGCTATTTCAACGCCGGCACGGCCGAGTTTCTTGTCGACGCGGAACGGAACTTCTATTTCCTGGAGATGAATACGCGCCTTCAGGTGGAGCATCCGGTCACCGAACTCGTCACTTCGCTCGACCTGGTGCAGATGCAGCTTGAAACAGCCTTCGGCGCCAGGCTCAAATTGAGGCAGGAAGATGTTTCTTGGCGAGGCGCGGCGATACAATGCCGGCTGTACGCCGAAGACCCGGCGAACAACTACTTCCCTTCTCCCGGAAGAATCTCGCGGCTGCGAACGCCTTCGGGCCCTGGCATCCGGTTGGACAACGGTGTCTACGAGGGCTGGACAGTGCCGCTCGACTACGACCCGCTGCTCGCCAAACTCTGCGTCTGGGCGCAGGACCGGCCGGGCGCCATTCGGCGGATGCGGCGGGCGCTGGGAGAGACGGAGGTTCTTGGAATCGCGAACAACATCGAGTTCTTCAAACAGGTGCTGGGGGACGAACGCTTTCGATCGGGCAACCTGCACACCGGATTCCTGCGGGACTTCGTGTACCGGCCCGCCGGCGAGTTGACGGACGAAGAGATGAGCGCGGCGATGGCAGTTGTTCAACGGCCGGCGGCGAAACCGCGGGCGGACGATTCATCGAAGTGGGCGGCGCGAGGCTGGCGATGAGCCGGGACGTTCGGAATATCGAGGCCGGCACCGATGTTGTGATCGTCGACGGACGCGTCATCCGGGTAACGCATGCAGGTGCCGAAGTGCTTGTCAACGGAAAGGCGGCCACGCTGGATCTGACGGACCCTCGAGACCGGAAGCGCGGCGCGAGCGGCGGAGCGGCCGGCGGGCAGCGAAACATCAAAGCCGCGATGCCAGGCAAGGTCGTCAAGATTTTGGTAGCGAGCGGCGACACGGTGGAAGCCGGACAAGGGCTACTAATTCTGGAAGCGATGAAGATGCAGAATGAAGTGCGCGCGCCCGGCGCGGGAACGGTGTCGGCCGTGCGCGTGCGGGAAGCCGACACGGTGGCGGCGGGCGCCGTGCTGGTTACACTGGATTAACCAATGCCTGACTCATCCTGCATAATCTGCCGCGGTACCGGCTGGCGGGTGGAAGAGCGCAACGGCGTGTCCGGGGCGGCCCGATGTGAGTGCACGCGGGTGGACGTGCAGGCGCAGATGCTCGACCTGTCGGGGATTCCGGCGCTGTACCAATCGGCATCCCTGGACAACTTCGAGGCTCAAGGCAATACGGCGCTGCAAACCATTATGCTGCTGGTTCGCGGCTATGCGAGAGAGTATCCGAACAGCGGCAAACCGGGACTGCTGCTGATCGGCGATCCGGGAACGGGCAAGACCCACCTGGCCGTAAGCGCCATGCGCATGCTGATGCAGAAGGGGTTCAGCGGAATCTTCTACGATTACCAGAACCTGCTGCACCAGATTCGTTCCAGCTACGATGCGGCCTCCGGCACGGGCGACCGGGAAGCGTATCGAAATGCGATGGAAGCCGAAGTGCTGCTGCTCGACGACCTGGGCGCGCACCGCATTACCGACTGGGTGGAAGACACGGTGACGAGCCTGATCACCTACCGCTGCAACAATAAGAAGCCGATCATAGCGACAACAAATTTGCCCGATCCGGATATGCCCGGCGGCTCGCGCAAATCGCTCTCGGCCGGCGGTACCGACTACAAACGGACATTGATCGATCAGATCGGCATGCGAGCCAGATCCCGGTTATTCGAGATGTGCCGGGTGGTTCGCATGCCGGGTCAAGTGGAAGACTATCGCGTGCGGAAAGCGCGCATCAACTGATCAGCCGTTGAACGGTTCGTCGGCCGAACCGCCATAGATCGACGGCACCTTGCCGCCCATGGACCGCAGGTACGAGGAGAGCTGGCCTCGATGATGAATCGAGTGCGAGTTGGCCCAGTTGAGGTACACAACAGCGGGGAACGTGAAGGCTCCGAAAAAGGTTAGGTCCTTCGCCAGTTGTTCACCGGTCAAGGCCTCGGCGGCGGCGAGGGCGGCGGGCCGGGCCGCGTCCCGGTAGGCGATAACGTCCGCTCCGGTTTTAATGGAATCGGGCATCGGCGCCATGAAGCGATCCATTGCGCCCGAGACGGCGAACTCGAGAAACGCGATTTCGCTGCTGACGATGTGGAAGGCCAATTTCAGCGCGGGGGTGGACTTCTCGTCCGGCGCATAGCCCAACCTGTCGTTGGGCATGGCCAGAATAACCCTTTCGGTGGCGGGGATTTCCGAACCGAGGGCTTGCAGCAGAAAGCTGCGCAGCCCGGCGGCGAATTCTGGATTCATAAGGGACTCCTTTTTAATTCAATCGTATGGTTAAACAACCGTATCTGTCACACTACCGCACCTTGCGATAGAATTCGAGTACCGAAACGGAGAATTCACGAAAAATCATGAACCGACGCTACTTTCTCGCTTCCACCGCCGCCGCGAGTTCCGTGAACGCCAGCGCGCTGGCATCCGCCAACGACACAATTCGCGTAGCCTGCGTGGGTGTGCGCGGCCAGGGCGGCTCGCACATTCAGGCCTACTCTGGCATGAAAAACGTCGAGATCGCGGCGATCTGCGATATCGACGAGACGGTGATGAACAAGCGGATTGAGGAGATCGCCGCGTCGGGAAAGAAGAAACCGAAGGGGATCGTCGATTTCCGAAAGCTGCTGGAAGACAAGGAAATCGACGCTGTCTCGATCGCCACGCCGAACCACTGGCACACGCTGCAGACCATTTGGGCCGTGCAGGCGGGCAAGGACGTGTACGTCGAAAAACCGTGCTCCCACAACATGTTTGAGTCCAAGCAGATTGTGGCGGCGGCCCGGAAGTACAACCGGATTGTGCAGCACGGCGTGAACGCCCGCAGTTCGGCGGGACTGATTGAGGCCAAACAAAAGCTGGTGGCCGGCGAAATCGGCGAACTGTATATGACGCGCGGACTGTGCTTCAAGTGGCGCGACACCATTGGCCGCGCGAAGACCGAAGCCGTGCCAAACGGCGTGAATTACGACCTCTGGACCGGCCCTGCGCCGAAGCGCGAATTTACGAAGAACCGCTTTCACTACAACTGGCACTGGTTCTGGGATACGGGCAACGGCGATTTCGGCAATCAGGGAATTCACGAGGTGGACATCTCGCGGTGGCTGTTGGGCGTTTCCTACCCGGCGCGGGTGACGGCGATGGGCGGCCACTTCATGTTCGACGACGACCAGGAGACTCCGAACACACTCAACGTCGCCTACGAATTCAACGAGGGCGGCAAGAAAAAGATGATGACCTTCGAGGTTCGGCACTGGATGTCGAACCGGGAAGCGGGAATCGGCGAGGGCGGAAAGAAGGACACGAACACGATCGGCAATACCGTGTACGGCTCCAAGGGGTATATGGCGATCGAGGGTTACAACTCCTACAAGACGTTCCTTGGCCGGGGGCAGGACCCCGGCCCGGCGCGCAACGAGGGCGGGAGCAATTGGGGCAATTTCGTCGACACGCTGCGCACACGGGACCGGAAAATCCAGAACAACGACATCGAGGAGGGTGCGATTTCCAGCGTCTTGATGCACCTTGGAAACATTAGCTACCGGTTGGGACGTTCCATCGAATTCGACGCAGCGAGCTACTCCTGCCCGCGCGACTCGGAGGCGAACAAGATGTTCAGCCGCAAGTATCGCGCGCCTTTCGCGGTTCCGGAAAAGGTCTAGACGGTTCACGGCCGGTCCGGCTTCTCTGCTAAAACGGTAGAAACCATGCGTTTCATCCTTTTGCTATTGGCGGCGGCCAGTGCGGCGGCCCAAGCCAACCGCGAGATGGTGCCCATGCGGGATGGCGTGCGTCTTTCGACGCTCATTTCAAAGCCAGACGGCAAGGGTCCCTTTCCGGCGATCCTGGTACGCACGCCGTATGAAATCCGGCAGGAACGCAACGGGTTCGTCGAAATCGGGTACGCCGTGGTTCAACAAAATCTGCGCGGATTGCTCGGGAGCGAAGGCAAGTGGCCGCGGTTCGCGTCGGAGATTGAAGACGGCTACGACACCGTGGAGTGGATTGCGAAGCAGCCGTGGTCCAACGGAAAGGTGGGCATCCTGGGCGGCAGCGCACCGGGCATGGCCGGCTATATGGCGTTGATGAGCGGGGCGCCTCATCTCTCCGCCGGGTTTATTCAGGTTGCGCACGCCGATAGCTATCACACCGTGATGTATCCAGGCGGCGTCTATCAGGCGGGACTGATGGATAGCTGGATGCAGGCGCGCGGCGCGGAGGTGCCGCCCCCATTTCCCAGGCCCGTGTTTCGCCGCTTCGACGAAGAGTTCAAGGCGCAGCGGCTGGCCGCGCACGTTTCGAAAGTAAAGGTTCCGATCCTGCATCAAACCGGCTGGTTCGACATCTTCACGCAGGGAACGATCAACGCGTTCAACGCCATTCAGGCGCATGGTACGGAAAAGGCTCGCGGCAATCAGAAGCTCATTATCTTTCCGCGCGGGCATGGGGCGAAGGCACCGCTCGGCGATCTGCAGTGGGACGGCGAGTACCCGGACGCCGATGCGCTACAGCGGCGTTGGTTCGACTATTGGCTGCGCGACATCGACACGGGAATTCACAAGCTGCCGCCGGTGCAGTACTTCATGATGGGCGACCCAAAAAAGAAGGAGGGTCCCGGCAATCAGTGGCGCAATGCGCCGGGTTGGCCGGTGAATGCAACGCCAACCTCCTATTTTCTGCGAGCGAGCGGCGCGCTGACGACGGGCGCGCCCGTGGAGAAGACCGGCAGCCAGAGCTTCGACTACAACCCGCTCAGTCCGGTGCCGTCGATTCAACTGCGAGACAAGGACTGGTTGAATCGCGCTCCCCTGGACCAACGGTCCTTGAACGAGCGGCCCGATATTCTGCGTTTCCGTACCATGCCGCTCAACGACCCGGTTTCGATCGCCGGTGAGATCCGGGCGGAAATCTTCGTGTCGACGACGGCGAAGGACACAGACTTTTTCGTCCGTCTGCTCGACATCTACCCCGACGGATTTGAGGCGCTGATGGCCGCCCAGCCGATGCGGCTGCGCTTCCGGGAGGGCTTCGAGCGAATGATGCCAGCGGTGCCGGGGCGCGTGTACAAGCTCACGATTCCCCTGTGGTCGCAGGCCTTTGTGTTCGGCAAGGGGCACCGCATCGGGGTGCAAATCACTTCCTCGGACTCGCCCCGCTTCGACCGTCACTCCAACACCTGGGAACCAGTGAAATCCTATGGCGAAGGCGTGATTGCGACGAACACGGTTTTCTACAGTTCCGGCAAGGCCTCCCGCGTGATTCTGCCCGTGGTTCGTTGAGGCTACAATGCCAATATGCTGCTTGGCGCCGTTACCTACAACATTCTGAAGGATTGGGATGTCGAGAAGATCATCAAGGAACTGGAGACTGCTGGATTTCAGGCGGTGGAACTCCGAACCACCCACGCGCACAAGGTGGAGCCGTCGCTCAGTGCGGCGGAGCGCGAAAAAGTAAAAGTCCGGTTCGAGCGCAGCAAGGTTCGGTTGCTCAGTTATGGCACGGTCGCCGAGTTTCATTCCCCGGACGCCGCCGTCAGGGCCAAGCATGTTGCCGACGCGAAGTCGTTTATCGACCTGGCGCACGATACCGGCGCCTGGGGCATCAAGGTTCGGCCGAACGGACTTCCAAAAGAGGTTTCGCCAGAGACGACAATCGGCAACATCGGCGCAGCGCTGCAAGAGCTAGGCGAATACGGCCAGGGCAAAGGCGTGGAGGTGTGGGTTGAGGTGCACGGGCGCGAGACGCAGGTGCCAACAGTCTGCGCCAGGATCATGCAGGCGGCGAAGCATTCGAACGTGGGGCTTTGCTGGAACTCGAATCCCACCGACATCGAAAACGGCAGTGTGAAGAAGAGCTTCGATCTGCTTCGGCCGTGGATCAAGAACGTACACATCAACGAGCTGGCGGGGCCGTACCCATACCGGGAACTGTTCCGGCTGCTCCGCGAGTCGAAGTACGACCGCTACGCCCTATGCGAGGCGCAGGAGAGTAAGGAGCCCGAGCGTTTCCTGCGCTGGTACGCGGCGCTGTGGCGCGAGTTGAATCGCGCATGAGACCGCTACTGCTGGTTTGTTGCGCGGCCGCGCTGGCCGCGGCGCCGGTCACTCCGGACGAATATTTCGGCCATCGAATGGGCGCCGACTACAAGGTGCTGGATTGGCACAAAGTGGTCTCCTACTTTGGCGAGTTGGAGAAATCATCGGACCGCGTGCGCGTGCGCGAGTACGGCACATCGGCATACGGAAGACCGATGATCGTCGCCACCATCGCCGCGCCGGAAACGCTTCGGAACCTGCCCCGCTATCAGCAGATTCAAAAGAAGCTGGCCGACCCTCGGCTAACTCCGGCGCAGGAGGCGGAGAAGCTGGCGGCTGAAGGTAAATCGGTCGTACTAATCACGTGCACGATTCACGCTACCGAGATCGCCTCCACGCACACGGCCGTGGAATTCGCCTACAAGATGGCGACGGCGATGGACACAAAATCGCTGTCGATTCTGAACAACACGATCATTCTGCTAGTGCCCTCCCTGAATCCGGACGGGCTGGATATCGTGACGAAATGGTATCGCTCCACCCTGAATACGCCGTTTGAAGGAACCTCGCCGCCGGAGTTGTATCAGAAATATACCGGTCACGACAACAATCGCGACTGGTACATCTTTTCGCAGCCGGAGACACGGGCGACGGTGGCGGAACTACACAATGCGTGGCATCCGCAGATCGTCTACGACGTCCATCAACAAGGCGCAACCGCTTCCCGGATGTTCGTTCCGCCATGGATGGATCCCGTGGATCCGAATATCGATCCGATCATTGTGCAATGGTGCAACGCGTTGGGGACGGGCATGGCGGCCGATATGACCGCCGCCGGGCTGAAAGGCATTGCGCTGAACGCAATCTACGACTACTGGACGCCGGCGCGCCACTATCAGAGTTACCACGGCGGCGTCCGCATATTGAGTGAAACGGCGTCCGCCCGGCTGGCCTCTCCACTGACGGTGACGCGCGAACAGCTTCGCGGCGAGGCCACGGGCTACTCCCCGGCGCGCTCGTCGTGGAACTTTCTGGAGGTATGGCCGGGCGGAACGTGGCGGCTGCGCGACATCGTCGACTATCAGTTGGTGGCGTTTGAGAGTCTGTTGTTCCAGGCCTCCGTGCGGCGCGCCGATTTGCTTCTGAGTTTTTATCGCGTGAATGAAAGAGCCTCGAGGAGGCTCGAACCCTTTGCCTACGTCGTTCCGGCCAGCCAGATGGATCCCGGCGCGGCGGAACAGTTGCTCAAGACGCTGCAATTTGGCTTGGTGGAAGTGGATGTGGCGCGCGCCAGTTTTTCGGCGGACGGTAAGTTTTATCAGGCCGGCGACTACATTATTCGCATGCAGCAGCCCTTCGGTTCCTTCGCGAAGACACTGTTGGAAAAGCAGGACTATCCAGACCTCCGCCTGTATCCGGGCGGTCCGCCGAAGCGGCCCTACGACGTAACGGCCCAGACACTTCCCATGCTTATGGGCGTGCGAGTGGAAACCATTAAGGATTCCTTCGCTGCGAAAGCCAGCCGCGCGACCGCCACTGCATTCCTTCGCACAAGCGAGCTTGCGGCCGGAGATGTCTCGACGTACAAGCGCCTGAATACACTCTGGAATCAGAACAAGAAGGTCTACAGGAACACATCAACAGGCGAGTTTCACACCGCCGCGGGCGAGGGTCTCTTGGAGACTCCACGGCCTCGTGTGGGGCTCTACCGCAGCCACATTCCGATGATGGACGAGGGCTGGACACGGTGGGCGTTCGACGAGTTCGGCTGGAAATACACCTCATTGAAGAACGACGAGATTCGCGCCGGCTCGCTGCGGGCCAAGTACGACGTCATCGTTTTTCCGGACCAGGTGCAGGACTCGATCCAATCCGGCTACCGCGACGGGACGATGCCGGACGGGCTCACCGGAGGCGTGGGCCAACCGGGCGCGAAGGCGTTGCGGGCGTTCGCCGAAGAGGGCGGGACGCTCGTATTCCTGAACAAATCGTCACTCTATGCATCCAGCTACCTGGGCGTGGAGACGAAAAACCTGTTAGGTGGCGTTTCGACCCGCGAGTTCTATTGTCCCGGCTCGCTCTTAAACGTTCGAATGAAAGCTGGGCATCCACTCGGCTTGGGCTTACCCGCCGAGTTCGCGATCTGGGCGGAGCATTCGCCGGCGTGGGAGAGCGAGCACGGCGTGTTGAATTATGCCGGTTCGAACGTACTCGCTTCGGGCTGGCTGCTCGGTGAACGTTTCGTTGCAGGCAAATCCGCCGTGCTCGACGTTCCGGCGGGAAAGGGCCGCATTCTGATGTTCGGATTTCGCCCCCAATACCGTGCGCAGAGCTATTTAACGTTCAAGATGTTGTTCAACGCATTGCTCTACCGCTAACCGGTAGGTTTGCGCGTGAGCTGCGGCGGTGAGGGAGATCGGTTTGGCATAACCGCCGCCAATGGTGATCACGAGTTTGCAGCCGTGTTCCCGAACCGTTCGAAAGACCAGTTCGTCCCGCTCCGCAAGACCCTGCAACGTGAGATTGAGTTTGCCCAATGAATCCTCGGCAAGTGTGTCCACGCCGCTCTGGTAGAAGACAAACTCCGGATTCGCCTGGAAGGCCGCAGGCAGCGCCGCGGCAAGCGCAGCAATATACTCGGCGTCCCCGGCGCCGTCCTCTAGGGGCACATCCAGCGAAGAACGCTGTTTGCGGAACGGAAAGTTGTTCCGGCCATGCAGCGAAAGCGTGAAAACATCCGGGTCCCCTTCAAAGATTGTTGCCGTGCCGTCGCCCTGATGCACGTCCAGATCGATTACCGCGAAGCGGCGGAACGGAGTGGTCGCGCGCAGCCACCCGATAGCTACGGCGATATCGTTAAAGACGCAGAAGCCGGAGCCCTCCGCGCGAAACGCATGATGCGTTCCACCGGCCAGCGCGCCGGCGATACCAGCGGCCGCCGCCGCGTCAGCCGCGGCCAGGGTTCCGCCAACGCTCGCGAGTGTGCGTGTGACCAACCGAGGAGACCACGGAAATCCGATGCGGCGAATTGCCGCCGGATCGAGCGTTCCACGAAGGAAATTCCGGACGTAGCCTTCCTCGTGCGCGAGGAGCAGGTGATGTTCCGATGCGAGAGGCGCCGGTTGAATGTCGAAGCGAGCGTCGCGGCTCAAATTCTCACGGAGAAGCCGGTATTTTTCCGCCGGAAACCGATGATCCGGCGGAAGCCCCATGTCGTGGTGATCGCAGTAGTAGAGACGCAAGCGTCAATCGCGCTTGGATAAGTCGCGAATCCAGATATCCTTAAACCGCATGTTCCCTTGGCCGCCGGAGTGCAGTTGCAGCGAGATGCCGCCATCGAAACTCTTCGGGTTCGGATCGGTGAAGTCGACCATGACGACGCCATTCAGCCGCGAGGTGTATCGATTGCCTTCCACCTTCAGCTGATATTCGTTCCATTCGTTGTGGCGCACCACGGTCTCGTTCTCCGGCGCCGGCCAGACAATCCAGCCGCGCCCGTCGCCATACAATCCGCCGGTGTGGCGGCCGATTGTGCAATCGACTTCAAACTGAAGACCCTGCGTAATCGTGGGCGTGCCCGGCTTGAACTCCGAGTGGAAGAACACTCCGCTATTGCCGTCGCCTTCGCATTTGAAACGAAGCGTCAGGTGGAAGTCCTTGTAGTTTTTCTCGGTCTTGAGATAGCCGTACTCCTTGCTTATGGCCTGGCCATGAATCGTCCCATTGTCGACAACCCATTTCTCCTTGCCGATCTCGACCCAGCCAGACAGATCCTTGCCGTTGAACAACTGAATCCAATCTTCACCAGGCAGCTTCGGGCGCTGCGGACGTTGGGCGAAAGCAAGAGACACTGCACAAAGAAGAATTAGGATTCTGGTCATCGTTCGATTATGATATCGAACGCCAGCCTGGAATGAGCATGGGTACTTTGCTTTTGTAGACCCGGTAGACGTCGCCGAACGTCTTCTCTAAAGCCCGCTCCTCGAATTGGATTCCGATCAGGATATAAAGCGTCATCGCCGCAGCGAAGAGCAGCCGGCCCTGCGTCATCCGGGGCGCGGCCCAAATCACCAGAATGACACCAAGGTAGATTGGGTGGCGCACGATAGTGTAGAGAAAGGGTGTTTGGAATTCGGCGGGTCCTGGCTCCTTCAGCCCAACGAGTTCGCGCCAGTTGATCGCCATGGCCCCGAAGAGAATCAGTTGGAGGCCGAACGTCCAAACCGCGTAGAGCCCAACCGCAACGGCTCCACGAAAGAGCCAGAAAACTTCGGGCATGGGTTGCCACAACCGCCAAATGAGAAGCAGCGCGAAGACGCTCGCCAAAGCGTAGGTCCTGCGCGGCTTGGCCAGACGGACCGCGCTTTTGAACCAGTCGCGCGCCATGACCGAATGCTGCAGCCCGAACAGAAGCAGCAATGCCAGATTGATGATGGCCGCGCGGGTCATGCCGTCGATTCGGGCTTAAAGACGACTACACCGAGCGGCGGCAATGTCATGGTCAAGCTGAACTCCTTACCGTGCGAAGGCGCGGCGTCGGCGTTGCGCCAACCCAAATTGCCAACATTGGAACCGCCGAAGTCCGCGGCATCGGTGTTTAATATCTCGACGTAGTTACCATCGCGCGGCACACCGATTCGATAGCCGTACCGGGGCACCGGCGTAAAGTTGCAGGCGAAGACCAGGAAGTCCTCCGGATCCTTGGCGATCCGCAGAAAAGAGATTACCGAGGCGTCGACATCGTGGAAGTCTATCCATTCGAATCCGCGATAGCTGCTGTCCACCTGATGCATTGCCGGTTCGGCGATATAGAGTCGATTCAGTTCCGCCACAAGCCTCTGTAGCTTTCGATGGAATTCGAACTGCAAAAGTTCCCACCGAACCTGTCCTTGCCAATCCCATTCTTCGTATTGCCCAAGTTCCTGCCCCATGAACAGGAGCTTCTTTCCAGGGTGACCGTACATGTAAGCCAGGAATGCACGCACATTGGCGAAGCGCTGCCACTCGTCGCCCGGCATCTTTCCAATCAGCGCGGACTTGCCATGAACCACCTCGTCATGGGAGATGGGCAGCAAGAAATTCTCGTTGAAGGCGTACAAAAGGCTGAAGGTGATGTAAGTCTGGTTGAATCGGCGGAACACGGGGTCCAGCTTGAAGTAGTTGAACATGTCGTGCATCCAGCCCATGTTCCACTTCATGGTGAAACCAAGGCCGCCCAGATAAACCGGTTTCGTCACGCTTCCGAACGACGTGGATTCCTCGGCGATCGTGATGGCACCGGAAACTTTGTGTGCCTCGATGTTGAACTGCTTCAGGAACTCGATGGCCTCGAGATTCTCGCGGCCGCCGTGTTTGTTCGCAACCCAGTCGCCGCCCTCCCGCCCATAGTCGAGAAAGAGCATGGACGCGACTGCATCGACGCGGAGCCCGTCCAAGTGATACTTCTCCAGCCAGAAAAGCGCACTGGATATCAGAAAGCCGCACACCTCGTTTCGGCCATAGTTGAACACGTTGGTGCCCCAACCGCGATGCTCGCCTTGCCGGGGGTCGGCGTGTTCGTAAAGCGCCGTGCCGTCAAACCAGGCAAGGCCGTGCGCATCTTTTGGGAAATGGCCGGGCACCCAATCGAGGATCACTCCGACTCCGGCCTGATGGCAGGCGTCGACAAAGTACATGAAGTCCTCAGGCAGGCCAAATCGCGACGTGGCGGCGAAGAAGCCGGTGACCTGGTAGCCCCACGAACCGGAGTAGGGATGCTCGAGCACCGGCATCAATTCGATGTGGGTGTAGTTGAGGCGCTTGACGTATTCGACAAGCGTCTTGGCGAATTGGCGGTAGGTCAAGGGCTCGCCGGTTTCAGTGCGCATCCAGCTCTCCAGATGCACTTCATAGACGGTCATGGGCGACTCGAGCGCGTTCGATTTTGCGCGCGCAGCCATCCAATCAGCATCGCGCCACTCGTAGGCGGGCCAATCGTGCACGATCGAAGCCGTGTCAGGCGGGAGTTCGGCACGGAAGGCAAACGGGTCGGACTTCAGCACGACCGAATCGTTGTAGCGGGACTTGACGCGGTATTTATAGACGGCTCCCGGAGGCACCCCGGGAATGAACAGCTCCCAGACACCGCCGTCGCGCATCCGCATGGGGAACTGCGTGGGATGCCAGTCGTTGAACGTGCCGGTCACAGTGACAGACTGTGCGGCAGGCGCCCAAACGGCGAAGCGTACGCCGTCGATGTCTCCAAACTTCCACGGATGGGCGCCGAAGGTCTCCCAGGCCCGGAACAGCCGCCCCTCGGTGTGCAAGTGCAGATCGAATTCGGAGATAATTGTGCCGAACCGGTACGGATCTTCCTGTGTCCGGCCATCCACGTCGAAACGATACACAGCCGCTTTGCTGCCGGCTGCAAATACTCCGGCATCATGAATGCGGCGCATGGGAGTCCGGGATGCGCCATCCACCAGGCTCACATTGGATGCGCCCGGAAAAAAGGCGTGGATCTCGCCATCGTGCGGACCCAGCACCGAGAACGGATCCGGATGATATCCGCCGGCTATCGCTTCTAAATCCGCGGGAGTCATGCAGTTTATTATGGCAAGGGTGAGTTACGCGAAGGCGGAGTTGCACGTTCATCTGGAAGGCTCGATGGAGCCGGAGCTGCTCTGCCGGCTGGACTCCTCGCTGACCATCGAAGAGGCACGGCGGCTTTACCAGTTCAATTCCTTCGCTGGATTTATCGAAGCCTTCAAGGCGGCGGTGCGTCGATTGCAGCGGCCGGACGACTACGCGCTCGCCGCGAACGAACTATTCCAACGCATGGCGGCCGAAAGCACCCAATACGCGGAGGTCATCTTTTCGGCGGGCGTGGTGGTATGGAAGCAACAAAGCCTGGACGACGTGTGGGCCGCGCTACGGACAGCCTCCGAACACGCGCCCCTGCGGGTGCGGTGGATCGTCGATGTGGTGCGCCAGTTCGGCTCGGAACCGGCCGGGATGGTCGCCGCGTGGGCCGCCCGCCATGCCGGCGAAGGCATTGTGGCCTTCGGTGTGGGAGGCGACGAAACGGCGCGGCCGCTGCGGGAGTTCGCCCGGCCGGTTGCGATTGCGGCGGAAGCGGGTTTGCATTTCGTGCCACACGCCGGCGAAACGTCGAACGCGCAAGATGTATGGGACGCCGTGGAGATGGGCGCGGCGCGCATCGGCCACGGGATACGCGCCGTGGAAGATAGGAGTCTGCTCGCACTGCTACGCGAGCGAAATATTCCGTTAGAAGTTTGCCCGGTGAGCAACGTGCGAACCG
>Ga0194122_10001563_pt1 | contig 27517 bp, 27 predicted proteins | sample TA2MahCa10mmetaG_FD_155487 | JGI IMG/M metagenome (GOLD analysis project Ga0194122, IMG submission 155487) | Freshwater microbial communities from Lake Tanganyika, Tanzania - TA2015021 Mahale Deep Cast 10m | ecosystem: Environmental > Aquatic > Freshwater > Lake | place: Tanzania: Lake... | reverse complement strand
ACAAATGGCTGCCCGTTAGGAGCTACCCCTTCCAATACCAACCTGCCACTGAATTTTTCTAGATAAGGCCCCAAGGTTTTTGGATCCTTGGCTGGAATCTCGTTGACATGGGTGATCACAAATCCCTCCCTAAATCCCAAATCTCTTAGGTAGCCCGTACTTAGCCCAGTTATTTTTACCCCATAGGGAAGCTTCAACCTATCCCGATCTACCGCATTGATGGCTTCCAACCTTGCCCCTAATATTTCGGAAGTGTAAAACTCTCTTTTGGTAATGCCTGTTCCTCCTTCGATATTCTGCAGCGTTAAGGTGGCGCTGGACTGTGAATTTCCTCGTTGGTATCCTACAGCTATCTGATCTCCAGGGTAATAGTAGGAAAGTGCTTCTTCAAAACTTCCTTTTCCTGTGATCTTCCAGTCGCCAATTTGAGTGATCACGTCGTTTTTTTGAAGCCCAGCTTTTTCTGCAGCTCCACCTCTGAGCAAATGCGTTACCAAAACTCCTTCCATACTTTGTAGTGACATTTCTTCAGCTATTTCTGGGGTAATCTCTGCTACTTCTATACCAGGAATGGCTTTTTGAACTTCCCCGTGTCGAATCAAATCGTTGGCCACCTTGACTGCTACATCCACAGGAACGGCAAATCCATACCCGGTATAGGATCCTGTTCGAGAAAGAATTGCTGTATTAATTCCTACCAATTCCCCCCGCACATTGACCAAAGCTCCTCCAGAATTGCCTGGATTGATGGGTGCATCGGTTTGAATAAAACTTTCCAAAGGGAAATCCCCACCTAAAATATTGATTTGTCGTTCCTTGGCAGATACGATGCCTGCGGTCACGGTGGAAGTGAGATTAAAGGGGTTGCCCACGGCCAAGACCCATTCTCCGATTTGAAGAGAGCGGCTTGAACCCACCTTTATTTCAGGCAGGTCTTTGGCCTCAATCTTGAGTACTGCAATATCCGTGTTTTTATCTGTTCCCACCAGTTTGGCCGAATAGGTTCGTTTTTGATGCACCACCTCTAGGATTTCCGCACCGTCTATCACGTGGTGATTGGTGATGATGTATCCGTCCTTAGAAAAGATCACTCCAGAGCCCGTACTTACTTGCTGGCTGGGAGTAGTTCCAAAAAAGTAATCAAACATGCTGTATCTTCGGTAGTCCGTTCCGCTGAAGTTTTTGATAAACACGACCGAACCTGTACTGAGCTGAGAAGCCGCGGTAAATGACTCCGGTATCCCCGTCACCGCTACAGCAGGAGAGTTGGAGGTAAATTGCGGGGGAGTGAGTTGAAAATTTGGATGTATTCCCTCCAGATCGGACGCAGGAAGAGAAAAGCTAGTCCAAGCAATTGCACCAGCGATGCCTGCAACAAAGGGAAGGGCTAAAGATTTTACAAAAGTTTTCATATCGATTACAGGGCTTTTTATCTTGTAAATAGAAACTTTTAGGACAGAACTATTTCTTACTTTAAGAAAATTTTAGAAAAAAAAGTAAACAAAAATTGGCCCAGCAGGTAAAAACTGACGAGTTGTACCTAGAATTCGCAGCCAATTGGTAATTTTGTCAGTTGGGACTACTGTCAAGTTCTTCAAATTAATGCAGTAGTGGGCTGATTATCATCTACATGACACAAAATAAACGCGTAGCCATTCTTGGGTGTACAGGAAGTATAGGAACTCAAACTCTTGAAGTGATTGCCCAATTTCCTGATTTATTTACCGTAGAGGTACTCACGGCCCAAAATAATGCAGACCTGCTTATCGATCAAGCCCTGACCTGGTGCCCCAATGCGGTGGTCATCGGCAACGAGGATTTATATCCTAAAGTCAAGGAGGCACTTGCTTCTCGACCTATCAAGGTCTTTGCAGGTCAGAAAGCCATTGCCCAAATCGTCGTAATGGATAGTATAGACGTGGTGGTAACGGCCTTGGTGGGGTACTCGGGATTGATCCCTACCGTCCAAGCCATAAAAGCAGGCAAGCAAGTTGCCCTCGCCAATAAAGAAACCTTAGTGGTGGCAGGGGAGTTGATCACAGCGCTTGCTAAACAACACGGGGTAAATATTTATCCCATTGACTCAGAGCATTCAGCGATATTCCAGTGCTTGGTAGGGGAATTTCATAATCCTATAGAAAAAATCATCCTTACCGCTTCTGGAGGACCATTTCGAGGAAAAGATCGCGCCTTTCTCGCCACTGTCACACGGGAACAAGCCTTGAAACATCCCAACTGGGACATGGGAGCTAAGATTACCATAGATTCGGCTTCTTTGATGAATAAGGGTTTGGAGGTCATTGAAGCGAAATGGTTGTTTGGATTAAGCCCCCAGAAGATTGAAGTAGTAGTTCATCCTCAAAGCATCATCCATTCTCTGGTTCAATTTGAAGACGGATCCCTCAAAGCGCAACTTGGATTACCAGACATGCGTATTCCTATTCAGTTTGCCTTGAGCTATCCCGATCGATTGAAAACCTCTTTCGAGCGTTTTGATTTTTCAAAGTATCCTCAACTGACCTTCGAGCAACCCGATACAGCTACATTCCGCAACCTGCATTTGGCATATCAGGCCTTGGCTGCAGGTGGAAATTCTCCTTGCATCTTGAATGCTGCCAACGAAGTGGTGGTGGCGGCATTCCTCAACCGGCAGCTAGGATTTTTGGAGATGTCGGATCTTATTGAAGAAACCTTAAATCGATCCGAATTTATTGCAAAGCCAGTTTTGGAGGATTATATTCAAACACATCAACAAGCCAGAACATTAACAGAAAATTTACTTAAGTCTAAACGATAAATGGAAACTTTAATCATGGTGGGTCAGCTGTTGCTAGGATTGTCTATCCTAGTGGGACTTCACGAGCTGGGTCACTTACTTACTGCCAAGCTATTTGGCATGCGTGTAGAAAAATTTTCAATAGGCTTTCCCCCAAAAATTGCTGGATTTCAGTGGGGGGAAACCGAATATTCTATAGGAGCCATTCCCCTGGGAGGCTTTGTAAAAATCGCAGGAATGGTCGATGAGTCTTTGGATACGGCTAATTTGAGTTCAGAACCTCAACCTTGGGAATTCCGATCCAAGCCTGCCTGGCAACGCTTGATTGTCATGCTTGGAGGAATCCTAGTCAATGTGATCACGGGAATTATCATCTTCGTTGCCCTGGTCTATTCCAATGGGGAGACCTATTTTTCTAGGGATCAAGTGCTACAGCACGGAATCGTAGCCTACGAATACGGTGAAGCGATTGGATTCAAGACGGGTGATAAGATCTTAGACATCAATGGACAAGCTTACCAAAGGGAGACCTATTTTTCTAGGGATCAAGTGCTACAGCACGGAATCGTAGCCTACGAATACGGTGAAGCGATTGGATTCAAGACGGGTGATAAGATCTTAGACATCAATGGACAAGCTTACCAAAGTATTGCAGAACTTAGTAGTGGATCTGCCTTGCTGAGCGAAAACGGGTACTATACAGTGGATAGACAAGGGGAAACAATCAAAATCTCTATCCCTAGAGGTTTTATCAACTCTTTCAATTCTGAGGAAGCATTTAGTAAGTTTATCGCTATTCGCTTCCCCTTTAAGGTAGTTGCCGTCGACCCAGGAAGCGGTGCTGAGGCCGTAGGGATAGCCGCTGGAGATAAAATAGTAGCTATCAATGGGCAGTCAATAAACTACTTTGACGAAATGCAAGCCGCCCTGAAGGAGGTGCCCAACCAAACCGTTCAGCTGGTGCGACAGAAAGGTACGGTGATCGATACTTTAGCCGTTCCGGTGACTGCAGAAGCAAGAATTGGAATTGCCATTGAGCCTTTGATTCAGCCTGTAAAAAAAGAATATGGTTTGATGGAATCCTTGATTAAGGGGACCAGCCGAGCTTTTGGAGCAGTGATTGTCAATGCCAAGGCATTAGGAAAAATGTTTACCGGGGAAGTATCTGCCAAAAATGTAAGTGGACCCATTGGGATGGCAAAAATTTATGGAGATCAATGGGATTGGGTAAAATTTTGGAGCATCACGGGTTTGATTTCTATGATTTTGGCATTTATGAACTTGTTGCCTATTCCTGCGCTAGACGGAGGACATGTGGTATTCTTGCTTTACGAAATGGTTTCTGGTCGAGCGCCTTCGGATAAATTTTTAGAATACGCCCAAAAGGTAGGAATGGTTATTTTGTTGGCCTTGATGGTTTTTGCATTAGGTAATGATATTTTGAAATTGATATTTTAGATCTCCTGCCAAATTGACCAAAATAAGTTTGGCACCTCTATTGAACAGTTAGGACTACCTGGGGGTTTTTTCTGGGTAGTCCTTTATATTCACGAAATTACTGACAGCGGTGCTGTCAATCTGTCTATATGAGTCGATTCGAACATGCTTTTTTTCAAAACCTTATGAACGGCGAGTTTGCCTCCGAAGGAGATTTGATTCATTTGTTTACAGACGAAGAAAATACCAGTAGCGGAGTAGAAGCTTTTGGAGAAGAAATCCCCATCTTATCTGTTCGCAATACGGTTCTATTTCCAGGAGTGGTAATCCCCATTACCGTAGGAAGGCAGCGTTTTATACGCTTGGTTAAAAAAGCTCAAAAAGGAGATAAGTTTATAGGGGTCTGCGCACAGATCCACTCCAATCAAGACGATCCTTCTTGGGAAGATGTGTATCAGGTCGGCACCTTGGCGAAAATTATTAAAATGATTGTGTTGCCTGATGGCAATACCACCATCATTATTCAAGGGAAAAAGCGTTTTGCCATCCGCGAGCAGATCACCGATGATCCCTATTTCATTGCCAAGGTGGAATATTTGGAAGAGAATTTTCCAAAAAATTCAAAAAAGATCAAAGCCTTGGAAGAGTCCTTGAAGGAGGCAGCCGTCAAAATCCTTCACCTAAATCCAGAAATTCCAAGAGAGGCCCAAGTGGCACTAGATAATATTGACAATACGGCTTTCCTTACCCACTTTTTATCCTCCAACATCAATGCACCTGTAGAGTCCAAGCAGCGCCTGTTGGAAATCAACGATGGGGTGGAGCGAGCGACTCTGCTTCTGGAATTGATGATGAAAGATATTCAGATGCTGGAGCTAAAATCTGAAATTCATAAAAAGGTACATACCGACATCGATCAACAGCAAAGAGATTACTTTTTGAGGCAGCAAATGAAGGTTCTCCAAACAGAACTGGGGGAAGAAGGTCCGGAAAAAGAAGTGGAAGAGCTTCGCCTAAAAGGCATGCAGAAGGCATGGCCCGCTGAAGTAAAAAAGCATTTTGAAAAGGAATTGGATAAAATTTTAAGGATCAATCCCTCGGCAGCCGAATATCCTATCGCGCTTAACTATGCCGAAACCTTGGTGGAGCTTCCTTGGAATGAATTTACTCAAGACAATTTTGACCTGAAGCATACCAGACAAATCTTGGATGAAGACCACTTTGGTCTGGAAAAAGTTAAAGACCGAATCATTGAATATTTGGCTGTTTTAAAATTGAAAAATGACCTCAAGGGTCCTATTTTATGTTTGTTTGGGCCTCCAGGGGTAGGAAAAACTTCCTTGGGTAAATCCATAGCGGCGGCATTGGGGAGAAAATATATCCGCATGTCCTTGGGAGGACTGCATGACGAAGCCGAGATCCGCGGGCATCGCAAAACCTACGTGGGAGCCATGCCGGGAAAGGTGATACAAAACATGAAAAAAGTGAAGATCTCCAACCCTGTGTTTGTATTGGATGAGATCGATAAACTTTCTTCCGATTTCAGAGGAGACCCATCCTCTGCTTTTTTAGAGGTCTTGGATCCTGAGCAAAACAGCACTTTTATCGACAACTACCTTGAGGTAGAATATGACCTGAGTAAGGTTTTGTTTATTGCCACAGCCAATTCCTTGGACAGTATACAGCCTGCCTTGAGGGATAGAATGGAGATTATCGAAGTCACAGGATATACCCAAGAGGAAAAATTGGAAATTGCCAAGCGCCATTTGGTGCCCAAGCAGCGTCAAGAACACGGAGTAAAATCCAGAGAAATAAGTTTTGAAAAAGCTGCATTACAAAAACTCATCGATTCCTACACCCGTGAATCTGGGGTGAGAAATTTAGAACGTGCTATCGGTAAGGTAGTGCGGCATGTGGCCAAATCCATTGCGATGGAGGAACCCTATGAATCTAAAATTAGCGCTGAGGCAGTTCGAAAAATCTTAGGTGCTGAAATTTTTGATAAGGAAATCCACCAAGAATCTGATGTAGCTGGAGTGGTTACTGGTCTTGCTTGGACCAGTGTGGGAGGGGAGATCTTGTTTATTGAGTCCAGTCTTAGCAGGGGTAAAGGAAAACTTACCCTATCGGGACAACTTGGCGATGTTATGAAGGAATCTGCGGTGACTGCGCTTTCTTATCTCAAATCCAAGGCAGAGCCCTTGGGTATTGACCATCGCTTGTTTGATCAGTACGATTTGCATCTACATATCCCTGCAGGTGCAGTACCGAAAGATGGTCCTTCTGCTGGCATCACCATGCTTACCGCCATGTCATCTGTGTATACCCAGAGAAGGGTCAAACCCAAAATTGCCATGACTGGGGAAATAAGTTTGATTGGTAAGGTATTACCTGTGGGTGGGATTAAGGAAAAAATACTGGCAGCCAAGCGAGCAGGGATCAAAGAAATTATCTTGTGCAAAAAGAATCTTCGAGACATAGAAGAGATAGACCCCCATTACCTTAAGGGAATACAATTTCATTACGTAACCAATGTCGATGAAGTGCTAGAATTGGCACTGACCAAAGTCAAGGTCAAGCATCCCTTGCAGTTTACCTTTAGTGCTGATTCCAAAAATTCTGGGGGATCATCCATTTAAAAATCAAAGAATACGGAATACCTCCATCAAGTTTCAACTCATTTTCCCACCATGCCAACCCATTTCTCCCTCACCCCAAGACAGATCGTAGAAGAATTGGACAAATACATCATTGGACAGCATGATGCAAAGCGGAATGTGGCCATTGCTTTGCGCAACCGCATACGCAGAATGAATGTGACCTCTGATATTCAGAAGGATATCGTTCCCAACAATATTTTATTGATTGGAAGTACTGGGGTAGGAAAAACAGAAATTGCGCGCCGTTTGGCAAAGATTGCTAATGCTCCCTTCACCAAGGTGGAGGCTTCCAAGTTTACCGAAGTAGGCTACGTAGGCAGGGATGTGGAAAGCATGGTAAGAGATTTGGTAGAGCAAAGTGTGCATTTGGTGCGCGACGCCAAAAAAGAAGAAGTAAAACTCAAGGCTGCAGAGGCCGTGGAAGAGAGCATATTGGATATCCTGATTCCCTCGGTAAAAACCCCAGGATTTACTCAGGGTAGTTCTCCAGATTCCCTTGCAGAGCCTTCTTCAGATGCCGAACTTAACGAGCGTACCCGAGAGCGGTTTCGTGAAAAGCTAAGAAATGGGGAGTTGGATGAAAGAAAGATAGAAATCCAGGTCAAAGCGACTGCTCCGGTAGGTATTGGGATGTTGGGCAATGGCATGATGGACGATGCCAGCATGGCCGGTCTTCAAGACATGCTTTCGGGCATGATGCCTAAAAAAACAAAAAAACGAAAGCTTACCATCGCTGAAGCCCGCAAAGTGCTCTTGGAGGAGGAGATGTCCAAATTGATTGACTTTGATGAAGTTAAAGAAGAGGCCATTAGACTAGCAGAAAATAACGGGATCATTTTTATCGACGAGATCGATAAAATTGCATCCAAATCAGGAAAAAATGGTGGAGGACCTGATGTGAGTAGGGAAGGGGTGCAGCGGGATTTGCTTCCCATTGTGGAAGGTTCTTCGGTGAATACTAAGTACGGAATCATACATACCGATCACGTCTTATTTATTGCGGCAGGGGCATTTCATGTGAGCAAACCTTCCGATTTGATTCCTGAATTGCAAGGAAGATTTCCCATTCGAGTAGAATTACAATCCCTTTCTCAAGAAGATTTTCAGCGCATCCTCAAGGAACCTAAAAATGCCTTGATCAAGCAGTACCAAGCCCTTTTTGAAGCGGAAGAAGTTTCCCTAGAATTTACCGATCAGGCTATAGATGAAGTGGCTAGGTTGGCTTTTATCATCAATCAAGAGGTCGAAAACATTGGAGCCAGGAGATTACATACGGTGATGAGCCACTTGCTCAACGAATTTTTATTTGAAGTACCTGATCTTATCGGTCCCAATTCCAAAATTAGGATAACCCAAGAAATGGTCCAAGAACGATTGAGTACCCTAGTAAAAAATAGGGATTTGTCTCAATATATCCTTTGATTTTCTTTTTTGAGCCTTTGCTGCATTAGTCAGATTTCTTCGGGTAATCCACAAACCAAAAGGAAACATTTCCTGCCTTGAACTCTTCCCAGCGGGTAGCTTCGAGCGTAAAACCCAATTGTCCGGAGGTAGGAAGATTGTCTAATTGCACTCCTAGTTCTTGAATCAACTCCGTGAGGCCAGGATTATGCCCTAGGAGCAAGAGTGTATCCACGCTATCTTTCTGGTGATGTATAGCTTTTAAAAGTTGGGAAGGTGATGCATGATACAGGGATTTTTCATAGCAGATGTACTCTTCCGTAATCCCTAAGATTTTAGAGGTAATTTTAGCAGTCTCCATGGTCCTTGAAGCGGGAGAACTGAGTAGCAGTTGGGGAATCACTCCTCGATTTTTCAGTGCCTTTGCCATCTTGGTGGCATCCAGAACTCCCCGCTCTGCCAAGGGTCGGTCGTAGTCTTCCATCCACGGATTTTCCCAGGAAGATTTGGCATGCCGCATCAAAATAATTTTCTTCATTTCCCGATAAAAAAAACGAAAATTTTGTTTTTTTTAAATGAATATTTACATTTATACCTCATTTCATTTCAAATTTCACTATTTATTATGTTTACCGGGACAGTAAAATTTTACAACGAAGCCAAGGGTTTCGGATTTATTATCGATGACGAAACGCAAAACGATGTGTTTTTGCACGCCACTGGCTTAGTGGACAAAGTAACCCAAAATGATAAGGTTTCTTACGAAATCAAAGAGGGTAAGAAAGGTCCAAATGCAATCAATGTTAAAAAGGTCTAAGCTATTCTATAGAATATTTTAGTTCATGAAATCCCCCAATCCTAAAGTTTGGGGGATTTTTTTTCTCCCTTGTAAAAACCTTGGAAACTTAAATTTGTTAGGTGAGCTAGATCTCAAAATTTAATTTTCCTTCTTGTTTTTAGCTTCAGCTGCGGCTTCGTAATTGAGGTTAATTCTTGTTAATTTTAACACATAAGAGGATAAACGGCGTTAAACTTGTCAAACGCGTTTTTCCAAACGTAGAAATTTATCAAACCAAATAAATTTAAGAATTATGAGTAAAAAACTGTTCTTTGTTGGAGTACTGGTAGCAGCCTTAGTAGGAGGCGTAGTTGCGATTGCGGGAGTAAGTTTTCTTTTACGGCCTCAGAATGCTGACTCCTTTGATGAGAAACAAAAATCTAGTTTTGTCAATCTGCTTTCAGGAGGAGATTTTACCGTACCCGATGGCATCAATTTCATTGCTTCCGCCGAATTGGTCACCCCTGCCGTGGTGCATGTGAAAAGTGAAGTGGGATACACCTCTAGATCCCAGAGAGATCCCATTCAGGAGTTTTTTGGAATTCCCGAACCAGGAATGGGCCCTGGAAGACCAAATGCCATGCCTATCAGTTCAGGTTCTGGAGTAATTATTTCCCCCGATGGATATATCGTGACCAATAATCACGTGATCGAAGGGGCTACTCGTGTAGATATTTCATTGGACAATAACAAGCGATACGAGGCTACCGTAATAGGTACAGATCCTACGACAGACTTGGCCTTACTTAAAATCGAAGGAGACAATTTACCCTTTATCAAGTTTGGAGATTCCGACCAAACTAAAATTGGAGAATGGGTGCTTGCCGTGGGTAATCCTTTTGATTTGAATTCTACAGTGACGGCTGGTATCATCTCAGCAAAGGCTCGAAACATTGGAATTTTAAGGGATGTTGAAAATAATTTGCAGATAGAATCCTTTTTGCAGACCGATGCGGTAGTCAATCCTGGAAACTCCGGGGGAGCCTTAGTCAATCTGGCGGGTGAACTTATCGGGATTAATACCGCTATTGCTTCAAGTACGGGAACATTTAATGGATATTCCTTTGCCATTCCCAGTACTTTGGTAAAAAAGGTCATGGATGACCTTTTGAAATATGGAGCTGTGCAGCGGGGCTTGCTTGGGGTACAAATTCAGAATGTTAGCCCTGAACTTGCAGATTACTTAGGTAAGAAATTTCCGGTAGAGCAAGGTGTGTACGTGGGCGGAGTAAATGAAAATTCTGCTGGAGAAGAAGCGGGACTTAAGGAAGGAGACATTATTGTAAGCCTTGACGGCAAACCTGTAAACAATGTGGCCAATCTTCAAGAATTGGTGGCTAGAAAACGTCCTGGAGACGAAGTGATTGTGAGTTACTTACGTGATGGTAAGACCTTGACGACCACAGCAACGCTTAAAAATTTCTCAGGGGATACCAATATCGTAAAACGTGAGGAACCGAAAACGTTCAACTTTGAAGGAATCCAGTTTGAAGACGTGAAGCAAGCAACCAAAGATCAATTGCAGATTGCCGGTGGAGCTGTGATCAAGTCCAATGCCAACGAGGCTTGGCGGGCGGCAGGTGCTAGAAACGGATTTATAATCACCTCTATTATTTCTGATAGCGGTAGAAAGCGTGTTTCAAGTGCTCAAGATATGATTAACCTACTCAAGGATGTACAGGGAGAAGAAATTGTTGTCTTGGGTATGTTTCCTGATGGAACAGAATATTACTTCGAAATAAAAGTGAACTAATTTAGCTTTCCACCACTTTTTGGATGTGTAAAGCAAGCTTAAAAAAGCCGGAGAAATCCGGTTTTTTTATGTTTAAATTTTCCTATTTTCCATCTCCAAACCCAAAATTCCATGAAAAAATCATTCTACATCTCTTGGCTGCTTCTCTTTGGAGTGATTGCCTCCTCCCTTGCTCAGACCATTTCTCCAGCAGGATCTGCAGCCGTCCCAGGTATTTCAAAGGATAGAATCGATCACATAGATGCCATGCTGGAGCAGGCCATTCAGCAACAAAACGTCCCTGGTCTTGTAGCGATGATAGTAAAAGAAGGAAAAATAGTTTACCAAAGGAAAAATAGTTTACCATTCAGCTAAAGGGTATGCGAGCGTAGAGCACGGAAAAAAAATGGAGAAAAATTCCATTTTTCGAATTGCTTCTCAGACCAAAGCGATTACCTCCACTGCCATTTTGATTCTTTGGGAGGAGGGTAAACTGAGATTGGATGATCCCATCTCCAAATACATTCCTGAATTTCAACATCCTCAAGTTCTGGCTTCCTTTAGGTACTCCGATAGCTCGTATACGACCAAGCCGAGTGCTCGACAGATTACCATTCGCCACCTGCTCACCCATACCTCAGGGCTAGGCTATGGGGTGATCGATGGGGATGAGCGTATGAAAATGATTTACCAAAAAGCAGGGGTAGTAGACCTTTTTACTACAGAAAATATTACCATTGGGGAAAGCGTCAGGCGATTGGCTAAACTTCCACTACATCATGAACCGGGAGCCAAATACACCTATAGCGAAGGCTTGGATGTATTGGGCTACTTGGTAGAAATCATCTCAGGAAAACCATTTGATGTGTTTTTAAAGGAAAGAATATTTGATCCCTTGGGAATGAATGATACCCGATTTTACCTCAGCGCAGCACAAGCTCCCCGACTGGTAGAGGTACACACCTTCAAAGGAGGCAAATGGGTTCCTTTTCCTACTACCTTTTACGATCCCGCGTATCCCATTCAAGGTGCAAAGGCCTTTTTTTCTGGTGGGGCAGGTCTTTCCAGTACTGCAGAAGATTATGCTAAATTTTTGCAACTCTACCTCAATGGGGGCATCTACAATGGGAAAAGAATCTTAAGCCCTACCACCATAGAGATGGCCATGCAAAATCAAGTTGGAGATCTGTGGAATGCAGATCGACACTATGGATTGGCCTTCGGTGTTGTCAATGAGCGAGGAGTAGCTCTTGGAGGAATGGGAGGAAAGGGTACTTTTGATTGGGGAGGCTATTTCAATACCCAATACTTCGCCGATCCCAACCAAAAGATCATAGGATTGATATTTAAACAAACCTCTGGCTCAGGAAATGGAGATGATACGGGCTGGAAATTTAGGCAAATGGTCTTTAGTGCTGTGGAATAATCGATTAACTAATAGATTATAAACCCCTTAGCGAAATAAGGAGTCGTTAAGGGGTTTCTTTTTGAGTGAATAAACTAATTTTTTTAATGCAGCCAAAAAATAAGGGATTACATTTTCGAATTGATTAAAAATGCATTTTTTAGACATAAAATTTAAAATTAATTTAATTAAATGAATTAAATTTAAAAAAGACGCATTTATTTGCTGTAATTTTTGTTAATTTAATCATTTAAAAATATCAACTAAAATTCTTCGGTTCTCATCTCCTAGTTACTATTTCAGGAATAAACTAAATCCGAGTATGCTAAGAGTACCTCATCGAAGGCTTACAAAAAGAAGTGTTACTTCTCCACAGGGCCTAAATTTTTAAACTAAACGGATGGAACTAAATTCGACGCAGCTGACAGCTCAATTCAAAAAGCAGGTTATTGATAAATACACGATTTATAATAGTTTGTTTGCAGCACTGCCTTATTCTGGCGTAGCGAATGTGGGTGCGATGCTTCCTATTTTGTTGGAAGCCTGCGAAAAAGGCTATGAGAAGGAAAAGTCGCCTGCGGAGATTATTGACAATTATTTTAGCCAGCATACAGATGTTTGTAGTGAACAAGAAAAATTGAATCATCTATTTAAATATGTTCAATACATTGAAAGGCAAGTGGTACTTTTTGATGCGATTGAAGATGCTGCCTTTTCAAGCCTGCATGATGTGGCCGGTGCAGGAAGTTTAAAATCAATTCTACGGGATGCGAAGCTTCTAAAAAAATCAGAATTAATATCAAAGAAACTAGAAAAATTCAAGTTGAGACTTGTTTTGACAGCGCATCCGACTCAATTTTATCCTGCAAACGTGCTGGGAATTATCCATGATATGGGGGAAGCAATTGGAAAAAATGACTTAACTACACTTAGTCAATTTATTCAACAATTGGGCTTAACTCCATTTTTTAATAAAAAACAACCTACCCCCGCAAATGAGGCAGTCACCTTGATGTGGTTTCTAGAAAACGTGTTTTACCATTCCATTGGTACTCTCTATACCAAAATTGTGAACGAGGTTTTTGCAGGGAAGTACTCAGGTGAAAATACCTTTATAGAACTTGGATTTTGGCCAGGAGGGGATCGGGATGGGAATCCTTTTGTGAATGCAGATACCACTCGGTTTGTCGCCAAATCCTTACGAAGTAGCATTATTGTCTGCTATTATAGAGATATACGAAAGTTAAAACGAAAGTTGACCTTTTCAGGTGTGGATGTTTTAATCAATGAATTGGAGAAAAAGCTTTATGAAAATGTCTTCACTCCTGAGCAAGCAGTGCCAATTACCAAAAAAGAAATTTTGGATTGTTTAGTGAATATAAGGAGCTTGGTGATTGAGCAAAATTATTCCCTGTATTTACCCAAATTGGAAAGCCTGATTCATAAGGTCATGCTGTTTGGCACCCATTTCGCTTCCTTAGATATTCGACAGGATAGCCGGATCCATCATCAAGTGTTACAAGAGGTACATCAAACCCTTCTCGAAAAGGATGGAAAAGGGATATTGCCAACAAATTATTCAAACCTCAGTCTTCCCGACCGACTACGAGCTTTAGCTAAACTTAAAGGTAGGTTAGACCCAAGGGGGTTTGATGCGACGCTCACGCAAGACACGCTTCAATCCTTGTATGCGATTCAGTCGATTCAACAAACAAACGGGCATTTGGCTTGCCATCGCTACATCATAAGCAATACCCAATCTGCTATCCATGTGATGGAGTTAGTTGCCTTACTTATGCTATGTGGATGGGATGAGTACTTGGCCCATTTAGATATTGTCCCCTTATTTGAGACCATCGAGGATTTAGCCAATGCCGATGGAATCATGAAAATGCTTTATGCTGACCCATTCTATAAGCAGCATTTAGCTCATAGGAAATTTAAACAAACCATCATGTTAGGTTTTAGTGATGGAACCAAAGATGGTGGATATTTGCAAGCAAATTGGAGTATCTACTTGGCAAAAGAACGTTTGACAGCTATTTCAAGAGACAACCAGGTGGCGGTTATATTTTTTGATGGCCGTGGAGGCCCCCCTTCTCGAGGAGGAGGAAAAACCCATCAATTTTATGAATCCTTGGGGAATCGAATTGAAAAAGAAGAAATCCAATTAACCATTCAAGGGCAGACTATTACCTCCAATTTTGGCACCATCCCATCTGCGGAATTTAATATCGAGCAACTTGTAAGTGCTGGTGTAAGTAATGAAGTATTCGCAGATAATGAGCCTCAACTCAATGACAAAGACAGGCAGACTTTGAATACCTTGAGTCAACTCAGCTATGAAGCCTATTTAAAACTAAAACACCACCCCCAATTTTTAACCTACTTGCAAAAATTTAGTCCATTGAATTATTATGGTAAAAGCAATATTGCAAGTAGACCTACTAAAAGAGGGGTAAAAGATGAACTTAGTTTTTCAGATTTGAGAGCTATCCCTTTTGTGGGTAGCTGGAGCCAATTGAAACAAAATATTCCTGGGTTTTTCGGTTTTGGATCGGCATTGAAGACTTTGAAGCAAAGAGGGCAATGGAATGAGGTCGAACACCTTTTCCATACTAATTCCTTTTTTAGATCCTTGATTGATAATAGTGTGATGAGTATGGTCAAATCAAATTTTGAACTAACCCAGTACATTGAACAGGATTCTGATTTTAGAGATTTTCGTCAAATTATGCATAAGGAGTATATTTTGACCCGTGAATTGTATTTGGAATTGACAAAAGATGCGAGTTTGATGGAAAAGGATCCTTTAGGAAAACATTCCATTCTTCTTAGAGAGAGAATCGTCCTTCCCTTACTCACGATACAGCAATTTGCATTGAGTAAATTGCAACAACAATCACTAGATGCAACACTTAAGGAAGTCTATACTAAACTAGTGACTCGGAGCATGTTTGGGGTGATTAATGCAGCAAGAAATTCGGTTTAATTGAAGTTACTGTTCAATTTTACCAAGGACTTAGCGGACACTAAACGAATAACTTTTGGGTCAATTTTTGAAAAATTTAAAGGGTTAGGAGCTTGGGGTAACTCTTAGAGAAGTGGTGGAATTCATGTAATTTTGTACCATGAGTAAGCAAAGAGAAGAGTTAGATCACCTCCTTAAACTCCGGAATATCAAACTTGCTGATTACGATGATATCCGGGAGATTATGGTATCTATTTATAGAAATCAAGGGGGGGCTTGGACCAAAGCGGAATTAAAAAACCAACTTAGAGTATTTCCAGAAGGTCAAATCTGTATCGAAGACAATGGTAAAGTCATCGCCGCTGCTTTGAGTATCATCGTGGATTACAACAAATTTGGAGACAACCATACCTACGATGAAATAACTGGCTATGGTAAATTCAATACGCACGATTCGGATGGCGATACCTTGTACGGAACAGACATTTTCGTTCATGCAGATTATCGAGGAATGAGGCTAGGCCGAAGGCTTTACGATGCTAGAAAAGAACTTTGCGAAAATTTAAATCTTCGCTCCATCATAGCAGGAGGTAGGATACCTGGGTATTCCAAATATGCCGACGAAATGACGCCCAGGAAATACATTGACTTGGTGAAAAATAGAGAAATTTTTGATCCCGTGCTTTCCTTTCAGCTGGCTAATGAATTCCACGTCCGCAAGGTGATCACCAAGTACTTGCCTGATGATTCTGATTCAAGAGCCTATGCTACCCTTTTGGAATGGATCAATATTTATTATGAAAAAGATGAAAAACTCATCGGTAATAAAAAATCAATCGTCAGGTTGGGGTTGGTTCAATGGAAAATGCGGCGTTTTTCTCACGTGGATGATTTGATGCAGCAGGTAGAGTTTTACGTTGACACCATTTCTGGCTACAAATCCGATTTCTGCTTATTCCCTGAGTTTTTCAATGCCCCCATGTTGGCCGAATTTAATGACATGGATGCTTCGGAAGCGATCCGTAACTTGGCCGATTACACGGACGAAATTGTAGGGCGCATGTGCGATCTTGCCGTGTCTTATAATGTCAATATTATTGCCGGTTCCATGCCTGAATACGATGGAAAAAAGCTGCGAAACGTAAGCTACCTGTGTAGACGGGACGGTACCCAAGACAAACAGTACAAACTTCACATCACCCCCGATGAGGCAGCTTACTGGGGATTGCAGGGAGGAAATGGGATCAATGTGTTTGAAACCGATGCGGGAAGAATTGGGATTTTGATTTGCTACGATGTGGAATTCCCAGAGTTGGGAAGAATACTTGCCGAGCAGGAGATGGATATTCTCTTTGTGCCATTCTGGACCGACACTAAAAATGCCTTTTTGAGGGTAAATATTTGTGCCAAAGCCCGAGCCATCGAAAACGAATGCTATGTTGCCATCACTGGTTCGGTAGGAAATCTTCCTAAGGTAGAAAACATGGATATTCAGTACTCTCAAGCAGCCATTTTCTCGCCCTCTGACTTTTCTTTCCCTCACGATGCTACCGTGGCTACAGCTTCTGAAAATGCAGAAACAACCATTGTGGCGGACGTAGATTTGGATTTATTAACCAAGCAAAGAAAAGCAGGAAGTGTTCGTAATCTGGAACAGCGTAGGCTGGACCTCTATTCAATACAATGGAAACAGAAAAAATAATTCAGGCCTATCTCAGCCATATTTCCCCAGTGGTACTGGAAAAAGCCAAGGGCATCAAGGTATTGATTACCGATATCGATGGGGTACTTACCGACGGAGGGATTATTTTTGATAACCTGGGGGTAGAATACAAAAAATACCAAGTGAAAGATGGTCAGATTGTCCAGCACCTAAAAAAAGCAGGAATTTTGGTCGGGGCCATTACTGGAAGGAATTCCCCAGTGGTGGAGAATAGATGTGAGGAACTTCGCTTTGATTTTCATTACCACGGGGTAAAAGACAAATGGAAAAAATTATCAGAACTTTTAGAAACCATGGAATTTACCTTGGAAGAAGTGGCGTACATTGGAGACGATCTTATTGACCTCCCCATACTAACTCAAGTTGGATTGTCTATTTCTCCTTCAGATGCCATGCCCTATGTCCGTGCAGTAGTAGATCATGCCTCTCCTTTGGCAGGAGGTAATGGCGTTTTTCGAGAAGCTGCAGACTTGATCCTGCACGCCAAGGGGGAGTTGGTTCCTTTGATACAACAATTAGCTAAAAAAGACGCATGAATCGAACTACCCATACCATGACCATTCGAGAAGGGGTGGTCTTAGGCGCTGAAAAACCAGTGCTGTTCTCTGGACCTTGTGCTGTAGAAAGTTTCGATATCTGCTTAGAAATTGGGACCAAGGTAAAAGCTTGGGCCGAGCAGCATGGCTTTTCCTATGTATTTAAGGCTTCTTTTGATAAAGCCAATAGGACCTCTTCTCAGTCCTTTCGCAGCATTGGCATGGATGCTTCTTTGGAAGTCTTGCAGCGCGTAGGCAAGGCATTGGATGTGCCTTTGGTAACAGACATCCATGAATCTCATCAAGCTGCTGAAGTGGCCGAGGTGGTGGATGTCTTACAAATACCCGCCTTTCTTTGTAGACAAACAGACCTTTTGCTCGCAGCTGGCCAAACAGGTAAGGCAGTAAAAATAAAAAGAGGGCAGTTTATGGCTCCCGAAGATATGAATTATGCAGTCTCTAAAGTGAGATCAACGGGTAATTCCCATGTCTGTTTGACGGAGCGTGGATTTACCCTAGGATACCATAATTTGGTCGTAGACATGCGAGGCCTGCCCATTATGCGGCAATTTGCCCCAGTAGTATTTGATATTACGCACTCCGTACAACAGCCTGGGGGTCAAGGAGGAAGTAGTGGAGGTCAGCGTGAATTTGCCCCCATTTTAGCTAGGGCCGCAGCTGCTACTGGCATCGATGGATTTTTTATTGAAACCCACCCTGATCCTAGCAAAGCACTAAGCGATGGACCTAATTTGATCCCCTTAGCTAAAATGGGGGATTTTTTAGGTATGCTCAAATCAGCTTGGGAATTGGGTAGGACCTATCAAGACTTTTCCGTGGAATGAGAGAAGCAATCCTCCAAATAGGGAAAATTTGAAAAAGTGATTTGTTTTAAAAAATGGGGAAGGGAAAAGGTAATTTTTTTTCTTTTCTAAACCTTCCCTATCCCAGTTTCCGTTGTTGTACCTAGGCGCCCTATAGATTTATTTTCAAGATTATTTTTTCAAGGCCTAATTCATTTTTATTATTTCCTAAAAGGAGGGTTGTTATGATTTTTTCTAAGTCTTGGTTTGTTCTTTTTTTTGTTTTTGGATCAGTTTGGAGTGCCTTATATTCTACTTCTGCTCAAAGTATTACGGAATCCATTCGGATTTCCCTGGAGAAGGCTACGCAAGTGCAGCCTGCAATCATGCTCGGTAGAAGGCTTATCCATGTGGACCAACTTTATCCCTTTTATGCCCAGCACCAATTTTTATCTCTTTGGTCTTCGCAAGGAAAACTCAGTTCCTTGGCGTATGAATTTCGATATGAGTTACGTCAATCCAAGGCAGATGGCTTAGAACCAGAAGATTACCATCTTACAACTATAGATGCCTCCTTTGAAAAATTTGAAAGCCTTGGGCCAGTTACTAATCCTGGTGATGTACAAGAACTGGCTCAACTGGACATCCTGTTGACGGATGCTTTCTTTGCTCTTGCAAAGGATTTAGATATTGGAAAAATAAATCCAAGTCAGTCAAAATTAAGATGGTCTATCCCTAGGGCCAGTGTATCCATGGATTACGAAATGCTCCTTTGGGAAGCTTGGCAAAAACAAGAGTTGGGCCCCCTCCTTAGAAGATTATACCCACATACGCCAAGTTATGAAAAAGGTAAGCGTTACTACAGGCAATTGCTAGAACTTTCTCAAAGGTACCCCTCGGCTTGGAAAGCTCTTTCCACAGCAAAGCCCATAAGGGCAGGAGATTCCAATCCTCTTTTGAAAGAAGTGAGAGAAAGGTTAAAATTTTGGGGATATTCCACAAATAGTCCCCTAACAGGGGTAGAAGAATACGACTCTGCTTTATTTCAGCAAGTCATTCGATTTCAAAAAGATAGAGGTATAGTCCAAGATGGAGTATTGGGTAATGGTACATTAAAGACATTGAATGAATCCCCTGAACACTAGATGGATAAGATTATCGTCAATTTGGAAAGATTACGATGGATACCTGATTCTTATTTTGACCAAGAAGCTGTTCTGGTGAATATTCCTAGTTTCCGATTGGTGTACCGCAGTGCACGGGACACCTTATTTTCCACCAAGGTTATCGTAGGGAAATTGACCCCGATTGGTGTACCGCAGTGCACGGGACACCTTATTTTCCACCAAGGTTATCGTAGGGAAATTGACCCAACCCACTCCGATTTTTGCAGCTAGCCTTAGCTATTTGGTTTTTAGTCCGTATTGGAATATTCCTCCCTCCATTGCAAAAAATGAAACCTTACCTGCCATTCGTAAAAACCGTGGATACTTGCAAAAGAATAACATGGAAGTTGTCACTTCTTCAGGACGTCCAGTGCCCCTGTCCCAAGTAAATTGGTATGCTTCACCTTTTCCTTACCTCATTCGTCAAAAGCCAGGGAGTGACAATGCCCTGGGATTGGTCAAATTTATGTTTCCCAACCCCAACAACGTTTATCTTCATGATACTCCCTCCAAGCATCTTTTTGATGCGGAAGTGCGGACCTTTAGCCACGGGTGTATCCGTATGCAGCATCCTAAAGAATTTGCGAAAATACTAGTTAGAGGGTATCCTGGCTGGACAGAAGAGAAAATGGAAGCTGCCATGCATCTGGATCATGAAGAAATTTTTCCTTTGAATTCATCAATTCCTATTGCAATTCTCTACCTTACTTTTTTGGTGGAGGAGCATGGTCGACCTCTTTTTTTTCCCGATGTGTACCGTCGTGACGATTACCTTTTGGAGCTACTTAGAAACTAGTGGAGGGGGATTCTGAGGAATTGAGGGGTAATTTTTCCCATAGATAAACAATAGTGAACCCTCTTTGATGAGTTGAATAAGCTTGGAGGAAATTTCTGTGGGGACGGCAGGGCAGCCAAAGCTTCTACCCAGTCTGCCCATACTCTTAGCCACCTCTTCACGTGCATAGTCAGCCCCATGAATAACAATGGCTCTAGATCTAGCCATATCGTTGATTCCTTTTTCAAGTCCATCCAGACGCAAAGAAGCTCCATGTTTTCCTTGATAGGTTTCGGCAGTTTTGAAAAACCCCAAACTACTCTGATGCGATTCTGGTCGGTTAGAAAAGTGTTCTGCCATAAGTAATCCAGAATTTTTCCCATGAGCAACCACTGTTTGAAGAAGTATTTGTTTTTTTTCTACATCGATAATCCATAACCGCTTCTGGGTAGAAGGTCTAGTAAAGTCTATAACGGTGAGTAAGGGATTTTCTAAGTCATTTTTTACAGCTCGGTAGCCTTGAAGAGCAAGGTTCATGGAAGCTAGAGAAGGCGGGTCAGGATAGGATTTGCTCAAATGCTGCCAAATAGAAGCAGCGTGCTCTAGGGGAGAAGAGGTGGGAAATTCAGCTGTAGAGGAGGGGGACAATCCTAGAATAGTTAAGGCCCAGATGATGGGAAGGAGAAATCCTGTACCTATGGTCATATAGAAATGAAGGATGAGGGTGATTTACACGATGGTAACTACCTAAAAAAGTAAAGAGTTCCTTTTTCAGTTATTCTTATAAACTATTTTGCACTTTATTTCGTAAAAAAGGTAGTTCATTTTGTTTTGGGGGGCCAGGGATAATGCCTACTTTCGTGACCAACTACAACTGTTAAATTAAGTGATTGACCTGCAGGGATTTGGTATTTTGTTTAAGAATTAACTATTAATTATTAAACAAAAAATTTAAATTTCTGGTTCTTACCCTAATGAAAGTAGCTGTTTTTCGCAAGGAACATTTTAATGCCGCACACCGTTTGTATAATCCGGCTTGGACTGATGAAAAAAACGATGCGGTATTTGGAAAATGTAACAATCCCAATTACCACGGACACAATTACGAGTTGATCGTGCAGCTCAAGGGGGAAGTGAATCCAGAGACAGGGTACGTATATGACATGAAGGTGCTCAGTGATTTGATAAAAGAGCAGGTATTGTCAAAATTCGACCATAAAAACCTTAACCTAGATACCGAAGAATTTAAGTCCCTCATTCCTTCTGCAGAAAATATTGCAGTAGTGATTTGGAAAATTTTGAGAGAAAAAATTGATCGGAATTACGATTTAATCGTACGACTTTATGAAACAGAAAGAAACTTTGTTGAATACGATGGGAATTAATTTGACCCGGGCCTCTTTTGATGAATTGGGAGAAGAGCATGTTGGCACCTCCCTTCAGACCCCTTTGCGCGACGATGCCTTTGTCATGGATGATGAACTCAAAATTGAGTTGATTGAAAAGCATTTCAAAGAAATCATGCACATCCTAGGTCTTGACCTGAGTGATGACAGCCTTCGTGGCACTCCCCATCGTGTGGCAAAAATGTATGTCAAAGAAGTGTTTTCCGGTCTTAATCCCAAAAATAAGCCTGTACCCAAACTCTTTGAAAACAAATACAAATACCAAGAAATGTTGGTAGAGAAGGACATTACTTTCCATTCTCATTGCGAACATCACTTTGTCCCCATTTATGGAAAAGCACATGTCGCCTACATTTCTAACGGGAATGTGATAGGTCTTTCAAAAATCAATAGAATCGTTCAGTACTTTTCCAAGCGTCCGCAGGTGCAAGAGCGATTGACCATGCAAATCGGCAATGAACTTAAAGAAGTATTGGGAACCGAGGATGTAGCCGTAATCATGGATGCATACCACATGTGTGTTAGTTCTCGTGGGGTCAACGATACCAACAGTTCTACCGTGACCTCTTTCTACTCTGGGAAATTTGAAGTGGATGAACAAAGTCGAACAGAATTTTTAAAATATTTAAGTTTGAAAAAATAGATTTTAGCGTCTTAAAAAGGCTTAAGTCTCACAAATACAAGGAAGTAAACAAAACCAACTCCAAGCCCTACCCTAGCGTAGGGCTTTTTTTTATTGGCAACAAAAACAAATCCTCACTTTTTTGATTTAAGCTAAAAACGATTCATGATGAGGGGAAAGAACATAATGCTTATAGGAGGAAACTCCGGTATAGGAAAAGCTATCGCTTCGGGATTAAGCCAGGCTGGTGCAAATTTGTTTTTGTATTCTAAAAGTGGACAAGGAACCACCATGTTGGATACTACTGTGGATTTTGCTGAAATCCCAGGAATTCCAGAGGTAATTGACGGCTTGGTGTATTGTCCGGGAACCATACAGCTCAAGCCCTTCCATAGATTGGCTATAGAAGATTTTGATCGTGAGATGCAGGTCAATTTTTACGGAGCCGTCAGGGTACTTCAAGCCTGTTTTAAAGGGTTAAAACAATCCTCTTCCCCCTCGGTAGTACTTTTTAGCACGGTTGCAGTACAGACAGGCATGGGCTTTCATGCCAGTATCGCTTCTGCCAAAGGTGCTATTGAAGGATTGACTAGATCCCTGGCTGCAGAATGGGCTCCAAATAAAATTAGGGTAAACGCCATAGCTCCTTCCCTTACCGATACGCCACTTGCTGCCACCTTGCTTTCGAGTCCCGAAAAAAAAGAGGCCTCTGACAAAAGACACCCCTTAGGCAGGGTAGGTACCCCTTCTGATGGGGCAGAGGTAGCCCTATTTTTGCTATCTCCTCAGTCCTCCTGGATTACTGGTCAAATTTTGCATGTGGATGGAGGTTTGTCACATTTAAAATAATTTAAACATTTTTGCATACTATTTAGTATTATCAGCGGGTATGTTCCCGAGAAGAAAGCATTGTGAATATGAAGACACCCCCTGAATCATTTCTACTCTTCAAAGAGGAATTGAGAAAGGTTCAACTCGAGAAGGAAAGGCTTAAGGCGCATTATGAACATCAATTGGCAGAAGTCAATCAAGAACTTCTTCGGCTCAAGGAGCAAATTAACTCTCAGCAAGAGATGATGCGAACTACCTTGGAATATGCCTCCAACCTAGAAATCCGATTAACCGAAGTAAAAGAGGAGGTATCTCAAGTAGCTTTAAAAAACAGGAACTCAATTTATTAATCACACCTTAGCTAGCCATGAACGAAATTTTGCAGGCTTCTGGAATCATGGACTTTGATGTAGCTTTTGAGCAGCGCTATGCCAGAGTTTGGGTAGGTAGAAATAAGAAAATAGTCATTTGCGAATTGCTTACGGATTACGTCCCCATCGAAGACTTTAAAGATATCTTTGGTGTAATAGGTGATTTGGTAAAGCAAGGAGGGTTTGAAAAATTTATTTTTGACAAACGTGCCCTTCGAGCGTTTCACCAGCCTACTATGGAGTGGTATTTTATCCATTGGAAAAGGGAAATGCTGGCTCATGGGGTAAAAACTCACCGGAAAATTCTTCCTGCAGAAAAGTGGTTTGAAAAAATGGTTCAGGTAGCCAAGGAGCAAATTTTGGCCCATCACCCTAACCATATCATTGATCAGTTGGACATTGCCTACTGTGATACCATAGAGGAGGCCATCTTGAGTTAATGCGCCATTTTGATTTTGAGCAAATTCTCACACTTGATCCTGCCTACTATAGGAAAAATCTAATCAATGCCTTGCCTGGGTACAAACCCCTGCATTTGATGGGTACCAAAAGTAAGCTTGGAGTAACCAATCTTGCTCTTTTTTCCCAAGTTTTGCATATAGGTGCTTCTCCGCCATTGATAGGAGTTCTTTTTAGGCCTCAGAGTGTGAAAAGAGATAGTTTGGAAAATATTCTTGACACCCAAGTGTTTACCTTAAACCACGTTCTACCCGATTGGCATGTCCGTGCCCATTGGACTTCAGGCCGGTGGGAGGGTAGTGAGTTTGAAGGTACCTAGTGAGTTTGAAGGTACCAGATTAGCTGAAGAATATAGGGCCGATTGGCCAGCCCCCTTTGTAGCAAGGAGTCCCGTTCAACTCGCTTGCACCCTAGTTCAGGCCCAGACCTTAGAGGTGAATCAAACCGTTTTGGTAATTGCTCAAATTGATCATGTGTTTGTTGCCGAACATGGGCTTAGGTCCGACGGGTCCTTGGATTTAAATGCATTGGAGACCGTCTCCGTTTCGGGACTAGACGAATACCATAGAGGAAAAAAAATAGCTCGCTGGTCTTATGCCAAGCCAAGGATTTTTCCTGAAGAAATTTAGCATATCTTCATTTCGATAGATGGAAATGCATAGGAAATGAACCTTCTTGAACTCACCGATCATGGTCTTTTTTGTCCACCAGCAGGAATATTTATAGATCCTGTCCACCAGCAGGAATATTTATAGATCCATGGAGGCCTGTTGACAAGGCCGTGGTCACCCATGCCCATGCGGACCATGCCCGTAGGGGCATGAGCCATTACCTGGCTCATGAGCAATCTAAAGAAGTCATGAAGCTAAGGCTTGGATCAGACATTTCTATCCAAACGCTTGAATATGGACAAGGGATCCAACTCCAGGGGGTGCAACTTTCCCTTCATCCTGCTGGGCATATTCCTGGATCGGCCCAGGTTCGGTTGGAATACCAAGGCAAGGTGGCAGTAGTGAGTGGAGATTACAAAGTGGAGGAAGATGGAATAGCTACCCCATTTGAACCTATCAAATGCCATGAGTTTGTGTCCGAATGTACCTTTGGACTTCCTATTTACAGTTGGGAGCCTCAATCCAAGGTTTTTGGTGAAATCAATGCTTGGTGGAAAGCCAACGCATCCCAAGGATTCAATACCATCTTATTTGCCTATTCTTTGGGTAAAGCGCAGCGTATTTTGCAGCATTTGGATCCATCGCAAGGGGAAATTTTTGTACATGGATCGATTTGGTCAACCAACCAGGCCCTCTTAGCCAATGGCTTAGCGCTAAGGGAAGTGCCCAAGGTAAGTCAAGATATTCCTAAATCTAGATACCAAGGAGCACTCATTTTGGCTCCACCTGCTGCCATGGGAACGCCCTGGATGAGCAAATTTGCACCGTACCGGACTGGGAACTGTTCCGGTTGGATGCAGGTCCGTGGGATCCGAAGGCGAAGGTCGGTGGATAGGGGTTTTGTGCTGTCTGACCATGCGGATTGGAAGGGATTGGTGGCCGCTATAGAAGCTACTCAAGCTGAAAAAGTCTACCTTACCCATGGGAGTACAGATAGTTTTGAAAAATTTCTGCAGGAAGAAAAACATATCGATGCAGTAGCCCTTCAAACGCTTTTTGGAGAGGAAGAGAACGAATAGTTTGTTGTGGATTTCCTACTATACCCTACTCTTCGGAGCAAGTAGCTAGTCTATTTCCCAATTTGCTTTGCTATCCTACTTGCTCTTTTTCTAAAATTTCCCTTTCAGGTTTTAGCAAGCGAGGCGCACTTGTTACCTTTGCGCATGGCCGATCAAATCCTTATCCTAGATTTTGGTTCGCAGTACACCCAACTCATCGCACGAAGAGTCCGGGAACTTAATGTCTACTGCGAAATTCATCCCTTCAATAAAGTTCCTGCGCTCCATCCCGATATCAAAGGTGTGATCTTGTCAGGATCTCCCTGTTCGGTGCGCGAGGAAGGAGCACCTGATGTGGATACGGATCAATTTCGAGGTAAATTACCTCTATTGGGGGTTTGTTATGGAGCACAACTTTTAGCCAGCAAGTATGGGGGAGAAGTATTGCCTTCTACTATACGAGAATACGGGAGAGCCAACCTAGATCAGATGGATTTGCATCAAGACCTGCTTTGCGAAATGACGCACGGTTCCCAGGTCTGGATGTCTCATGGAGACACCATCAAAGAAGTACCCCAAGGTTTTGAGGTTATTGCAAGCACAGCGTCTGTTCGGGTGGCTGCATTTAAGATTCAGAAGGAAGATACCTACGGAATTCAATTTCACCCGGAAGTAACACACTCCCTAGAAGGAAAAAATTTGCTTCGCAACTTTGTAGTAGGTATTTGTGGCTGTAAGCAAGATTGGACCTCAGATACCTTTATCGATACTTCCGTTGCCGTTTTGAAAAGCAAAATTGGGTCTGAAAAAGTAGTCATGGGACTGTCGGGAGGAGTGGATTCCTCCGTGGCAGCTACCTTGATTCATAGGGCTATTGGAGATCAACTTACCTGCGTGTTTGTTGATAATGGCTTGTTAAGAAAAAACGAATTTGAAGAAGTCTTGGAATCCTACAAGCACCTGGGCTTGAATGTCATTGGGGTGGATGCAAAACAAAGATTTTATAAGGCGCTAGCAGGACTTACCGATCCTGAAGCCAAAAGAAAAGCCATTGGAAGGGTGTTTATCGAAGTTTTTGACGACGAGGCCCATAAAATAGAGGGGGTCAAATGGCTTGGACAAGGAACAATCTATCCTGATGTCATCGAGTCGGTATCTGTCAAGGGCCCCTCGGCTACCATCAAGTCTCACCACAATGTGGGGGGATTGCCTGATTTTATGAAATTATCCGTAGTGGAGCCTCTAAATACCCTCTTCAAAGACGAGGTCAGGGAAGTTGGCAGAGCACTTCATCTTCCTGAAAGCATCATCGGTAGGCATCCATTTCCTGGTCCAGGATTGGCCATTCGAATTTTAGGAGACATTACCGAAGAAAAAGTCCATACACTCCAGGAAGTAGATGCCATTTTTATTCAAGGCTTGAAAAGCCATGGTCTTTACGATAAGGTATGGCAGGCTGGAGCTATCTTACTGCCCATTCAATCCGTGGGAGTGATGGGAGATGAGCGGACCTACGAGCGGGTAGTTGCCCTGCGCGCCGTAGGTTCGGTGGATGGCATGACAGCCGATTGGATTCATTTGCCTTATGATTTTTTAGCCAAAATGTCCAATGATATCATCAATCGAGTAAAAGGGGTAAATAGGGTAGTGTATGATATTTCTTCTAAACCCCCTGCCACCATTGAGTGGGAGTAAGTTTTGCTAACAGTTGACGGTTGACTGTCCACAACCCATTGTTGTTACTTCAAGCATTCTTCTTGTTTTCTTCATTTATCCATCAGCGTTCGATATTCGATGTTTAAAAAAAGTATCAAGTATCAAGTTGTGGATTGTTGTAGTTAGAATTCTGCTCTACCCCGAATCACTACTTGGTACCTGGTACATTGTACAATTATCCACATTGATTTCCAGTCCTTTTCAGCCTTTACCTGGGTTG
>Ga0194122_10001558_pt1 | contig 27585 bp, 18 predicted proteins | sample TA2MahCa10mmetaG_FD_155487 | JGI IMG/M metagenome (GOLD analysis project Ga0194122, IMG submission 155487) | Freshwater microbial communities from Lake Tanganyika, Tanzania - TA2015021 Mahale Deep Cast 10m | ecosystem: Environmental > Aquatic > Freshwater > Lake | place: Tanzania: Lake... | reverse complement strand
CTAAAATGGTCAATCCAGCCGTTTTCATCGTTCCTCCATGCAGAATCTTATCCAAGCGCTTGTCCTGATTATTCCACTTGCCGCCCAGGAGTGCCGGATCACTCCGCTCTCTCCAGCACAGCCCGCCAACCGCATTGAGGACAACGAACGCGCGACCGAATCGCAAACCTTCCAAACCAATGCCCTAGCCGTCTCGCCGTCGAATCGCGTGCACTTCTTCGACAGCGCTTTTCGCATCCGCCGTATAGAGGCGGATGGCCGCGTTCGCACTCTCGCGGGCTCCCGCATGCGCGACGAAATCGTTCCCGGCCCGGCCTTGCAGTCCCCCATGCAGAACGTTGGCCAGATCGTCTTCTCTCCCGCCGGCGTCCTTCATTTCTCCTCCGGTGGGCGCGTCTTCCGCCTCACCGGTGAAACCATCGAACTGGTGGCGGGCTCCGGCCGTCCCGGTTTCAACGGCGAAGAGGGCGTGGCTGCGGACGTCAACCTCGGCGGCATCGTCCACATGTGGTTTGCGGCCGATGGCTCACTTTATCTCATCGACGGGTATAACCGCGTCAGGCGCGTAACACCCGATGGCCGCCTGCGCACCTTTGCCGGTTCCACTCGCGCCGCGGCCGCCGCCGGTTTCACGGGCGACAACGGACCCGCCGCGGAGGCCTCCCTCTCCAATCCCCGCCAGGTCTTCCCGCTCCCTAACGGCGACGTGTGGATCAAGGATCTCGGCGGCCGCCACCTTCGAGCCGTCACTTCCGATGGCGTCATCCGCACCATCAATCAGAACTTCGACGCGAGCATCAACATCATCTCGTTAGCCAACGGCAACCCCGCCGCGGCCACCGCGAATCGCGTCTTCCCTTTCAACGCCCGCGGCGACGTCGACCCTGGTTCGCGCCCCTTCGCCCCGTTCACCGGAACTCCTCTCGCCGTCGGCCCGGACAGCGCGCTCTACTTCTCCGGAGGCGCGCGGCCGGAGCAGCGGAATCCCCTTGTTCGCCTCACTGGCACCACGGAGACCGTAGTCGCAGGCGGCCCCGTCGCGCCTATAGTCCCTGGTCAGGCCGCCCCCTTCGGCACGTGGAGCTCGCGCACCAACTCGCTTTTTTATCCCACTTCGATCGACGGCAAGGCCGGCATCGTAGAGGCCCGCGCCGGCCAGGCTCCGCGCTTCGTCGCCGGCGGCGGCACGGAAATCAATGAGGCCGATGGCAAGCCCGCCACGCAGCTCACCATCTTCGGCATCTCCAGCTTCACCATCGACGGGGATGGCCGGCTCATCATCGCCGACACCTTTCGCCGCCGCATCCTCGTCGTCGGTGTCGACGGCAACACCACCGTGCTGAAGACGCAGGGCGGTGACCCGGTCGTCTTCGCCCCCACCGGCACCTTCGCCACTCTGCAACGCCTCACCTCCGACAACGCCGGCAACATCTATTGGTTTCGCGACGGCGCCACCCCGGCCGGCGGCTTCTTTCAGGCCAACATCAACGTATGGAACCGCTCCACGCAGAGCGTCTCGTCGTATGCCATTCCAGGTCTCTCCGCGCTGTCCAGGCTCGAAGACGGAACACCCATCGCCATCGCCGGCAACAGTGCCACCTTTCGATCCGTGTTTCGCCTCGATCCGGCCGGCCTCGGCCCGCAGATTACCGCTCTCACCAATCTGCCGCTTGTCAGCGTGACCCGCTGGAATGACACGCCGTATTTCGTCGCCTCCAGCCGGCTCTTCCGGGGCAATCCGGGCGAGCTTGAATTTTTCAACGAACCCTTTCTCGCCACCAGCGCCGCCTTTACGCCGGACTTCGTCCTCAACGCCAACGGGGAAATCGTCGTCCATTCCGCCGATGGCGGTTTTTACAGGATCGACAACCGGGAGGCCTGCCGCTGGGCGCCCCAACCCCGCATCGCCACGCGCGCCATCGTCAACGCGGCCAGTTTCGCCGACGGAGGCGTCGTCAGTCCGCGCCAACTCGTAACCGTTTTCGGCTCTGGCCTCGGCCCCGTAGAAGGACAGTCCGTAATTCGCGACGGCCTCGGCCGCGCCACCGGTCAGGGCGCGCCGTGGCCTGCCATCACCTTTGGGCTCTTCACCGGCACAATTCCATTCGCCACCGTCGGCGGCACTAACCTGCCCGTCGTCTACTCGTCCGATACCCAGCTCACGCTCATGGCTCCTGCCACCGTTCCCCCCGGAAACCTGTACCTGGTCTACTTTGGCTGGAACGGACTGACTCTCATTCAGCCAGAGCCGATTCGCGTCCAGCCGGCGGTGCCCGGTCTGTTCGACGCTGCGCTGAATCAGGACGGTACTCGCAATTCTCCGTCCAACGGCGCTGCGCCGAATACCGTCCTTCAACTCTTCGCCACCGGCCTCGGCGCCATCGACGTCACAGTTCCCCTCGGCGACGTAAACCCGGCCGACCCGCCCGCTAACGCCACCCAGCCGGTCTCGGTGACCATCGGCGGCAAGGACGCCGATGTCCTCTTCGCCGGCGGCGCCCCTGGCCAACTCGGCGGCGTCTACCAGATCAACATCCGTGTTCCGGAGGGCCTCCCCTCCGGCCTGCACCCGGTCACCCTCACCGTTGGCGAGCAGTCCACTGCAACCAAACAGTCGATCCGCTTTGCCGTCCGAAACTAACTCGCAATCCACGAGCTTTGGGCTTAACCACTCACCCTAAACTCGCGTTTCGCGCAGAAACCGCTCCGCCAGACTGCGCACGCCCGCGCGGGAATTCGCAACCAATCCGCTAATCACCGCCACCGAATCCGCGCCGGCCCGCAAAACCTCCGCCGCGTTCTCAATCGTGATGCCGCCGATCGCCACCAGCGGCCGCGTCGACAGCGGGCGCAGCCGGCGCAGCCCGTCCAGCCCCACTACCGGGTCGGGATTTTCCTTCGAGACCGTGCCGAACACAGGGCCCAGCGCGTGGTAGTCCACCGGTTCCGAATTCGCCGCCCGGAGCTGTTCTTCGGTATGTGTCGAAAGCCCGATGATGGTCGCCGGCCCGGCCAACTGCCGCACGAACGCGGGCATCAAATCGTCTTGGCCCACATGAACGTGCGCGTTCAGCAGCTTGGCGATATCGCATCGGTCGTTGATCACCAGCGTCACGCTCGCCTGCTCGCACAGTACCGCCAAATGCGCGGCCTGCTCGAACAACTCCCGCGAGTAGTGGCCCTTGTGCCGAAGCTGCAGGAGAATCGCGCCGGCCTCTATCAATCCGGCCGCGGCCTCCAGCAGCGGCAGCCCGGCCCGCTCCAGCGCGGCCGTGTCGAGAATCGGATACAAACGCGGAAGGCTCATCGCAGGTGCTTCTCGAAGAACTCCGCCGTCCGCCGGAACGCATCGTACAGCGACTCGTCGCGAACGAAGCCGTGATCCTCTTGCGGATAGAAGATCTCTTCGAAATGCTTCTTCTCCTGAATCAGCTTCTCCGAAAGTTGTACTGCGTCTTGAAACAACACGTTCGAGTCCACCATGCCATGCACAATCAGCAGGTTGTCCTTCAATCCCTGCGAGAACGTAATCGGCGACGAGCGCCGGTACGCCTCCGGATTCTCCGCCGGCGTAGTCAGCCGTTCGCGCGTGTAGCCGGCGTTGTAGTTCTCCCAATCGTTCACGGCTGCCCAACTGCTGCCGGCCTTGAACGTGCCCGGTGCCTGGAACAGCGCCATGTTCGTCATGAAGCCGCCGTAGCTGACTCCCCAGATTCCCAGGCGCCTCATATCCACGTTGCCCAGGCCGTTCAGATAGTCCACCGCGCCCAGCACATCGTTCAAATCCGGACCGCCCATATGCAAATACACTCCCGTGCGCCAATCCCTGCCGTAGCCGGACGAGCCCCGGTAATCCAAATCCATCAGCACATAACCCTTGTTCGCCAAATACGCGTTGAACACGAATCGGTGATCCTGATAGCTGCCCCACTGCTTCAGAACGCTTGATGCGATGCCGGCGCCGTGAATGAAGAACACGCACGGCCACTTCTTACCGTCGTTCCGGGCTGGATCGTAGCCGGGAGGCAGCAGAATCTTCGCCCGCACGTTCGCTCTGTCGCCGCGCGAAGGAAACTCCACAAACCGGGTCCGCGGCCAATCGTAACTGGCGAACTCCGGGCGCGGCGAACGCGTCACTCGCTCGCCGTTCACGAACAGGTCGAACGGATTGTTCAGGTCCGCGCTCAGCAGGGCCACAAAGCGTCCGTCCTCGCTCACGCGGCCAACGTGAATGCCTTCGCCCGTCGAGAGCCTCCGCTTCTCGGCGCCCTGCAGCGAATAGAACTGCCGCTCGCTGGTTCCCGCCTCGGTCGACGAGTAGTAGATCTTTCCGGCGATCCACTGCGGTTCGTAGCCGAAGCGCTCGGTGTCCAACTCCCACGCGCCGCGCGTCAACTGCACCGCGTCGCCGCCGGCCGCCGGCACACTATACAGATGAATAAACCCATCGGCATCGCTCGAATAGGCGATCGAAGCGTTGTCGGGCGACCACATCGAAAAGGTACGGGCCACCCAGCGGTCGTCTTTCAAGGTCGCGACGGTGCGGCCGCGGCCTGTCGCCGCGTCATGTACAACCACCGCGGCACTCTTGCGATTCTCAGCGATGTTGACACCCAGCAGCGATTTGGAATCCGGCGACCACTCCGGCAGCGCCGCGCCCTTCGCATCGGCCAGCTTCAACGCCTTGCCGCCGCCGGCTGGAACCAGGAACACCTCGCCCGCCGGCATCGCATCGCCGGCGACGTTGCGCTGAAACGGCCGCGCCGCCGTGAACTGCCCTGAGTAGTTGGTTAACACTTGCGTACGGGTGCCGCGCGCCGGCGACAGATACGCGAGCCGTTTTCCGTCGGGCGCCCACTGAAACTGCGACACATTGCCTTCGGAAAGTTGGATCAACGTGCCGGTCTTCAAGTTTTGATTGAACAACTCGCCGCCCCGTGTGAACGCCAGCCACTCGCCGCTAGACGAAAACTTCGGCGAGGCCTCCGGCGCGCGCGTCTGCGTCAACCGCAGGGCCGGGCCGCCGCCAACCGGCGCGATGTAGATATCGCCCCTCCACGCGAACGCCACGCGGTCTCCCGAGGCAGCGAGATCGAACGCCGTGAGTCCGGCCTCCGGCATCTTGTTCGCCTTCAGCCGCTCGTCTTTCTCGTCGGGCAACGGATTGAACTCGTCCCGCGCAGTGTCTAGCGCCGTCACGCGAACCCGCTTTTTCGTTTCGGCGTTCCACACGTAGATATCCAGAAACCGGTTCCCGGACTCGTTCCAAAGAAACGCCAGCACCGGCTTTTCCTTCGCCCAGGTAAGCGTCTGCGGCGCGGTACCCCACGCGAACGGCCGCGTATACAGTTTCTCCAGCGGCCACTCCGCTGCCATCGCGAGCGAGCCGAGAAAAAGAAAGAGCCTCATAGAAGGAATATCCGCATGATAGCTTGGAATAGAGAAAGAGAATGACGCGACGCGAAGCCACCTTGCTGTTATCCGCTCTTAGCGCAGGCGCGCAGGAAGAGCCGCGGCAGAAAATGCCGCCGTATTCGGCCAGGTCTCTTTCGGGCGTCAGCTACTCGAAGGACAGCACACACGGCAAGATCGTGCTCATCCAGCACTGGGCCACCTGGTGCGGCTACTGCCGGAAGGACGAGCCGTCGGTGGAATCGGTCATCAACGATCACGCCAAACAAGGGTTGATCGTCCTCGCCGTCAACGCCGGTGAGCCAAAGGCGAAAGTTCTCGAGTATTTGAAGGAACACAAGCGCTCCGCCCAGATTGTCATGGCGCCCGATACCGATCTGCGCCGCTTCTTCGACGGCGCGGGCCTGCCCGCCTATATTCTCGTAGATCGCGACGGCATGGTGGCCCACATGCAGGCCGGCGCGGGCGGTTTACCGGCGTTTCATGAAATGATGCGGATTGTGAAACTTCGTAAGTGACATTGACCTGCTCGGCATTTTCCTGCTACCTTGTCGAGACAAATGAGGTCACTCCTTTATCGTTTCGCCACTGCCTGTCTGATTGCCGCGGCCGCTCTGTCGCAAACTCCGTCCGGTGAATTCACCGGTCTCGTCACGGACTCTTCTGGCGCCGCCGTATCGGGCGCGAAGGTCACCATCACAAACGCGGGTACGAACGCCCAGCGCGCGCTTGAAACCAACAACGAAGGTCTCTATAGCGCCCCGGCTTTGCAGCCCGGTGTCTACAACCTGCGGGTAGAGAAGCAGGGCTTCTCCACGCAGGTACAGAACTCCGTTGAACTCCAGACCGCGCAGGTCCTCTCGCTGAACTTCAGTCTCAAGGTCGGCGCCGTTTCCGAAACGGTGGAGGTGCAGGCCTCGGCCCCCGTGCTCGAAAGCGAGACCACCAGCGTTGGCACGGTGATCGAAAACAAGCGCATCGTCGAACTGCCGCTGAACGGCCGGAACTATCTACAGTTGGCCTCGTTGATTCCGGGCGCGACGACCAACGGTCCCAGCTCCTCCCAGGGCCAACAGCGCATGGGTGGCGCGCGCAACAGCTTCGCGCTCAACGTCGCCGGCCAGCGCGTGCATTACAACCACTACTCGCTCGACGGCATGGAGAATACGGATCCGAATTTCAATACCTATTTGTTCCTGCCCTCCATCGACGCGCTGCAGGAGTTTAAGGTCGAATCCGGCATGTTCCCCGCCGAGTACGGCCGCGCTATCGCGCAGGTGAACGCGACCACCAAGTCCGGCACGAACCAGTTCCACATGACCGCGTTTGAGTTTCTGCGCAACGCGAAACTGGACGCCAAGAACTTCTTCGACCGCGCCGATTTGCCCAAGCCCGCCTTCAAGCGCAACCAGTTCGGCGTCACCGCCACCGGCCCCATCTTCAAGGACAAGCTGTTCTTCATGGGCAATTACGAAGGGCTGCGCGAACGCCGCGCGTTGACCATCACCGGCACGCTGCCCACGGCGGCTCTGCGCGCCGGGAACATCGGATCCACGATTCGCGATCCGTTCACCCGTTCGACGGCCAATCCGCAAGGCGACCCGTTTCCCACGACGACCGTTCCGGCCAGCCGCGTTCAAGCGAACTCGGCCCGCGTTCTGCAGGAGTTTTATCCGCTGCCGAACAATCCATCGGCCACCGGCCTTGCCAACAACTATCTGAACAACGAAGGCCGCCGCAGCGACGCCAATCAGGGCTCCGGGCGGCTGGATTGGATCCAGTCGGCGAACTCAAACTTCTTTTTCCGTTTCTCCCAGACGCTGGAGCCGCAGTACATTCCGTCCTCAATCAACGGGCAGGGCAACAGCGTCGACATCTACGCCCAGCAAGGCGTGCTCGGCTGGACGCGCGTGATCGGCGCCAACAAGGTGAACGAGTTCAAGTTCGGCGTTAACTACTTCAAGAGCGCCAATATCCAGACCCGCGCGTTCCAGCGCAACGTCGTCCAGGAACTGAACATACCGGACGTGTCGCGCGACAACCCGCTCTATTTTGGCATCCCGGTTTTTCAAATCTCCGGGTTCACCAACGTCGGCGAGTGCAACGATTGCCCGTTCGTGAACTGGAACACCACCGGCATGTTGACCGACAACTTTTCCTGGACCAGCGGCAAGCACCAGTGGAAGTTTGGCGGCGAGTTCCGCCGTTTGCGTTACAACCAGATTGGCGCCGTCGTGCCCCGCGGACGTTTCTCCTGGAACGGCCAATACTCGGGCTCGCCCATGGCGGATTATCTGCTCGGCACGATGTCCAACACCGAAGGGCAGGTGGGCGCGCCCATCGCCAACATGCGCAACAACTATATCGCGCTCTATCTGCAGGACACCTGGAAGCTCACCCCGAAGCTGACCGTCAACTACGGCATCCGCTGGGAGTACGAGTCGCCCTACGCCGACAAACACGACGCGATCGTGAACATCGACTTCCGTTGGGATAACTCCATGGAGCCCACCTATGTACGCGCGGGCAGCGGGGATCCGCTCCAGGGCAAACCGCTGTTCCCGCTGCCTCCCGACGTGAAATATGTGCGCGACGGCCGCTTCGGCCGGGGCGCTTACGCTCCGGACCGCAACGACTTCGGCCCGCGCCTGGGCATCGCCTATCAATTGAACGAAAAGACGGTCATCCGGACCGGCGCCGGCATTTACTATGTCCGCGACATCGGCAACGCGGTATTCGATATCGTTCGCAACGCCCCGTTCACCATTCGCCGCAACGAGCCGGCCAACACCGTTGGCGTTCCGAACCTGGGCTGGCAACGGCCTTTCACCCAACTTGGCGCGCCGACGTTTATTCTCATCAACCAGTACGGCGAGCGCACATCCTACGTCGGCCAGTGGAGCTTCGGCGTCCAGCGCCAGCTCACGCGCGACATGTCGCTGGAGTTGACGTATATGGGCTCCATGGGAGCCAAGCTACGCCGCTTGCAGACCTACAACAACGCACCGCCCGGAGTCGGCAATATCAATGAGCGCCGTCCGTTCCCGAAGTTCGGCGGATTCCAGGTTATGAACGCGCCCGGTCACGCCTCCTACAATTCGTTCCAGGCGCGCCTTCAGCATCGCTTCGCGCACGGTTTCACGGTGCTGGGCTCGTATGCGTGGGGCAAGTCGATCGACAACGGCTCTGGCATTCGCACGACCGACGGCGATCCGCTGACCCCTTCCAACGACTATGACCTTGCGGCCGAACGCGGCCTTTCGGCCTTCGACTTCCGTCACCGGATGACCTCCTCGTTCCTCTATGAACTCCCGTTTGGCGCCGGGCGCAAGCATGATTTAGGCAAAGCCGGAAACCTGATCCTTGGCGGATGGCAAACCGGCGGAATCGTGACCTTCCAAACCGGCTTCCCGTTGACGGCGTTCTGCGCACCGGGCAACTGGCAGAACGGCGGCGGCTATTGCAAGCCGGACCCGGTCCCGGGCCAGAAGCCGGATCTGGAAAGCGGCCAGACGCCGAATCGCTTCTTCAACACCAATGCGTTCACGAATCGAATCGGCTTCACGACGCCGGCCGCTGTCGCCGCGGCGGGTGCGTTCCGTTACGGCTTCTCCGGCCGCAACAACTTTACCGGCCCGTCGCTGGCTTCGCTCGATTTCTCGTTGAACAAGACGTTCCGTTTGACCGAGAAGCAGCAGTTGGAATTCCGCACGGAGGTCTTCAACTTCCCGAATCATCCAATCTTCGCCCCGCCGGGAACGACTCTTGGCGTAGCGAACTACGGCGTCATCGGCGCCACGAAGGTGGACTCCCGGCAGATTCAGTTCGCTCTGAAGTATAGCTTCTAATCAGCGGTTTTCCAGGAAGACCCCGGCGCCGGTTGAGACCTCGCCGGGTTCGACCACGGAGCCATACACGCCAAATCGTGCGTCGCGTTCGTTCGCGATCGCCCGCAGTACCTCCGGGTTCGCGGCGCCGCCCGTAGGATCCGCGTTCACCATCACACAGCGCTTGTCGCGCACATCCACGCGGCAGCGCAGGGTGCCGATCCGGAGAATGGCTCCAACCCACCGGTCCTCCGGAAACGAATCCGCGTCGCTCGTGTCGATCACGATGTTCGGGCGAAAACGAAGGGGCGCGAGGGATTGGCCAACCAAACCGGACAATCCCTCGACGCTTTGAATTGTGAGGAAGGAAAGCGGGAAAGTGTCGAAAACTCCGCCGTACTGCTTGATCACACGGACGCCTTCGCCGAGACTGCGCGCTAGCTCCGGGTCCGCAACATCCCACTCGGCGCCTTCCGGAGTCCTGACCAAGGTCTTCGAACTCTCGACGTTTTCTGGATCGGCGAAGCGCGCCTGGTGGCGCCAGAGGTCCGGCTTCTCGCGAATGGTGAGCCAGGGAAATCCGCTGCGCTCCATTCCCGGCCGGACGAAGGCCCACCGCCGGTCCCCAGCTACGCCGTGCCAGGATACGGGCACGGTCTGCAGCGGCTCGGCGGCCATCGACTTCACAGGAAACCGCCACAACTCCTGGACGATTCCGACTTTTCGGTCCGGCATCCTCCAATGCTAACAGGGCGCTCTGGTCCGGTCAGACCATGCTTTCAAAAAGCGAAACTTCGGCTCTCATTTCACCGGCTCCGCGGCGACAAACATATTCGTGTAGGCCTTAGAAAGATCAAGCTGGGAAATTCGCACGGATTCCACGGAAGCAGCAAGCATCCTGTGCACAGACGAGGCGGCCTCCTGGCTCATGTGACCGTCGCGTGAATACATATCCTTAGCCTTCTCGAGAGCTTGCACATAGCCTTCAAAGTCGCTTCCGTAATAATTAGGAGGGACTTGCCGCGCAATCTCCTCGGCCGTGTGTGCGTGAATCCATTGAAGGGCTTGTTGGATAGCTCGCGCGAGGCGGCGCGCCGTCGAAGCGTTCCTGTCCAGCCACTCCGCTGTCGCGTAGAACACCGCTCCGGCCTGCTCACGAGCACCCGTACACCGCTCGAGCCCGTCCGCCGTCCGCGCATCCGCCAGGATCTCCGCTTCGGGATGCATGCGGCTATAGCGAGTGATTCCGGGGTCAGTCCCTGACCAAGCATCAACCTTGCCTAGTTCCAGTGACGCAATCGCACTTGCGGAAGATCCCACGGGTACCAGGCGCACGTCGTCTAAAGAAAGACCATTCCGAAGAAGCAAGTATTTTGCGAAGAAATCCAACGCCCCACCTCGGTTCGGTATACCTACGAGTCCGCCTTTGAGGTCAGTAATGTGTCGAATCGGCTTCAATCCTCGCCCGGAGCTCACAATCGCGGCCCCAGGAGCCCGTGCCAGAATAACGAACGCCCTGGCTGTACGGCCCAAAGCCGTAATTCGCACCGGATGATCGAAGTAGCCAACTACAACATCCGCGCTGCCGCCCATGAGCGCTTTAGGCGCTCCCAACAGGTTCTCTACCCGCAAGCGAAGTGCCTGCTCCCGATAAAAACCCAACTGCTGGGCCACCACATGAGGCAGGTATCCGAGGACCGACGAGGAGCCGTTGATCACCAGCCGCACCTGCCCCGTGGACTCCCGCGAGCGGCAGCCCACGAGCGGTGCGGAGATCGCCAGCGCCCGACGCCGTGTCATCATGCTCGTGTCCCTGAACTTTCGGAGCGCTCCGGCTTCCAGCGCAGGAGTCTCCGCTCCAGCCAATTCACACCCGTGCCGACCACCAGGACAACCCCGGCCAACACGGCCATTCCCGCAAATACTCCGGTCGTGTCGAAGAGTCCCTCCGACTCCGAGATCACCGAGCCGACACCTTTCGACGCACCCAGATACTCGGCGACCACAACCGCGATGATGGCGAAGCCCACGCTCACGTGCAGGCTCGAAAAGATCCAGGTAAGCGCGCTCGGCAGCAAAACGTGGCGTGCCAACTGCCGCTCCGAGGCTCCAAGCATGCGCGCATTGTTGAGAAGCGCCGGGCTCACGTCACGCACGCCCTGGAAGGTATTGAAGAAGACGATGAAGAACACCACCGTCACTCCTAGTGCAACCTTGGACCAGATTCCCAGCCCGAACCACAGCAGGAAAATAGGCGCAAGCACTACGCGCGGCAGGGCGTTCGCGATGCGGATGTAGGGATCGAGAAGCTCGGCGAGCCAGCCTACCCGCGCCAGCAGAAAACCCAGGCCGATGCCCGCGCCCGCTCCGATGGTAAAGGACAGAAACGCCTCCAGCAGCGTGACGGCGAGGTGCTCCCCAAGCATGCCCGTTACCAGCCACTGCCACACGCGCATGGCTACCTCGCTTGGGCGGCTAAAGAAGAATTTGTCGAGCACGCCCGCGCCGACGAGCCCCTGCCATGTGCCGAGCAGGGCAACACCAAGCAATACCTGCCACACAAACATTGGCACCAGACGCCTACTCGCGGTCCCGGGCATAGCTCTTGAGCACCTCCTCTCGCAGATCCGACCAAATGGTACGGTACAACTCGCCAAAACGCGGCTCTGTCTTGATGTCGAGAAGATTGCGAGGCCTAGCGAGGTCGATATGGTGCCTGGCGACGATGCGGCTAGCGGGACCGGCTGACATCACCGCGACCTCATCGGACAGCGCGATGGCCTCTTCCAGATCATGCGTGATGAACAGGACAGTGTTTCCCGAGCCCGCCCAAAGATCGAGGACTTCGCCTTCCATGCGTTGACGGGTGTGGACATCCAGCGCTCCAAACGGTTCATCCATCAGCACCAGACCGGGATTCACGATCCAGCTCTGGGCCATCGCCACGCGCCTGCGCATGCCACCGCTGAGTTGATGCGGGTAGGCGTGCTCGAAGCCGGAGAGGCCTACGCGGCGCACCCAGACACGGCCGAGCTCGTGGGCTTCCGCTCCGTCGCGATTCTGAAACGTAAGTCCAAGGAGAACGTTCTCCAACACGGTCTTCCATGGCAACAGCGCATCCTGCTGGAACATGTAGGACGCCCGCCGGTTCACTCCTCGCAAGGGTTCGCCGAACACCTCCACGGTGCCTTCGCTCGGCGTCATCAGGCCGGCAACGACGTTGAGGACGGTGGACTTGCCGCAGCCACTTGGGCCGACTAACGACAAGAAACAACCGGGGCGAACGTCGAGGTCGATATTTTGGACGGCGGTGTAGGCGCCCGAATTCGATCGGAACCGCTGCGTGAGCCCGCGGAGACTCACCGCCGCGGTTTGTCGTGACTCGGCAGGACTCGGCGCAGGCGCTGCACTCACGCTCTTCCTCGCATCGTCTGGCTCCTGATAGCACTCCGGCATTCGATATCTAAGGACGCGAGTATATCTAATTCCGCGTGCGAACGGTCAGACGAGAGCCGGCCGCCGCGCTACCGCGGAGCAAACGCCAGCAGCACGTTGCCGCTCATGCCGCCGAAGCGGGCGTAGCCGCTCGTGATGTAGACCATGCCGTTCACCACCACCGCGCCAGGGCCATCGATCGAGCCGCCGTGCCCGGTTGGGCCGTTCACTCCCTGGAACTCCCGGACCGTGTCGAAGTCCCATAGCAGCTTGCCGTCCTCGCTCGCATAGGCCCGCATGTGGCCGTCCATGGAGCCGGAGAACACCACGCCCGGAATCGCCGTCACCGCTGCCGATTGCGCCGGGCTGCAGCCTGCGCGCGGAGGTTCGCACGGCGTGCCCGGTTTGTGCCATCTTGCTTCGCCGTCGCGAATTCGCAGGGCCGTAATGCCCCCGCCGGTCTTGGGATCGAGGAGGAATCGCCGCAAATCGTCTGGTCTGGCGCCTGTGTTTCGCGTCATCCCCGTATCGGCAACGGCTGCGTACACCTGCTTCCCGTCCGAGGCCATGCCCCACTGCACGCCGCCCACAAGGCTGCCTTTGCCGACGCGGCGCTCCCATACGATCCGCCCGCCGGCCGCTGGATCGAGCGCATACACCATTCCGGATTTTTGCCCAGCCAGCAGCAGGTCGCCGGCGAGAATGGTGGAGGAGCCGAAGTCGTAGTCCGGTCCTTTCTCCTCCGGGCAGTTTGGCAGGCCGGGACCGCAGGCGCTGTTGTACACATCGCCGCGAAAGGTTTGACGAACCCATTCGATTTTCCCGTCGCGCAGCCGGAGCGCGATCACTGCGTCGCTGGTTCCAGTGTTGGGCGCGGAGTAGTTGTCACCCGTCGTGACGTAAAGCAGCCCGCGCTTTTCGTCGAGCGTCGGTGTGGACCACACACCCGCTCCGGATGGCCCCAAACGCTGCGTGCCGGCGCGAGTTATACCGGTGGGTTTCGGTTCATCGACGAAGTAGGTTTTCCACACATCCCCGCCGTCGGCGATGCGGACCGCGGCGACGCTGCCGCGAAACGTGCAACACGGATACGCCGAGCTGAGAGCGCGCGTCTCCTCCCAGCTGGCCACCGGAAAGTAGGCCACTCCCTTCCAGACGGCGGGCGCACCGGTGAGCCGCGTGGCGTCGTGATCCTCAATCCGCCGCTTCCAGCGCAGCGTCCCCGTTGCAGCGTCGACCGAGTAGACCCAGCCGGTCTGATCGGCAAACAGCGCCGCTCCATCGACGATGCGAATCGCCGTCCGGACGGGACCGTTCGCCTGGAAATACCAGTGCACGCAGCCGGTGCGCGCGTGCAATGCGTAGACCGCGCCGGAGACCGAACCGGTGAAAAGCGTATTGCCGATTACCGAGGGCTGGGCGAACGAATTCACGTCGCCGTCGAACACAAACGCCCATTTCAATTCGAGCTTCGAGACGTCCGCGACGCCGATGCCGCCATCGGGTTGATAGCGGGCGTTGTCGCTCGCGGGACTCCAGCCGTTCCAGGAGTGGCGCGGGCGCGCCGGCAGGGGCGCCCGGCGGTCCTTGCAGTAGGCCTCCGCGCGGGGCGCGTCGTTTCCGCCGGGCTGGCCCAGATACTGCGAAACCGCTTGGCGCTCGGCGCGATTCATCGTGTAGGCGATGGTCATCATCGCGCCGAAATCGAGCGAGCGCAAAATGCGGGCCGAAGTCATCTTCCGCAGCGAATCGCGGTGCGGAATGCGCGGCGACGCCTGTTCGTGACAGCCCGAACACCGGTTCTTATAAATCTCCTCGCCGGAAGGCTCCGCGGCCAGCGGCAGTATGCACAACGCGAGTGCGGCGCGCACCTATTTCTTCGCCGGCTCGCGGAACGAGCGCTCCACTTTGTCGTTGACGTCGGTGGAGACGGCGTGGTCCCGCCACAGCCAACGCATCATCTCCGGCAGCATCAGGCCGCCGTGTTTCGAGCTGTGCCGCCCAATGCCCCACGCGTAGTTGACGTCGTAGCCCCTCTCTGTCAGCGCCTTCATAAGGCGTACGTTCTGAAAGAACCAGTCCCGCGTTTCGTCGTAGGTGCCGTCGCGGCGCTGGCCGCGATTGTCGTTGCGGCCGTCCTGAAGGAACACGCGCAGCGGCTTCTTGGGCGACTTGCGCACGATGTCGGCATAGGCGTGGCCGCCGCGCAGATTGACGAAGCTGCCAATAAAGCTGAGGACTTTTCGAAATTCGTTCGGCCGCTCCCAGGCGACGGTGAACGCGGCGATGGCGCCGGAGCTGGCGCCGCCGATGCCGCGTTGCTCAGGATCGTTCGAGAGGTTGTACTCCTTCTTCAACGCCGGCAACAGTTCGTCGACAATGACGCGGGCGTACTTGTCGTCGAGCGAGTTGTACTCGGCCGGCCGGTTGGTGGTCCGGTCGCCCCATTCCTTCAGGTGGGGCTCGGGCTGCTCGGGCGTGCGGCCCGGATTGATGAAGACGCCGATCATGACCGGAATCTCGCGGCGGAAAATCAGATTGTCCATCACGTTGTGCGCGCGAATGTCGGCGTCGGGGTGCATGAACGCCTGCCCGTCGTTGAAGATCATCAGCGCGGTTGGCTTGGAAGCGTCGTACTGCGCCGGCACGTAGACCCAATAGGTATGTTGCGTGCCCGGGTATGCCTGACTGGGAATAACGTGCGGGCCTTTGATGGCGCCCTTCGGAACGCCGTCCCTGACGAGCGAATCCGGGCCGAGTTGATAGTGCAGATCGGGGTTCGCCTCCTGCGCGGTGACCGCGGCGGCGGCGAGAAGGAGCGGGAAAATGCGGCCCATAAGCTTCAGGGCGTCAAGATATCACAGGCGGTTACCTGGCCGCGATATCATCGAATCCATGTCTACTTCTCGCCGTCACTTCTTTTTCGGGTCTCTTCTGGCCGGCGCGGTGCCCAGCGCCGGGTACGGTTCCGTACCATCGCTGCGGGCGCTCGGGTACAAGCCGTTCTACGACAAGCTGAACGTGGCCGCGGTGGGCTGCGGCGGGCAGGGCGGCCAGATCCTGAATCAGGCCGCGGCAACCGAAAATATCGTCGCGCTCTGCGACGTCGACGAGAATCGTGCCGCCGATAATTTTAAGAAGTTCGCAGATAAACCGAAGTACAAAGACTTCCGCGTGATGCTGGACAAGGAAGGCAAGAACATCGACGCGCTGACGATCGGCATTCCGGACCACATGCATGCCACCGTGGCGCTGAACGCCATGCAGCGGGGCAAACACGTCTACGTCGAAAAACCCTTGACGCGCACGGCGTGGGAGAGCCGGCTGCTCGCCGAAGCGGCGGTGAAGTACAACGTCTCGACGCAGATGGGCAACCAGGGCTATTCGCACGAGAGCATTCGCACGACGGCGGAGATTATCTGGTCGGGCGAGATCGGCGAGGTGAAGGAAGTGCACGTTTCGGCGTCGCCGGGGGCGCACCCCACGGGTCTGGCCAAGCCGCCCGGCGAGAAGAGCGTGCCGTCGAACCTGGACTGGGACCTGTGGCTAGGCGGCGCATCGATGCGCGCCTACGCCTCCGAGTACACGCCCTACAACTGGCGCGGCTTTTTCGATTTCGGTACTGGACAGATCGGCAATTGGGGCATTCACACGATGGGGCCCGTCAACCTGGCGCTGCAGCTGGGCGCGCCGGTGACGGTAGAGCGCATAAGCGTGGAGAATCCGAGCGGCATTACCTTTCCGGACCGCGCGGTGCTCCGCTTCGATTTCGCGCAGCGCGGCGGGCTGGCGCCGGTCTCGGTGTTCTGGCACGACTCGGCCTATCCGGGTGAACCGGAAGCGTACAAGGTTCCAGGAATGGAGAGCGAAGATATTCTTCCGCTGAGCGGGAATTTGAGGGAAAAGGGCCGTGGCAGCGGCTCTCCGCGCAGTGGCGGCGGAGGGCAGGCGCGGCGCGCGAATCTGCCGCCCGGTCAGCGAACGGGCCCAGGCGGGCCGGGCGTGCCGGTGCTCGGCCGCGGCTCTTTCGGATTGCAGCGTACGCCCGGTGTGCTGGCTGGCAACGGCGCGGTGTTCGTCGGGTCGAAGGGCATGCTTGCGACCGTGGAGCGCGGCGAGGGCGTGCATCTGCTGCCGGCGGAACGCTGGAAGAGTTACGACCTGCCTCCGCAAGTGCTCACGCGTTCGCCGGGCCACATGGCCGATTGGATCCGCTCCTGCAAAGGCGGCGAGGCTTCCTGTTCCCACTTCGGCATTTCGGGCCCCTACACGGAGTGGATGCTGCTGGGCGTGATCGCCATGCGCGTAGGCGGCAAGCTGAATTGGGATAGCAAGAATCTGCGTTTCACGAATTCGGCCGAAGCGAACAAATACGTGCGGCCGCTGTTCCGCCGCGGTTGGGAGTTGAAGCTATAACACGTGCTCGCCGGTTTCGGCGTCCAGCACCCAGGAGCTCTTGGCCTTCAACGTGCCGGTGACCACGCGGCCGTTCCGCAACGTCACGCGGCGCGGGCCGCCGTCTTTTGAATGGACCAGCACCAGCCCGCCGCCGGCATGCAGGATATCGTCCTGCTCGAAGTAGACGTGCGCGCCGGCCGCCTTGCAGATGGTGCGCCAATCGGCGGTGGACACGGGCGGCGCGGCGAAGAACCAGACGTTGTCCTTGCGGCCGGGCGCGTCCATTCCGGTGACTTCGCGGGTGAACGCGGCGTTCAGCGTTTGCCCGTCGCAATAAGCGGGCTGGCCTTGGAAGACCACGTGGCGTGACGGGTGCACCGCGCGCTCGCGCACGAAGCGCCGCTGAGCGGCCGTCATCAACCAGGTATTGGCGAACATCACCACGCGAAAGCGCGATAGGTCGAGTTTTTCCAGGTCGCGCAGGTGAACGGTCTCGATGGCGGCTCCGCACTTCCAGGCTTCGACGGCCGTGCGGTTCACGGCGAGTATGTCGGTGACCGGATCGGTTCCCTGGATGGAACCCGTGTAATAGAACACCTCGGTATCGAAGACCAGCAACACGTCGCCGGCCGGCTGGTAGGGCCGCGCGTGATAATGCGTCAACACCTTTTGCAGGGCAGCGATCTCCTTCATCAGACGCGAGTCCAACCACCAGCCGGCGTGATTGGCGGGGCCGAAATCGTACCACCACACGCCCGCACCGCGCGTGTAGCTCTCCAGGATATTGCGCCGGATCAATCCTACGTCGAGATCGAGATCGGTCAACGAAAACGCGTTGTCGACGTTGTTGTTCCACTTCCACGAAGGCGTCTGGTCCATTTCGTCCAGGAACAGCTTGCCGTTGGCGCGGATGGTCTCGATCAACGCGCGCGTGATGCCGTTGGAGCCGGCGTTGCGGTAGTGCGCGCCGTAAGCCTGCGGCGCGCTCAGGTAATCCACATCCTTCGAGGCCAGAACCTCGTGCAAGCAGAGATGGCCGCCGGTGGCCTGCCGGTCGAACATCGAAAAGAAGTAGCCGTAAAAAGTGCCGGCCAGCAGCGGGCGGGGCCAGCTCTTCTTGACAGTGGCGCAGAGTTCGACGATGCGGCTGGCGGTAAGTTCCTGCTGGCATCGATAGTAGTCGATGACGGTTTCCCGTCTGCGCGGGTCGCGAAAGATCCCGTCGTCCAAGGCCTTGCGCTCTTCCACGCCGGGCACGGGCACGGCTGGCCTTCCCTTCGCCGCGCGCCATGCGGCGAAGTGTTTTTGCATCGGCTCGCTCACGTCCGGCTCATTGCGCATGAAGCCCCAGTAGTGCCACTCGCCGTAAACGCCGCAGGCCACGTGTACCCCAGCCAGCGCCGTATTTTCTGGCGTGCGCGAGAGTTCCCGGAGCATGCGGGAGGTCTGCGCTTTGGCCGCGTCGAACCAGAGCTCCGACGCGAGCGAGTTGCGCGGCAGGCGGCGCAGGTCGTCTTGGATGTAGCGCACCGGCTGCGTTCGCGCCGGCGCTTCGAAGCCGCCGTTGGCCCATTGCACCAGCTCGCCGGGGTACTTCTTCTTCCACCATTCCGGCGCGTTCAGATGCCAGCGCAGAACGACGGCGCCCTCCGGACAGACGTCTAGAATCCCGCGCAACTGCTTGCGCACGGGATCGATCGAGAATGTCTTTTCCGCGGTCCAGCAGTCTTCTAGAAAGACGTCGAGCTGGAAGAGCGTGCAGCCGGTGTCGACGAAAGACTGAATGGCCATTCGAGGGTTTTCGTCGTAGCTCCAGCGGCCGCCCGTGCAGTCGGTGAGCGCGTAAAAACTCGCGTAGACAGGCTGTTCGCGAATGAACAGCGTGGGCTTGCCGTTATGCGGCCGGACCGCCGCCGTGACGGGCGCGGGTGCGGCGGCCAGGCCAACGGCGGCCGGGGTCTGAAGAAAAGCGCGTCGATCCAACATGCCGGAAAAGGCAAGTGTACCGTGGCGCGGTGTCCCCGTTGGCAGGTTAGCGGAAGCGGTACAATTCAGCCATGTGACAGCGGAAGCCGGCGCCTGTTGGGGGCTATCGGCATCATTGCGCGCAGAAGGGGTTCATTCATGACCAAACGACTACTCGCCGCGCTGGGGGCGTGTTTTCTCTTTACCGTTCAATTGGCGGCGCAGGTCCAGGGCCGGCTGTCCGGGACCGTCGTCGATCCGTCCGGCGCCCCGGTCCCGGACGCCGAGGTGCAACTGTTCCTGGCTGGCGGCAAGGCCGCCGTACTGTCCGCCCGGAGCAACGAGCGGGGCGCCGTCTCGTTCGTATCCGTGCGGCCCGAAACGTATACGGTCAGCGTGGAGGCCCGCGGATTTCGTAAGGAACTCGTCCGCGGCGTGAAAGTGGACCCGGCGCAGGAGACGCCGCTGGGGCTGATCAGACTGGAAGTCGGCGCGTTGACCGAAATCGTCGAAGTCTCGGCAAGCGGACAATCCGTGCAGGTTTCGAACGCCGAAATCTCAACTACCCTGACGAACGAACAACTGCGCCACCTGCCGACAATCAACCGGAATCCGATCGCTCTGATCTACACGCAGGCCGGCGTCAGCGATACGAATCGATCCGACACGGTGATCAACGGAATGCGCACCTCCTTCACCAACGTCACGTTGGATGGCATCAACATCCAGGACAACTTCATCCGGCAGAACGGCATCGATTATCAGCCGAACCTCTTGCTTCTCGACCAGATTGGCGAGGCCAACGTAGGCACCTCGAACAACAACGTGGGATTGGGCGGCGGCGCGAACCAGATCAACTTCGTCACGCCATCCGGGACCAATACCTACCGCGGATCTCTGTTCTGGTCGAACCGGAACAACATCACGGCCGCGAACACGTGGTTCAACAATCGAGACGGCATTGCGCTGCCGTTCCTGAATCAGAATCAGTTTGGCGGCTCGGTGGGCGGATTCCTCAAAAAAGACAAGCTCTTCTTCTATTCGAATTTTGAGGCGTTCCGGCTGCGGCAGCAGACGACTTTGAACAGGACGATTCTAACGGAGGATGCGCGGCGCGGACTATTCACTTACATCGCCGGCGGCGAGACGCGGAAGGTGAACGTACTCCAAGCCGCGGGGCTGCAGGCGGATTCCGCGATGGCGGCTTTGATCGCGAAGATTCCCCCTGCGGCCAGGATCAACAATAACCGCGTAGGGGACTCCACCCCGGCGGTACTTCGCAACACGGCCGGATTTTCGTTCGTCGTTCGGAACAATCGGACGCGCGACAACGCGCTTGGAAAATTGGACTACATTCATTCGGTGAAGAATACATTCACCGGCACCTACACCTGGAACCGGGATCTGTTGGACCGCCCCGGCAGCGGGACCAATTACGCCACCATTCCGGAAGTTTTTAACGACAACTCGGCGAAGCTTTTCTCGGTGGCGTGGCGTTGGACACCCACGGCGTCGACGACCAACGAGCTCCGCGGCGGCGGCAACCTGGCTCCAAGCGTGTTCAACACCTCAAGCAAGAATCCGGAGTACTTTGTCACAACCGGTTTGCTCTTCAGCAATCCCGAGAACACCTTCTTGCGCCAGGGGCGCGACACGAATACCTATAACCTGCAGGACAACGCCTCGACGATGAAGGGCCGGCACAATTTTCAGTACGGATTCAACCTGCAGCGCATTACCACAGCGCCGTTCAACGACGGTGGAATTATTCCCGCATACACTCTCGGCATTGCCGCGGGCGGAGGAGGATTGACCGGCGCCCAGCTACCCGGAGCGGCGGCGGCCGACATTACGGCCGCCAACAACCTGCTGGCGAATTTGGCCGGCATGGTGAGTGGCTACACCCAAACATTCAACATCACCAGCCGCGACTCCGGTTTCGTCAATGGCGCAACGAATCTTCGCTACTTCGCCCAGAATAATTGGGCGCTGTACGTTCAGGACAACTGGAAGCTGCACCGCCGCCTGACCATGACCCTAGGACTGCGGTATGAGTACTTCACCGTCCTCGACGAGCGAGACAGCCTGTTTCTGCTTCCCAGGATCGTGAACGGCAATCCGATCCAGACGTTGCTGAGCGACGCGACATACGATTTTGCCGGCAAGAGCGTGGGCAGGCCCTGGTACAACCCGGACCGCAACAACTTTGGCCCCAGCGCCGGACTGGCCTGGGACATTTTCGGCAACGGCAAAACAGCGCTGCGCATGGGGTACGCGGTGAATTTCGTCAACGACGAGAACATTACGGGTATTCGCAATACCGCCGGAACGAACGCAGGACTCTCGGCGACGTCTACGCGCGCCGGATTGACGGCGCGGCTGGCCAACCGGCCATCGATTCAGGTCCCCGCCTACCGTATACCGCGCACCGCCGCGGAAAACTACGCGAACGATTCTCAAAACGCGCAAGGCGCTGTGGATCCCGGCCTGCGCACGCCGTACGTACAGCAATACACCATCGGTATTCAGCATGAGGTCAAACGCACGATCCTCGAGGTCCGCTACGTCGGAAACCATGGAACGAAACTATTCCGCGCGTTCGACTTCAACCAGGTGAACATCAATCAGGGCGGCTTTCTGGGCGACTTCCGGAAAGCCTATAACAATGGCGTCCTGGCGCAGACGGCCGGCCTCGGATTCAATCCGGCGTTCAATGCAAACGTTCCGGGCAGCCAGACACTGCCGGCCTTTGACCGTCTGCAGGACCGCGGTTCACTCACCTCCGCCCTTGTGCGCAATCTGATCCAAACGCAACAGCCCGGCGAGTTGGCGAACGTCTATCAGACCAACCGGTTTACCGGCGCGAACTTCTATGCCAACCCGTTCGGGCTAGGCATGAACATGATGACCAACTATTCCAACTCCACGTACAACTCTCTGCAGGTGGACGTTCGGCGCCGTCTGCGTACGGGGCTGAACATGCAAGGCAACTACACCTACGGAAAGACCCTGTCCGACTCGGTTGGTGACGGGCAGAATCGCTTTGAGGCGTTCCTGGACGCGAACAGTCCTAAGATCGAACGGGCGCGGCAGATCTTCGACCTCACCCACTCTTTAAAGGTCAATGGGTTCTACGAGCTTCCCATGGGCAAAGGCCGGGCGTGGGATCCGGGCAATGGCGTTGTCAGCCGCATCGTGGGCGGTTGGACAATGGGCGGCATCGCCACCTGGAACTCCGGCACGCCGTTTTCGATTCTCTCCGGGCGCGGCACGCTGAACCGCATGGGCCGGTCCACGAACAATACGGCGATCACCACGTTGAATAAGGCGCAGCTGGACGAAGTGCTGAAATTCCGAATGACCGGCAACGGGCCCTACATCGCCGCCGCCAGCATTATCGGGCCGGATGGCCGCGCCGTCGCGGCCGATGGTGCGGCGCCGTTCGCGGGCCAGGTTTTCTTCCAGCCGGGTGCCGGAGAATTGGGAACGTTGCAACGCCGCTGGTTTTCGGGTCCAACGAACTTCAACCTCGACTTCTCGCTCCAGAAAGAGACGCGCATCACCGAACGGCAGTCGATCGAGATTCGTATGGATTCGTCGAACATTCTGAACCACCCGACTTTTGACGTCTCCGGCGATCACACGATAACTTCGCCGACGTTTGGGCAGATCACCAGCACCGGAATCTCCGGCCGCAGGTTGCTGCAGTTCGGATTGTTCTACCGGTTCTAATCCGGCAGCTTAGCCGCCGCGATCTGGGCGATGTCCAGCAGCCGCGGCGGCTTTTCCATTTGCAGCGCCGAGATGCCATCCCGCAACATCGTGTTGCAGAACGGGCACGCCGCGGCCACTACATCGGCCCCAGTCGCGGCAAGTTCTCGAGCGCGGGTCGCGTTCACGCGGTCGCCGGTCTCCTCGCCCAGGAATGCCAGGCCGCCGCCCGCGCCGCAGCAGAAACCGCGCTCCCCGTGGCGCGGCGTTTCCACCAGCCGCCCTGCCTGCGCCGCCGCCGTTCGCGGTGGCTCGTAGCCGCCTTTGTAGCGGCCCAGATAGCAGGGATCGTGAAACACGACGCGGCCCGATTCGGCGGCCGGCGCGGCCATCCGCGCCAGCAGTTCGCTGTGATGCTCAATCGGAATCTCCGCGCCGAGTTCCTTGTAGTCCTCGCCGATGGTGCGGACGCAGTGAGGGCAGGCGGATAGCACTTTCTTCGCCGGCCGCAGCGCGGCGATGTTCTGTTCGGCCAGCGTTTGGAACAGCAGATCGTTGCCCAGGCGGCGTGCCGAGTCGCCCGAACACTTTTCCTTTTTCAGCACGCCGAAGGAGATGTTGTGATGGCGCAGGACTTTCGCGAGAGAGCTGACGATTTCGCGGCCCTGCGGATCGTAGCTGCCCATGCAGCCCATCCATAAGAGATACTCCTGCGATCCGTCGTAGATGGGGAACGCCTGTTTCTGTACGAACTTCTCGCGCTCACTGGCGGCGAACCCCATCGGGTTGCCGTTGCGCTCCAGGTTGCGGAAGAGCTTGCCGCCGTAGTCGTCCTCCCACGCGCCGGTATTCACCGCGCCGCGCCGCAGGCCGATCAGTATCGGCAGGTGTTCAATCCCCACCGGGCATTGATTTTCACAGGCGCCGCAACTGGTGCATTGGAACACGGCAGTCTGCGAAATGTGTTTACCCAGGAGAGGTTCGTCGCCGGTGACACCGAACTCGTTCAGGTGTGCGCGGAGTCCCAGGATGATCTCCTTCGGGTTCAGCTCCTTGCCGGTGTTGTAGGCCGGACAGTGCTCGGTGCAGCGTCCGCATTCGACGCAGGAGAACGCCTGCAGGACGGCGAGCTTTGTAACGTCTTTGCTGGCCACCAGGCCGAAGTCCTCGTCGCCGTCGAGCGGAGGAATGGCGGAGAAACGGCCGCGCGAAAGGAAGACCGTTACCGGACTCAACACCAGATGCAAATGCTTGGTGTGCGGAATCAACGGCATGAAGATCAGCAGCGCCAGCGTGTGCAGCCACCAGAGAATCCGATACTCGACGCCCTCGGGCTGCAGAATATAGTCGGCCAGATAGGTCACCATCAGCGTGAGGATGAGCAGGGCGATGAAGCCGCTCTCGTAGCTCACCTCGCCTAGCCACTTCGGGCGGACTACCAGCCGGCGAATGGCGAGCCCGGTAATCGACACCGCGACGGCGAATCCGAAACAGGCCGCCAGGAGTCCATACACCGGCCCGAACCAGCCGGAGTGCAGCGAGAACAGCGGGAAGCCGAGGCCGATGGCGAAGTGGTTGATCGTCACCACGCCGAAGGCGCAGAAGCCCCAGAACAGGAAGGCATGCGCCAGCCCGGCGGCGGGACGCTCACGGATGACTTTGCCTTGGCATAGCACTTCCCACACGAATTCGCGGATGCGCGGACCCAGGGGCTCAAGACGGAAGCTCGCGTCTTTCTTTGCTTTCTTCAACAGTTCGGCCACCGGCGCGAACCGCCGCCAGAAGCCATACATAGCCCCGGCCAACAGCAGCGCGAAGAGCCCGGTCTCGACTGTGCTCAAGCGTTCCATCCTTACCACGCTACACTAAGAGAGAGGTTTTCACTTCTGCGATTTCTTGTATCGGGAGCCGCCGGCTTTGTGCCCTCCCACCTGTGCGATCTGATCCTGGCTGATGGGCACAGCGTCATCGGCGTGGACAACTTCCTAACCGGAAACCCGCGCAATATCGCCCATTTGCAGGGGAACGGTCGCTTCCAGTTCCTGCAGGCCGACGTGTGCCAGCCCTTGCCCGGCCTGCCCGCCATCGACTGCGTGATCCACGCCGCGTCGCCCGCCAGTCCCAAGGACTACTACGAGTATCCAATCGAGACCCTAGATGTCGGCTCCATCGCCAGCCGCAATCTGCTGGAGATCGCGAAAACGAACGGTGCGCGGTACCTGGTGACCTCTACTTCGGAGTGCTACGGCGATCCACTGGAGCATCCGCAGGTAGAGACCTATTGGGGCAATGTGAACCCGGTGGGGCCGCGGTCCTGCTACGACGAGAGCAAGCGATTCGCCGAGGCGATCACCATGGCCTATCACAGGAAGCACGGCGTGCGCACGAACATCGCCCGCATCTTTAATACCTACGGCCCGCGCATGAAGCTGAACGACGGCCGCGTCGTGCCGCAGTTCCTGGATCAGGCGCTGCACGGCAAGCCCATCACGATCTACGGCGACGGATTGCAGACGCGCAGTTTCTGCTACGTCAGCGATCTGGTCCGAGGCCTTTATCTGCTTTCGCAGTCCGAGGAGCGCTATCCGGTGAACGTCGGCAATCCCGTGGAGTTGACGATGCTCGAGTTCGCCCAGCGCATCCAGCGGCTGACCGGGTCCGCCTCCCGGATCGTGCATGAACCCTTGCCGCAGGACGATCCCAAACGCCGCCGCCCCGATATCACCAAGGCACGCAGTATCCTGGGATGGGAACCGGTGGTTTCATTGGAAGATGGCTTGAAACAGACCATCGCCTATTTCCAATCTACTTCGCAGGAGACAACTGATGACTCGAATTGCCGCCATTCTACTCGCCGTCCTGGCGACCGTCCAGGCCGAGCCCGTGAATGCGCCCGCACCGGAATTGGTCGTGAAGATGGAGAACGGCCAGATCTGGAAACTCAGCCAACTGAAGGGCAAGCCCGTGCTCGTGGAGTTCTTCTCGCCCACCTGCCCGCACTGCCAGGAGTCGGCGGCGTCGCTTGAAAAGATTTTGCGCAACTACGGCCCCAAAGGACTTGAGATCGTTTCGGTGGTTACCGACGAAACGTTCCGGGCCCAATTCCCCGAGTTCCGCCGCAAGTACGGCGCGACCTACAAGATGGGTTCGGTTCCACGCGACGACTCCTATCGCTTCTTCGGATTGTCGATGATGAAACCTTTCTACGTGCCCTCCATGGCGTTCATCGATCGCAACGGCGTGATGACGGAACGGTTTGTGGGCGGAATGCAGACCACCGGCCGCGAGGCGGAGTACGCCGCGCTGGCGCGCAGCGTGGAAGCGATCATGAAGCCCGCGGCTACGAAGACCGCGACTGCTGGGAAGAAGAAATAGGCTCCAACACCGGCAGCAGCGTAACCCACACCCGCTCGGCGGCGGCGCTGCCCAATGGGACAGCCTTCGATTGCACCCGCAGCGTAACGGTTTGGTCGACGTTGCGGGAGACCATCTCGACCAGCGACCCCGGCTTGATGCCCAGGCCGTCCAGGTACTCCAACAACTGGCGGTCGCGCTCGAACACACTGACCACGTTCGCCTGCCGGCCCGCGGGCACTTCGTTTAGTGCCAGAAGTCCCCGGCGCTGGCGCTCCGCCTTGGACTCCATGCCCAGGGCGAAGCCGTGCGGGCAGTTCTTGTCATCGCCAAGCTTTTCGGCCAGCCGGGCTTCGAACTCCGCGGAAACGGCGTGCTCCATTCGCTCGGCTTCGTCATGGACCTTGTACCACTCCATGCCGAAAATCTCGGTGAGCATCCGTTCGATCAGATAGTGGCGGCGGATGAGTTGATGGGCGATCGCCGAACCGGACTTCGTTAACGAGAGGCGGCCGTCGCGCGCCACTTCGATGAGTCCGTCGCGCTTGAGGCGGCGCGTGGCCATGGTCACGGCCGGCGCCGAGACGTCCAACCAGCGGACCAGCGTGGCGGCGATGACGACTTCGCCTTCCGCCTCCGCCTCGGCGATGGCCTTGAGATAGTTTTCCTTCGAGATGGTGATTCGCACGCCTTGCCTATTTTATCCTGGTACCCTGAGTCCATTCCCATGCGAACACTGCTGCCCATAACAATTAGCCTCTGCCTGGCCGGGGCGGAGATGCACAAGGATATCGAGTTCTCCAATCCGGGCGGCGTGTCGCTGACGCTGGACGCGAGCGTTCCCGATGGAAAAGGGCCATTTCCCACGGTGATCATCGTCCATGGCGGCGGGTGGGTGAATGGCACGAAAACCAGCTATGTGCCGCCGCTATTCGAACCGCTGACCAAGGGCAATTTTACCTGGTTCACGATCAACTACCGGCTGGCGCCGGCGCACCAGTTTCCGGCCGCGCTCGACGACGTGAACGCCGCCATCCGCTGGGTGAAGAAGAACGCGAAAAAGTACAAGGCGGACCCGAAGCGGATCGCGCTGATGGGCGAGTCGGCTGGCGGGCATCTGGTCTCGCTCGCCTGCGCGCAAGGCAAGGGCGAGACCAAAGTGGCCGCCTGCGTACCGTTCTACGGTGTACACGACATCGTAGCCCGTTCGAAAAAGATGGGCGAGCCAGGAGTGAATATCGAAAAGTTCCTGGGCGTGAAGGGTATGGGCGCCGCCGACATCGAGAAGATGCGTGCCGCTTCTCCCATTGAGTACGTTCACAAGAACATGCCGCCATTTCTGAACATTCACGGCACGGAGGATAAGGCCGTGCCGTACGACCAGTCGCCTCTGATGTGCGCGAAAATGAAAACGGTGGGGGTGGCGTGCGAAGTCTTCACGGTGGAGGGCGCGCCTCATGGCGTCGGTCCATGGGAAAGGTGC
>Ga0194122_10001555_pt1 | contig 27667 bp, 20 predicted proteins | sample TA2MahCa10mmetaG_FD_155487 | JGI IMG/M metagenome (GOLD analysis project Ga0194122, IMG submission 155487) | Freshwater microbial communities from Lake Tanganyika, Tanzania - TA2015021 Mahale Deep Cast 10m | ecosystem: Environmental > Aquatic > Freshwater > Lake | place: Tanzania: Lake... | reverse complement strand
TTTGTCTTGATTTTAAACTCGTTATTTTATTTTTTTTCATTTTTATAATATTAAAATATTAAAATATTAAAATATTTTATTTTTTATACAAATAGTATACTCCTACAATACCACCAATCAAAATGAGAAAGAATACCAATTTTTCCCTATATTTCAACTCTTCGTGCATCTTTACTGCTTTAGGTTTATAGTTGTAGTAGTACTCTTTCAATGCTTGTGTAAGTGGGATTTCGGCTTTATTCGTCATTTTATTGACACGATTATGTATAAAATGAACCCACTTTATGAAGGAGTCGCGGCTATCCAAATAAGGAGTTACAGGATACTTGTCTATTAAATCACTAAACTTATTACCAATTCTTGAGTCGGGCATAAATAGAGGAAAATTATGAATGAGTTCATAATATTTTTTCTTTGTTACATCATTAGGGTGAATAGGATAGCAAATGGCGATAGACAAAAGAACAAACCAATAGTGAGGTCCCCATACATTCGAATCTAATACCATTTCTAATTAGAAACAATATAAAAAGATAACAAAGAATACATATAATTATGAATTCAAAATCATTAAAATCAACATATAATAATTTTTGCAACAACTGTGGAAAAACGGGACACTTACTTGTTGACTGTAAAAATCCTATAACAAGTGTCGGTATTATTTCATTTAGGTATAATACAACAAATAACTGCCTCGAGTATCTTTTAATACAAAGAAATGATAGTTTTGGGTTTGTAGAATTTATACGTGGCAAGTATCCCTTATTCAACATACAGTATATACAAACACTAATCAATGAAATGACATTTGATGAAAAAAACAAACTTTTAAATATGAAGTTCGAAGACATGTGGAAACTACTATGGGGAGAATACTCTAGTCTCCAGTATAGGGGCGAAGAAACATCTTCTAAAGATAAATTCGAATCTCTTAAAAAAGGTATAAAAATTAAAGATGTCGAGTATAGTTTAAAATCATTAATTGACTCTTCCATTACAAACTGGAATGAACCAGAATGGGGGTTTCCTAAAGGTCGCAGAAACTACCAAGAAAAAGATATTGACTGTGGTCTGCGAGAGTTTACAGAAGAAACTGGTTATGACTTATGCGACTTTAAACTTATTGAAAATATTATTCCCTATGAAGAAATGTTCATCGGTTCAAATATTAAAAGTTATAAACATAAATACTATCTAGCACATATGATAAATAACACAAAAGATATTCAAGAATACCAAAAATCTGAAGTTCGAAATATTAAATGGGTCAGTTTCGAAGACTGTATAAATTGTATTCGCCCTTATAATTTAGAAAAAATTAATATTATTGAAAAAATAAATAAAGTTTTACAAGAATATAGATTATATTAACATTATATAAGAATTACTTATTCATTTATACTATATATTAAATGGATTCGGACCCAAATAAAAAAGGAGACCAAAAGGATAAAAAACCTCCCATTAAAATAAAACAAATTAATATTCCGGAAAATATTCGCACATTACTCAATCGCGGGCAGGGAGAAGCTGTTGGTGCTGCAGCTGCAGGTGCAGGTGTTGGTGCTGCTAATGCTGCAAAAGCCGATGTTTCTTCATTATCAACACTAGACCCTTTTATAAAAGTTGTAGCTGACTCAAACAAGGGTATTATTCTAATGCCTGTTCTCTCCGATGTTAAATTTTCTATGCCTCCTGGTTCTGTTGGTTCATTTATAGGTAGTTCACCTTCGTCTAGTCAAGGTCCAATTTCTGAGACTTCTACATTTTCTGATAAAAAAAGTGGTACGCCATCGATATCAAGTGCATCACGTTTCAGACAAAGTTTAAGTTTCCCCAATTTTTCTAATCTTTCAAAACCATCTTCTGGGTTGCGCGATTCATCTAAAATCCTTTCATCTTCAACACCTAGGAGTGATACACAAGACTTTAATATTTCTCTCCCCAGTGGTAGTAGTAGTTCAGGGTTCAATATATCTATTCAACCAAGAGATGATGTTTCATCTTCTAGAAGCCAACAAGGTAGAAGACAATTTGTAACTAGTGCATCTAGTGGTTCATCAAGTGAGGAAGGATTAGCTGCATCACGTATACCTTCACAAAAAAGTATGAGTAGTCGCATCGGGTACGATATTCCGCGCGATGAGTTATCAAGAGCACCGTCTTCAGAAGTTGAAGCTGCTGCTGCAGAAAGTTTACAGTATCTTAAGCAAAGTAAATTACCTCCATCATCTCCTCCATCGTCTCCTCCATCGTCTTCGTCGTCATCCAAAACGACTACACCAGCAGCTGCATCATCATCCACGTCCGCGTCAGAACAAGAAGTACCCTATATACAAGCACAGTCATCAAAAGAACTAGGAACACCATCGTCGGAAGGTGAAAGCGAAAAAGAAAAAAAAGAATACGAATACCAAGAAGAGTTACAAGAACGTCTTCTTTCAAATATGTCACCTCAACAACAAGAGCAACAAAAAGAGTTTATTTTCAATCCAGATATTTCTAGAAAATCTAAAAAACAACAAAATAGATTCTTAAAAGAAAAAGGTGATGCCGAAAAAGAATCGATTGAACATTTTAATAAACAACTTTCAAATATTGGTTTAAAATTCCAACAGGGAGAAGAAGGAGAAAAAGATAAAACATCGTCTCCATCACCATCGCCATCGCCCGAAGAATTAGAATCACAAACAGATAAAAATGCATATAACTTTCTATACCCAACACTAGATGACCCAATGTTTAACATAAAAATCGCATCTAAAAAAGAATTTGCAGATACAAAATATGACGGTACCATACAAAACAGTTTAGAAGCAATAAAAAAACACTCCAATAAAATGTGTAATGCAGATTTCGAACTATCACCACACCAATTGTTTGTTCGCAATTTTCTTTCTTTTCAAACACCCTATAACAGTCTTCTTTTATACCACGGACTAGGAACCGGCAAAACATGTTCCGCAATAACAATATGCGAAGAAATGCGCGACTATTTAGTTCAAATAGGTATGTCAACATCACAAAAAATTATTATTGTTGCTAGCCCAAACGTCCAGCAAAACTTCAAACTACAATTGTTTGATAAAAATAAACTGAAATTAATCGACGGTATTTGGAATATACGGTCATGTACGGGCAACAAATACCTTAAAGAAATAAACCCAATGAACATGAAAGGTATGGAAGAAGAAAAAGTTGTATCCGAAATTAAAAAAATTATTCGCCGTTCTTACCGCTTTTTGGGATACGACCAATTTGCAAATCTTATTGAAAAAACATCCATCGTAAGCGACGAGATTACGGACAGGTCACATCGAACTAAAATCATGATGCAAAAGTTAAAATTAGTATTCGGTAACTCTCTCATCGTAATTGATGAGTTCCATAATATAAAAAGCACGGATGAAAAAAGTGGGACGCGTGCCGTAGCAGAACAATTAGAAAAACTAGTAAAATTCGGACCCTTCCTTATGACGCGTCTCCTTCTTTTGACCGGAACACCCATGTACAATAGTTATCGAGAAATTATATGGTTACTCAATATTATGCGAATAAATGATGGGAGGGCTGAGATTGATATTCGCGATGTGTTTAATTCTAATCCCGATGAAGGTATATTTGTAGAAACGTCAGAGGGACCAGGACAAATCACTGAAACAGGGCGCGAAAACTTGCGACGTTTTTCTACAGGATATGTCTCCTATATTCGCGGCGAAAATCCATATACATTTCCCTTTCGTATTTATCCGGATGAATTTGCACCCGAACATACATTTTCTGGTGCGGGTGCGGGTGCGAGTGCGGGCAGCGAAGAGAAAAAGGGGACTGGACAATATGAAATTCCAAACATGCAAATCAATGGTGTACGAATCCCCGAACACCGTAAACTCTCTAGAATGCAAGATAAAATATATTTGAACCCGACATCAGAATACCAGCAAAATGTTTACTCCTACATTATTCGACAATTTCTCGCCTTGAAACGCGACGAAATGCGCACGATCGAAGAATCCGTCTCCGTCGGCATCAATATCCTGCGAAGCCCCGTGGAAGCTCTCAATATCTCCTACCCATCCGACGACTTTAACCCAGAAACTGATAATATTAACTATGACATTCGTCTTCTAGTTGGCAAATATGGTCTCAGAAATATCATGAATTATAGCGAAGAAACGAAAACGGGATTTGAATACAAAGCCGATAAACCTCACATATTTTCTAGAGATGCAATAGGCAACTATAGTTCTAAAATAAAAAGTATTTGCGACAGTATATATAAATCGGAAGGTATTATATTAATTTACAGTTTTTATATCGAAGGTGGCGTAATACCTATGGCGCTGGCATTGGAGAGTATGGGGTTTACGCGATATGGTACAAAAGCTAGGTCGTTATTCAATAATCCTCCTGATGGGGTAAGAGCGATAGACGGAATTACGTCACGCCAAAGAGGTGAAATGCGCACAAATGAGACATTTTTCCCGGCAAAATATGTTGTCATTTCTGGGGAAGCGTCTTTATCGCCTGATAATATAGGAGACGTAAAAGCTGCTAGCAATGAAGCAAACTTTGATGGACGATTTGTGAAGGTTATTATTATTTCAAAGTCGGGAACAGAGGGTCTCGATTTCAAGAATATTCGCCAAGTTCATATATTAGAGCCGTGGTATAATATCAACTTGACAGAGCAAACGATTGGTCGCGCCGTGCGAAACTGCAGTCATAAAGACTTGGAGTTCGAAAAAAGAAATGTTCAGATATTTTTACATGGTTCTATTTTAACAAATACACCCGATGTAGAAGCAGCGGATATTTACATGTATCGTCTTTCCGAGAGAAAAGCGCGGTACATAGGCGAAGTAAGTCGCGTATTGAAAGAGAATGCCGTAGACTGTCTCCTGAATATCGAGCAAACAAATTTTACGGAAGAAAAATTCGATGAAAAATTAAACAATGAACCCGTGCCGCAAATACTTTCATCATATGACCCTACAACTAAGTCTAACATAGTCATTCAGTATAAAATCGGCGACAAAAATTATTCTTCGGTATGTGACTATATGGAATGTGTTTTTAGTTGTAAACCGGGTATGAATGAAAGTCGCATTGGTTCGAGAAAAGATATTTTCACGGATGCAATCATAACCATGAATACGGATAAAATTGTACAGAGGATACGCGATATTTTTCAAGAAAAATTCTTTTATAAAAGAACGGCACCTGGTGAAAAAATACAGGATATATCGAATGACCTAATATCCACAATCAACTACAATAAAAAATATCCAATCGAAGCAATTGATATTGCCCTTACACAGTTGATAGAAGACAAGAATGAATATATTCGTGATAAATATGGTAGGTATGGAAGGCTTGTAAATATTGGTTCATATTATTTATTTCAACCACTTGAGTTAAATAACCCTATCATACCTATTCGCGATAGACAGAAACCGGTGGATTTTAAACGCGAAAAAATCATATTCAAGCCGAATAAAGAACAAAACTATTTCGAGGAGTTTAAAAAGTCGTATATTTCAAGTATACAACAGTCACGTGCATCGTCGCGTGCATCATTGAAAGCCAAACCATCTATTCAACTAACGATGGGTAAAAAAATGTCAACATTAGAAGAAGGCGCTGAAGGTGCTGAAGGTGCAGAAGATCTCGAACAAGGTGTTGAGGAAGTGAGGGACAAAAGTGATATTGAAAGTGATATTGAAAGTGATATTGAAAGTGAAGATGAACTTTTCAAATATTTCTCGACAGTGAAAAAAGAACCGAAGGCATTTATAAAAGCGAAAAAACAGTTTAATGAAGCTAACAAACAAAATAATTATAAGAGGGGAAATAATGATTGGTATTATAACTGTGGTAATATTTTAGAAAAGAAACTATCTTTTATTCCTGAGGAATTATTACAAAAACTGCTAGTAGCGCATATTTTAGAAGAACTAAATATTGATGAAACGCTTTTAATTCTTAACTATATTACTTCTCTAAAACGTCGCAAAACAGTGTCTGAAAGGAGTGAAATACCTCAAAAGTACGTATTTGATGAACTAGTTGAGGAATATTATGAAAATAATATTTTACATAGTAGAAACGGCATGGAAGGAATATTACTAATTAACATAGATGGAACATATCAGTTGTTTATAAAAGATACAAATCTTAATATGTGGAAACCTGCAGGTCCGGCGGATATTGAGTACTTTAAAAAAGATATTTCCGAAAAGAATACAATAACTCCTGAAAATCCTTTAAATAACTATATTGGATTTATCACATCGATCAAGAGAAAAGATTTTTCTTCTCTCGTTTTTAAAACAAAGAAAATATCTTCAGGTAAAGGTAAGGGCAAAGGCAAGGGTAAGTTATTTGCAGGTAGTATTGCATCAAGATGCGACCAAGCCGGTCGAGCAACAACTGAAAAAAATATCATTGACATGTTAAGTCCACCAAAAGTAAATGAAATAATAGACGCTCTACCAGTGGCAAAAAGAGAAGAGTATTTAAATTACGGAATTGAAAATAGAAAAGATGAAGAAGGGGAAATAGTTCCTTTAACTGATAAAGTATTAACTGAAATATTTGTTAATCGGATTTCTTTAGATAACAATAGTCCTTTATCTATTTCAAATAAAAGATTTACGAATGAAATAGAGTTATGTATTTTACAAGAATTTATTCTACGCTATTTTGATGTCATAAGAAAAGACGAAAAACGATGGTTTTTAACTCCTGTACAAGTTTTACTCAACAAAGTAGAAACATTAAGATGATTCAATTCAATTCAATTCAATTCAATTCAATTCAATTCAATTCAATAATATATGTAATTTAATATATATAACATTTATTTACATATATTATATATAAAATCAAAAATATTTAAATCATGAATAGCAGAATATCAACATCTAGTCAATCTAGAAGAAATGCCGTAGCCGGCAAATTATCGCTTTATATTAAAAATATAATTTCTAAAAAAATATCAGTACCTATAAAATACGTCGGAACAAATATTGCGGAAACTCTCGAACAAATTTTAAGTAATAATTTTGAAGGTAAGTGTTGTGTTGAAGGTTATGTAAAACGTGGTTCAGTTAAAATTATTACGTTTTCAAGCGGAAATATTCTAGGAAACTGTGTTATTTTTACAGTTGTTTTTGAATACTTGGTTTGCAATCCTCCTCAAGGTATGCGAATATCATGTGCTGTTAAAAATATAACAAATGCTGGCATTTTAGCACATATTGATGATGGGGAGTATTCACCTCTGAATATTTTTATTGCAAGAGACCATCACTATAATATTCCCTACTTTTCGGAGTTGAAGGAAAAAGATATTATTATGATTCGTGTAATCGGACAAAGGTTTGAATTAAATGACCCATTCGTATCTGTAATTGGTGAACTAGAATTAAAACAAGAAAGAGAATCGAGAAATAGTTTGAGACATCAAATAGAAAATGCACAGAAAAAAGGTAACCCCTTATCGGTAATTTTAGAAGAAAATAGTGATATGTTAGGAGAGTTTAGGATATCTAACCAGGCTGAGGCTGAGGCTGAGGCTACTGCTGTCATACCTGATAAAGAAAAAAGCAAAAAAGAAGCTGAAGAACAAGAAGAACAAGAAGAACAAGAAGAACAAGAAGAACAAGAAGAACAAGAAGAACAAGAAGAACAAGAAGAACAAGAAGAACAAGAAGAATAAGAATGTGAAAATATAAACTAATAATAAGTAATATTCCTAAGTTAACATATTTTCTATTTATTTTGTATTTATTTTTGTAACTATTTTGTTTTTATTTTTGTAACTATTTTGTATTTATTTTATGTTGTTCAGTATAATATAATATAAAATAAAATTGAAACTATTATAAAGATAAATTAATATATTAAAGTAACATCCTTATCATTACGCATCGTAAATATTGAATCATGGCTACATCTGTGTCTACTTCTGAACATTCTCCTATTACATTCACTACTACTTCTACTATAGTTGAGCCTAAAAAAAGAGGTCGTTCTAAAAAAAATGGAAACTCTACTACAACTACGACAAATACTACCACAATTACAATTACGCCAAAATTTATAGAAGTTGAAAACACTGGTCACGACTCTGATGATTGTTTAGGAAATGTTGACCAAAGTTTTAAAAATGAAATTGTTTCTCCATCGGGGGCAGGTGATACTGAAGTATTAAAAACAAATAATTCTGAAAGCAATGGTATTCATAAAGAAGATACAGATACAAGTAAATCACAAGAAGATGAAGAGAATGAAGAACATGATGATGGATTATATAAGTTGACACAGTTTAACTATGATATTTTAATACCATTTATACTCATTAACATGCATGCATCTAGTAGAAGCAACATTCTTGCTCTTCTACATACTACACTTGTAAGTTGTATTGAGGGTAGATGTATTTCAGAAGGATTTATTAAACCAGAAACAGTAAAAATCATTGACTTCAAATGTGGAAAAATAGTCGCCAAAAATGTACAGTTCAACCTTGTAATAGAATGTTGTGTCTGTAACCCTGTTGAAAATTCTATCATTAACTGTATTGCCAATAATATTACACAAGCAGGAATTCGTGCAATTTCAAATGACAAGCATGTACCTGTTGTCGTATATATTTCACGAGACTATAGTATACTTACACAAAACACCTACTACAATACAATTAAAGAAGGTGACAAAATAACAGTAAGAGTTATTGGAAAACGTTTTGAAATGAATGACAAATTTATTCAAATCATAGGCGAATTATTTTCACCAAAAAAAGAGCGCGCTTTTTTGAAAACTTCTAAAAAATCAAATACAATAGCATCTAGTGCTACTACATCTACATCTACTTCTACTTCTACTTCTACTTATACATCTACTACTACATCCGAGGGTTGTATAAATGCAGTGAATGATACTTCTACTTCTACTTCTACTTCTACTTCTACTCCTGTAGGAACAACTCCTACAAAAGTATTCAAAACAGTGAAAGCTCCAAAGGAACCAAAGGAACCAAAGGAACCAAAGGAACCAAAGGAACCAAAGGAACCAAAGGAACCAAAGGAACCAAAGGAACCAAAGGAACCAAAGGAACCAAAAAAACCGAAAAAAACAATTAAGAGCAACGTAGATGCATAAAAGCAAATATGTGCGGATATAATAAAATATAATTTTTAAATAAAAATATATAGAAAGATTTTTTTATGTAACTATAAATGGAAGTAAAAGAAAATATATTGTCACAATACCATACCAAAAAATATGTATCAGATAATAAATATTTTGTGGACTCCTTAAAATTTTTGAAAGAACGTATTGAGTCTACTAACACATTTCATCAAATAGAAATTTTAAAAATATTTAACGACAATGGTGTATTAATTAATGAAAATAAAAATGGTGTTTTTATTAACTTAACATATGTTGATTCACCTATACTAGATAAAGTTTATAAATATTTAAGCTATGTCAACAAACAAGAGGACCAACTAAACGAAATTGAAAAAGAAAAAGAAAAAATTGTTACTTCTTTTTTTAAGTAAACTCTTCCATTGGTTATTAGTTATGGGTACTTATTACCATGTCAATATATAATATTTTTAAACTATAATAAAGACATGATTAAGTATAAGTATAACAACTACCTAGACATAAACATTTTAACAAGTAGCAAAATTAACAAATGTCAACAGCAACAGAAAATGCAGGATTGTCATCGTCATCGTCACATCGTGAGTTAAAAAAAACAAAAAATATAAACGGCGAAGAATCTGTGGCATCGTCTTTGAATTCACTTGTAAAAAAACAGTTTACAAATATCACTGAACAATATAATTTATATGCATCGACTATTAACCAAATGGAAGAAAAAATAAAGGAATTAAAAAATATAATGCTTTCTGAGTGTTTTTTACAACATTGTCAAAATTTTACACTCGATACTCCAAAGCATGTAAAAACCAAAACCACCAATAAAGACAAAGTCATTTCTACAGAAAAATCTACAGTGAAATACACTAATATCGACTCTCATAAAAATATTATTATAACACCAAGTAACGTGTTAGATACAACATTTCATGAGTGCGAAGATATACATGAAAAAATAGATGATGTAACTTCTGTAACCCCACTAGACAATGATAGCATAAAATTAGAATACTTCACTCCATCACAGTCGAATTCCCTTTTTTGGTGTTTTTATATTATTTATAACGGTTTCACATCTTATGAATACGAATCTAATTATTTTACAGCCGAACAACAGTTCAAAATTCAAACTATTGAAAGGGTAAAAAATGGTGAAGGAAAAGCGGCTTTAAAGGAACATAAAATATCGAAGTCATGTTTTGAAGGAGGGTTGATGGGTTCTACAAATATAAATGCTAAAACCTTGTATGCTCTTTGTTTATGTTATAACTTAAATATATTTTACATCTATAAAAATACGTACTATGAAATGATTTCAAGTATAGAAAAACCAGTTCATATTGTTAAGTACAATGCAGAAACAAATAATTATTCGATTCGTCTTCCTGTAAATATAAATGCGACGGAAACATTGAGCAAACATTCCGAATATATAGAAAAAATCAAGGAAACATATTGGAAACTTGACAACCTTGAAAAACCTCTTCGCCCTATTACGACATACTCGGTACATGACCTTATTACTATTTGTTCAAAGCTTGAGATTGATGTCGACTTTATATGCGAAACGACGAAGAAAAATAAAAAGAAAACAAAAGCACAACTATATGCAGATATAATGCATAAATTATGAATATGATTATTTTTGAATATGATTATTTTTGAATATGATTATTTTTGAATATGATTATTTTTGAATATGGGTAAATATTGACAAGTATTTGTTTTTTTACATTGTAATATAAAATTGATTACAATTTAAAATAAAATTGATTACAATTTAAAATAATAGTAGGATTATATATACAACACAGATAGAGAGATGTCTCGATCGAATCCTAACCCCAAGCCCAAAGAAATGTTCAATATCATGACACAAAAATATTTAGACAACATTTTGAAAAAGGAAGATGGTGTATCAGAGCTAGAAGTAAAATTTGGAACAAGAGGTGTCAAAGAAATTACGAAAGACAACTTTGATAATGTCGTAAAAAAATTACTCTCTACAGGGTTTAAAATCGCGAAATCACAAGAATACTGTCTCAAAATTCAATCCGAATTCACAGACATCGCAACTGGCAAAACAAAGTTATCCAATATTAGAACCGAAGTATACGGGTTAAGTAACATACAAAAATATTGTAGGAATGATCGCCTCGAAGACATTAATTACCGATTTGTTCAAAAAATGCAAGCAAAAGAAGGCTCCGAAACTATACGCCCCGTGAACTTTGACGACTTCAATTTTCGCCTCAGTTATCAGAAGGAAAAAATTATCCCGATTACTTCTAGTCTCGGACAATCTATCCTATCCACATGGATAAAAGAGAAGAAGATTTTTCGACACATTAACCGCACGACTTTAATTCACGACGACTACCCATTTCATGTAGACATATCCGTTGTCAAAGAATCACACCGTCGTGACGGTCAACTCATCCCAGAGTACTCTTTTCAAGCATCCAAGACAACCGAATGTGAACCGAAATATGAAATCGAAATTGAAATGGACAACCACCTTGTCGGCATCGGCAAAAAAATGAATAATGCCGTTGTAGTTGCAGATATATTGCGAACTGGTATTAAAATAGTATTATCAGGTCTTCAAGGTACAAATTTCCCCGTATCTTATGACGAACTCGCGCACATATCTAGAGACTACTACTACCTACTATATCCAAATGAAAAACCAAAGCATAAGTCGGACAAAGGGGACAAAGGGGACAAAGGAAGCAAGGGTTCCGCTGCCGATGTAGAGTTAACCGACCCTAAAAATATTACACTAACGCCGAACCATTTTATTGGTCCATCATCTTATACACTTCAAGTAGTAAATATTGCCCCCATAAACGATGACTGCTCTATCCCCAATGTTAGAAATAACTACACAGTAACAGATAAGGCAGATGGGATGAGAAAGATGATGTATATTTGCCCGAATGGAAAAGTTTACTTACTAAACACAAATATGAACTTTGAGTTTACAGGTGCGGTTTGTCGCGAAGAACGTGTTCATAATACACTCATCGATGGTGAACATATTCTACATAATAAAAACGGAGAATACATCAACTTATTTGCCGCATTTGACCTATATTTTATAAACGGCAGAGACGTTCGACAAAAAGCTTTCGTGGTTACGTCATCTAGTTCCGATAAAAGAGCAAGCGAAGCTGTCGGTGAAATGCTGGGTGAATATCAAGAAGAATTCGAATCCGAATCGGATATAGGCGAGGGTGCACGTGCGCGGTCATCCCAGAAGAAAAACATGGAACTTCGCGAAAAAGAAATGCCTCGCGGTTCGGCAAAAGGTAACGAAGATTCGCGGCTTTTCTTACTTCAACAGATTATTCATGATATGAATATTCAACCAGTAATCTCCGGCGACAACATTCCTATCAAAGTCACAGTAAAAAAATTCCAGGTCGCCTCCCCAGATAAGAGCATATTCTCCTGTGCAAATTTTATTATATCGGGTCAAAAAGCCGGCATTTTTGAATATGAAACCGATGGTCTTATATTTACTCCATGCAATACTGGTGTCGCCAGCAATAAAGTCGGGGTAGCTGGACCACTACACAAGATAACATGGGATATGTCATTCAAATGGAAACCCCTCAACCAAAACACAATCGACTTCTTAATTACAACCAAAAAAAATAAAAATGGCACTGACGCGGTCGGAAATATATTTGAAAATGGCATTGACACGATGAAGAGCGAACAACTTCAGCAATACAAGACAATCATTTTGCGCGTCGGATATGATGAACGCAAGCACGGCTATATTAATCCCTGCGCTGCTGTTATCGACGATAAGTTGCCTCACGCAGGAGATGTTGACACCGGTGATGGCTATAAACCTGTACCCTTTTATCCGACCAACCCATACGACCCCGAAGCGTCTGTATGCAATATCCCATTGCGCGAAGACCAAAACGGTGTTTTACAAATGTTTACTAGCCAAGACGAAATTTTCGACGACGAAACAATCGTGGAATTTAGTTATGATGCCACGCGTCCGAAACATTGGAGGTGGGTAGCTGAGCGTGTTCGCTACGATAAAACCGCCGAATATAAACGCGGTATTAAAAACTACGGCAACGCCTACCATGTCGCGAACAATAACTGGTACTCGATTCACAATCCTGTTACCTTGGAAATGATAACCACAGGTCAAAATATCCCGGACGAACTTGCCGACGACGATGTATACTATAACAAAACTAGCGGCGATAATAAGACACGTTCTATGCGCGACTTCCACAACCTATTCGTCAAAAAAATGCTGATTACCAAAACCGCGGCGAAAGGAAATACGCTTATTGACTATGCTGTCGGCAAAGCAGGCGATTTCCCAAAATGGATTGACGCAAAATTATCGTTCGTGTTTGGCATCGACTTGTCAAAAGATAATATTGAGAACCGCCTCGACGGCGCGTGTGCGAGATTCTTGAACTATAGGAAGAAGTTTTACTCGATGCCGTATGCACTATTCGTAAACGGAAATAGCGGCGTAAATATTAAATCCGGCGACGCAATGTTCACCGAGAAAGGAAAAGAAATCGTTCGCGCACTATTCAATGATGGACCCAAGGATGCATCTATTTTAGGTGCAGGCGTTTATAGACAATACGGAAAAGCGGTGGATGGTTTTAATATTTCGTCTTGTCAGTTTGCTTTGCATTATTTCTTCGAAAATATCGAAAAGTTAAACCAGTTTCTTAAGAACGTGAGTGAGTGTACAAAAGTAGATGGATATTTTATTGGCTGCTGCTATGATGGTGCGACGATGTTTCATGCGCTTCGTTCTGTAGAAAAAGGGAAGTCGATTGGTTTGATGGTGGAGGATGAAAAAATTTGGGAGGTTACGAAAGAATACAGTCACACCACGTATGACCCCGATATTAGCTGTGTAGGATATGCGATTGATGTCTATCAAGACTCAATTAATAAAACAACTAAGGAATATTTGGTGAATTTTACGTATTTTACGGAACTGATGCGGGGGTACGGATTCGAACTACCGAAGCGAGACGAAGCGGTAAAACTGGGGCTACCGAATAGTTCCGGCATGTTTTCCGAGTTATTCACCGTCATGGAAAGCGAAATACAGCAAGACACTAAACAAAAATCTAGATATGGTTCGGCACCTATGATGACACCGAAAGAAAAACAGATTTCATTTTATAACCGTTATTTCGTATTTAAAAAAATAACAAGTGTCGATGTGGAGGATGTATTCCGTAGCGTGACAGGTCTTCATGTATTTCAGGAAAAAATGAATCGCAAGGATACGTTGGCTGCTCAAATGGTTGCGTCACAGATGATGATGGAGGAGGGTGATGTGGGAGGTCCGGGTCTAGGTATAGGAGCGAGTAAGGGTAAAATGTCGTATCGACCTACGAAAGAGTCGGAGTTGAAATTAATGGCGGAGAAGGGAGAAAAAGAGAAAAGTTTAGGATTATCCGCGGCGGAGGTAGAGGGAGCTGATACGAAGTTATCAAAACTGTTTGGGTCAAAAACAAAGGAGAAAAGTAGCAAAAGTAAGGACAAGGACAAGGACAAGGGCAAAGGCGAAGGTACGGGTGCAGAAGTTGTGCCAAAAGGATACAGCGATGCAAATATAGAAAAATTGGATAAATCGGTTCCACTTACCTTGAAAAAGAAATCGGTGCTTTCAGCTGTTAAGATACCTACACCTAGCAAGAGTGCGGAGGGGGCGGCGGCGGATAAATCTGAAACTACGTCAGGTGCAGCTGCTTCAATCATAGAAAAGTCGAAACTAGGAATGAAAGAATCATCTGCGAAAGTTTCAAGTGAAAAGGTAAAATTGGCAAAGGAAGAAAAGGCAGCATCGGCGGCACTGGCGGGAAGCGAAGCTGATAAACCGAAAGAGAAAAAATCATCCACATCTAAACTTGGTTCGATTAAATTGAATCCTTCGGCGATTGCAAGTGTACTAGATGATAAAAAATAAAATATACTTCTAATACAAAAATGAAAACAGAATATGTTCACTATTTGTATTATACTCTATTATACAGCCTATATGCCTTATATATTATAACGATTTTGAATTTAGCATATTTTAAATCGGTTACAGCATATCTACCTTTAATACAAGACGGTTTAAAATATTTTGTTATACTATTTCTATTGATTCGTTTTAATCCATATACAAACGATAGTTTTACAGCATTTGATAAAAAAATAATATTTTCATCTTCAATATTTTTGTTATCAACCACAATAGTATCCGACACACTATTATCATATTTTGATAATAATATTGGGAATAAAATTGGTATTACCACGAGTGTACTGAAACAAAATTAGTCGAACACATAACACATGTGTATTGCTGATTGTGTATCGCGGATTGTGTATCGCGGATTGTGTATTGCGGTATTAGTATTAGTGTAAATTTTTGAAGTTTCTACATAATAAATATTCATTTTTATTGAAACAATCTAAATATTATTTTTTATTACATATAACTATCTTTATGTCATATTATAATTTGATACCAATTAGAAATACAGAAATACATAATTCAATACAATTTTCTATTCATACAAACACGTCACTACATTGTTACATATCAAACTCGTTGTGCGAATACTTATCAAAATTTAAAAAACAAATTGATGTTTCATCTGATGTGTGGGATAATATTAAAAAGTATACAAATCCATATGAATTTATTCACACATTAATACCAGGTAATAAGTTTTCGGTAAGTAAGTTAAAACCGCTATCTAGGTCTTTTTATAAAATGATAGAATTGTGGAAAATGTTTAAATTGGGTGAAATAAAAAATCTGCATTCTTCGTATCCAATGTACCAAAATGCATCAACACCTATCCAAACATTTCATATTGCAGAAGGACCTGGTGGTTTTATTGAAGCGACATCATATATGCGTAAAAATCCGAATGATTGTTACTATGGTATGACGCTTCAGAACGACGACCCAGGATGTCCGGGGTGGAAAAAGAGTACTATTTTTTTAGAAAATAACCCAAATGTGAAAATCATAAATGGTGATGATGGGACAGGCGATATTCTGAAACTAGTAAACTATAAATATTGTAAGGAACATTTCATGAATTCGATAGATATCATTACAGCGGATGGAGGGATTGATGTTTCGAGTGATTTTAATAAACAGGAAAAATTGGTAAGTAAACTGCTTATTGCCGAAATTATGTACGCTATAACTATGCAGAAAAAAGGCGGGTATTTTATTTTAAAAATATTTGACATATTTTCTAAACTTACGGTTGATATGTTATATCTATTGTCGTGTTTATATAACGAAGTTTACATAACGAAGCCGCATACAAGTAGGTTGGCAAATTCGGAGAAGTATATTGTATGTAAGAATTTTTTATTGGATGATTCGACCATGCTATATGAGGCGTTTTGTAACGAATTTTCGAAACTAGATACACCTGATGACATTCATAGTATATTAAATCTTGAACACGACTATTATTTTTTAAATAAAATAGAAGAAATAAATGTGGTGCTCGGGCAAAGACAACTGGAAAATATAATTACTACGCTAAATATGATAACAAACCGAAACAACTATGAAAAAATTGACTCAATGAAAAAGCTACATATACAAAAATCGATATCTTGGTGTGAAAAGCATGATATTTCATGTGTTAAACTGCATTCTTCGAATAATATTTTTTTGTCAAATATATATGAAGACGGAACACCGATTTCAGTTTTAAAACATAATAATAATAATAATGCATTTTTGAAAAATAAAAGTTCTAATTTTGTAAACACTGTTTATCATGGCGGTGGTGCTTACAATAAACCGAAAATAAATATTATTACTGAACAAGAAAGTAGTACAAATGAGACTACTTTCGATGTGAAGGATGTTTCTGAAATAAACAATACAAATAGTTTGGAATAGAGACAATAAAGTATTATGTAAATGTATTTATATTTAATTATACAATTCGATGTTTGTATAGTTAAATTGTATTCATGATTATATTTACTTATATTTATTTGTATTTATTTGTGTGTTGAGCAATCGTATGTTCTCGATGGTTACCATAAAAAAACTGTCCATCAATGAACTCGATATTGTTACAGTACATTATAAATGATATTCCACAGTCTTCGATTGTGTATGGATAACTTTTTGTAAACGTATCATAAGTAAGTATATTAAAGTTTATTCTCTCCATATGTCGAACAACTGTATCACAAGCTCTATTTGATAAATAAAAAATAATACCAGCAGCACCATAAATATTGGGACGCGTTGTATAATTTGAAAGAGTTGTAAGGTTCATATTTCTCATACCATGTTGAGGGTTTAAAAAATCTTCTTTATGTTTACTATAATAAGTAACCATAAACTGGTCAACTCTTGTTTTTTTTAAACGACTTATATCAGTACATTTATAACTTTTCTTAAATGTCGACTGACCCCAGTAATCAAATTTTTTCGATCTAATAAATTTAATCAAATTATCTTCATTAAATATCAAGTCATCTCCGCACCTTAAAATGCCTTCTTTAATATTAAATATATCTTTAACGGCTTTGATAGATAATGCTAATTTTTTTAGTAGGTGTAAATATGAATCTTCGCATCTTATATATAATATATTACCATCTAGTAAATAATTTTCTTTTAAAAATAAGTCACCAATTACATATATTACTTCCCAGTCATCGTAGTTTGTTTTACATAATGAAAATTCCTTCAACCGTGTATTTCTATGTTTTTGACATGACAATACTAATATAACACCACCTACTGTTTTTTTAAAAGTAGTAGTAGAAGAAAAATTATCTAAACAACTGACTACTATATCCATTTATAATCTATTTTATTATATTTTAATCTATTTTAATCTATTTTAATATATTTTAATCTATTTTAATATATTTACATTTGCATATACAAATATTTAAATATATATAATATTTACTATATAATATTTACTATATACAACAACAACACACAACAACACACAACAACACACAACAACACACAACAACACACAACAACATCAACAATGCAATCAACAATAAATTTTATCTACAGTTCAATGAGAACAAAAAAAAAGAAAGAAAGGTTTGAGACTATATTAGAACCTCTTCAGGCAATACTACAAATTGGTTATTTATCTTTTGCACCCATTGGAACAAAACTAACAATACATAATAATATATTACAAATACAGATTCCAAACTACTCGCAACCAGTAGTAAGATGGTATAATAATGATACTCAAGAAGATTTATTTTACTTGTTTAATATTTTTTATAGATTCAAGAAGTTCTATCACTTTTTAAACGACTCCAAAACCAATGCAGAAAATAAAAAATTATACGACCTTCTTATTGAATTAGCTAAGACTGGGATAGGGAATTTAATTCGAACATATAGTCAAACCGAAAAAATACACATATTACATACGCTTCAGATGTATAAGGGAATGTTAGAAAGTGATGAGAAAAGTACAAAAAATAATGAAATACTTTACCAAAAACGATTTGACAATTATGAGTTATCGAATTTATCAAATTCTCACGCATCTGTTACACCTATAGCATCTATATCATCTATATCATCTATATCATCCATATCATCTATATCATCCATATCATCTATATCATCCCATAACGGAGGAGGAGGAATGTCGCGACATGAAAAGGATAAAAATAAGAAGGCAAAAGGGATGCAAAAAATATTGCGAGATGATTCTCCTGAACATGAAGAGGAACGAGAAACAGTAAAATCAGTTGCATATAATACAGATAGTCATGCAAATAATGATTCTACATCAGATACATCATCTCCTGAAGTAAAAAATATCGATGACGTTTTTATTCGCATCACGGATATATATACACAAGAAGTATACAACATTATATATAACACATTACATATGATTATTAAAAATGATACTTTTTTTAATACCTATATAGATGGGCTAAATAAAATTCTAGAACCGACAAATAGTAGAATAAAAAAGTGGATAGATGAGCATATTGTTTTTTAATGTTGTATATGTGTGTGTCTGCGTGTGTGTGCATATCACGATTTTGAATTTGAATATCCCCTAACAATATTTATAAATTCAAGTATGTATCTCTTTATCGTATCGTAATTCTTTATACAATATACTATAAGAAATGGCAAATATATCAAAAATAAAACAGCAATATAGAATATAAATTTGGCATAAAAGTAAAAAATAGAATATCCCGGTTCTGGATTTTTATCCATACCTAACATTCTAAAAACAATATTATAATTACAATATGTAACAACTTCCGACGCAAAAGATAAATACTTATTTTCAAATTTAGGATTTTTAGAATTTTCAGTATTGCTACATATTTGGTAACACAAAGGTATAAAATAAATGAACCTACTTGTAAAATTAATATTATAGTTAATATCCCAGTCATTTACAAGCAACTTTCTGTTAAAATTTTCTAAAAAGTCATCGCGATGTGCCTTACTATAAATAACAGAGTGTGTTCCCGAAGAACACATGCATCTGTAATTATATGAATCGTACGGAATCAGAAACCATGGAATAGCGCCTAAAAAATAAATAAAATTATCGCCGGATTTTTTTTCAAGAAAATTGTTAATATTTGTAATATGTTCGCTTTCTTTTATCTTTTCACTAAAAACAAAATCATCTTCAAGAATTAAAATATTTCCAAAACTTTGTTTCTGTGCATGTTTAAATATTTGCAAGTAACAATCCGTTAAATCAGAATGCGCAGATGTAATACCTTTTTTGTTACATTTATTGAAACCTTTATTTAGTAATATATAAACTGTTTTTGTAGGTTTATATTTTTCTAGTTGTTTAATAATATTGTCATAGCGTTGGCTATTCTCTAAATGAATAATGTAGGTAGCATCTACGTTTGCATCTAAAAAACCTGACTTGTAATTTAGTTTTTCAAATGTATAACATGGCTCTGTTTGTTTTAATCTTTTATCTAAATCGGCATTTATTTTACTCATATTATATTTTTATCTTATATTATATACTGATTATAAAAATAACAAAATTTCACTATTTTTATAATTTATTTTTCAAGAGGTTCGGGTTCGGGTTCGGGTTCGGGTTCGGGTTCGGGTTCAGGTTCGGGTTCGGGTGTATCCTTTACAATACACTCCTTTTCCTCATTTTTCACACTCACACCTTCCCCACATAATCGATTTTCTATCTTATTGTTATATTTTTTACACTCTAAATGCCAGAGAATAATAGAAGAAAAAAACAGTATCAGAATACCACTAGATAATAATGTTATCAGACCAATTAGTAAACTATCTTTTACCCACTCTGTTCTACATACGTATTTGAGTATGAGTACAATAAATGTAATTATTATTATATTTGGAATATAATGATTTGTATTTTCTACACAGTCTTCGCTACTATGTTTTGTACCAAACATTACGTCACATATATCCGGTCCAAAATTTAAATTCACTTCTGTATGATGTAAGCGGTGTACGCCATTTACTTTGAATATTGAATAATTAATGTTATGAACTGAACAATAAAACAACATAAAATAAAGAATTATCCATGGGTCCAATATTTTTACTCCAAAAAAATACGTTACTATTACAAACGGATACGGTATCGATAACTCTAATAGTATCTGAATAAAATGCGAGAAGAAATTATCATTTTCGTGATGATAATGATGAACGATAGAAAAAATATTTTTATGAACATGCGCCACTACATGAAAAAAATAAGCAATGAATATAAAAACGAAAAATGTAAGTACTCCTAAAAATATATTCGGATAAGAAATGATAGAAATAGTACTTAGTATTAGTATCCACGAGGGTGCATTTTTCTTCAAACTATTCACTACTTTTATGTTTTCCGATAAATTCGGTCTGAAAAATATATTCAAAAATTTATGTAAATCATTCAATGAAATATTTATAATATGATTCGCTTTTTCTAATATAAAATCCATTGTATCTATATTCTAATAATTAATTATATCTACTTAACTATAATATTTAATATTTACTTATAATACTTAATATTTAATTCTTACTATTTTTAATTATATTTATATGTTTATATATTTAACTTATACAACGAAATAATATAATATTTTACATATATTATATAAAATATAAAATATAAAATGGGCGTTTTAAATGAGAAAAGGTGTAATAGTAATGATGTGCGTATATTAGATATATTTATAACAGGTCCTTTACAGATTTATGTCTCTTTATTCTTAAAAAATATATTTTTAAAATATTTTATGTTGATAACAGGTATATTAAATATTGCATTTAACGGATATGTGTATTTACTAAAAAATAAATATATACAAAAAAAACATAGGTACTTAAAATATTTCATAACAGAACACGGTAAAAGACAAGTACATCGTCTTTATAATTTAACTATAATGTATCCAATTTTTTTGTATATTCTTTTACATTATAAATTACCCACCTTCGTACAATTTGCATTTTCTAGTAATATAATTATTGGATTTATTTATAACTTATATAACTTTATTATACTAGTACAAAAATATGGTGTTATATAATGATAAACCTATATTATATTACTGCATATATTCAGTGACTGCATATATTCAGTGACTGCATATATTTAATCATTCGAGTATATGTTATTATAGTTGAACAGTTTGATATTAAACATCTTCATTACTATAATGCACATACACTTTGCAGCAACAAGTAACCACACATTGATAAGCAACTCCACCTGTTTCTCATATTCATGGTTACAGTTATAGGATATACCAAGCGCACCCAATAACTCATCACGGTCATCACACGACGACCGCTTAATATACTTTCGTTCTAATGCCGTTAACGGGCATCCGTGTCTAACAATTATTGCAAAAGCATCAAATGAAACAACTATAAAAAGAACAAACATATGTGTTAAATTCATACTAAATAATGCTATAAAAGAAACTAAAAAAATAAATGTGTCATGTACATGACGATAAAATGTGCTTTCTTGTACGTCTTTTAAATTAAATTTTTTATACAAATACATGCAAAACTTTCGAATTGCACTATCCTTTATCATTTTAAGCTTTTTTCTATTTTTAGATGAACTTTTTTTTTCCTTGACAGTCTCTTTTTCTAAAGTTAAAGTACATGACATCTTTTATGCAAAACTATATCGTTACATTATTCCAATTGTTTTTTTTATCAACTATAACGTATTACATTTTTCGGTGAGATGGAGCAACATAGTTTGCAAGCGGTGGGTGGGCAAGGTTTTTTGCACAATGGTCAAAAAAGTGGCAAACATGTTTTTCAAAAACGACTTCCCCCGAAAAAGGACATCAAAAGAATACCCCACCAAAAACTACCTATTTTACCATATTTTTCACCCATTTTTATCACTTTTTTAGTTTCGCAGCATTATGGTCGCCACGTGACCACACCCTTGCATCGCCAACCACAGCATAAAGGTAACCCCGCGGAATTGGGAGGGCGGACGCTGAAGAAGTGAATGATGTTTCTTTTTTTCAAATCTAAAGCTGGATTTTCAAAATTGGACATTTATTTTTGTCCATTTTTGAAAACCGGGGGTAGAAATGTGAAAAAAACATTGCATTCGTCACTCAGACCATAATGCTCTAAATCGTGTTTTTAAGATTGAAAATTTGTTACCATAATTTTTCAACATTTTTTTACATATTGTATGAAAAGGTTTTAGGCGTTTTTTATGTAGTCTATATATATATAAATGGCTAACAAAATAAACGCCAAAAAAACGCCGCTTTTTGTCTGCGAAAATTGTGACTTTAAATGCTGTAAACAAAGTGACTATGATAGACACGTTGTGACCATCAAGCATAAACGACTACAAGGTGCTACAAAAAAAAACGCCGGTCCAAATTCTAATATATTTGTTTGCATATGTGGTAACAAATATAACCATCATTCGAGTTTATCAAAGCATAAGCGAACATGTATTGTCGTCAATACACCCGGTCATTCTTCGCTATATGTCGAGCAAGATAATAAAGAAAAATATGAAATGACTGAAGATGATATATGCTCAGACAATAAAATAATAATAACTAAACATATGTTTATAGAATTGATAAATGACAATAAAGAAATGATGAAAATAATTAAAGGACAACAGGAGCAGTTGAATAGTATAATACCGAAAATCTGTAACATAACTAATAATACCAATAATACAACTAATAATACGATGAATAACAATTTTAACCTGAATGTATTTTTGAATGAGCAGTGTAAGGACGCATTAAATATATCAGATTTTATAGATTCGTTAAAAATAACATTGGAGGATTTACTATTTTCAAAGACAAACGGTATATCGCGCGGTATAACCGATGTTTTAATAAAAGGATTAAAAGAATTGGATATTTACAAACGCCCTATTCATTGTACGGATATAAAACGTGACATCATGTATATAAAAGACGAAGACAAGTGGCTAAAAGATGATAGTAACGAGAAGATGAAAAATACGATTGTAAAAATAGCAGACAAAGAGCGAACTGCGTTACAACAGTGGGCAATAGATAATCCAGACTGGATAGAAACGGAAAGAAAGCAGCTTGAATACCTAACAATGATGCGTTCAATATGTGAACCCATCGAAAACTATAACAACTATGAGAAAAAAATAATAAAAAATCTTGGAAAAGAAATACAAGTAGATAAAAAGAATTAGAAACTTTGGTGAAATGGAGTAAAATAGTTTAATAACATCGATGTATGAAAATTTCAACTCTCGGAGGCCTCTTTTCAAAATTGGACATTTATTTTTGTCCATTTTTGAAAACCGGGGGTAGAAATGTGAAAAAAACATCGATTTCATCACTCAGACCATAATGCTCTAAATCGCATTTTTAAGTTTGAAAATTTGTGACGATAATTTTTTTGAGATTTTTATATATTTTGTGAAAAGGATTTAGGCGTAAAATATATTCTATACCTATAGTATAAAATAGAATGAAAATTACGCCGAATTACGCCGAAAATTTTTGTTGCAATTTATGTGACTTTAAATGCTGTAAGCAGAGTGATTATGACCGTCACTTGATGACACGTAAACACAAAAATAGAACAAACAAGGGTCATATAGAACAAGATTTTACGCCGTCTACTACTTTTACATGTAAAAACTGTAATAAAGAATACACGGCAAGAACTAGTTTATGGTATCATGAAAAAAAATGTAAATCATCGTCATTACTTATAAAAAAAGACAGTGATGTTATTGTAGAAAACGACAATGAAAAAAATACTATTTTATCCTCTAGTAATCATGTTACAATAACAAGCGAGATGTTTATGGCATTGATTAAGAATAGCGAAGAGATGATGAAAGTTATTAAAGAACAACAAGAACAGATTAAAGAACAACAAGAACAAATTATAACAATTATACCGAAAATAGGTAACACGACAAATAACAATAACACAACGAACAATACGACGAACAATTTTAATCTCAATGTTTTTTTAAACGAGCACTGCAAAGATGCACTGAATATCTCCGACTTTATTGATTCGCTGAAGATAACGCTTGAGGATTTACTATTTTCAAAGACGAATGGGATATCGCGCGGGATTACTGATGTGATGATAAAAAGACTCAAAGAGTTGGACATTTACAAACGTCCAATTCATTGTACAGATATAAAACGTGACATTATGTATATCAAAGATGAAGACAAGTGGTGCAAAGATGAGAATCACGAGATGATGAAAAATACGATTGTAAAAATAGCGGATAAGGAGCGAACTGCGTTACAACAGTGGGCAATCGACAATCCTGACTGGATGGAAACCGAAAGAAAACAGCTGGATTATTTGACAATGGTGCGTTCGATTTGCGAACCTATTGAAAACTACGATAACTACGAGCGAAAAATATTAAAAAATCTTGGAAAAGAAATACAGATTGATAAGAAAAATTAAGGTGTAAAAAATTAATCATCTGCTTCTAGTTTCACCCATGTTTCTTTGCGTGTATCATCCGACAAGAACCCTTTAATACGTCGCTTCACTTCGGGGAAAGCAATATTGATTTTGCGTGATTCACCGTCTTTTACATATTCACCAATCTCTTTGTATAGGCGTTTAACAGCAGGATAAGATGTATTCAGCTCTAATTCGTTTAATTTTTGTATTATTGGCTTTATATCGGAACTTCTTTCTTCTTTTGTTTTTTGGAACGGTAATAGTTTTTTTGGGGGATTAGAGGGATTAGATAGGTCAGAAGAAGAAGACGATTCTTGTTGCATTGCTTGTAGTAATAATATAAACTAAACATTTTATATTATTATTTGAAATATTGTTATTTTTGTAGAGGTATTTGTGTTACTGTTGGGGAGGTATTGTTTGAATTGTTGTTGTTGATGTATTACTACGGTGATCCCCTTCCAGGTGAATTTAATATACGAGATGGCGTAAATTCATCTCGTAATAGAGTACCCCCATTACCACGATTACCCAATCTAAATCCCCAAAAAGCAACAGTATTTATCGTCCACTGAGATATATTGACATTAAATGCTGAATCCCGGAACATACTAGTGAAATTTGTAACTGCTGATACATTCCAATTCATTAAATTACGTTGCCATGTAGCAACAGCGGGAGTATTTCCATTATTAAAATTTCTAGTATTAAAAAACATTGCTGCCATATTTGTAACTCTCGATGTATTCCAGTTACCTACATTTTGATTAAAATTAGTAGCACCATGAAACATATTAAACATATCTGTAACTAGTGCTGTATCCCATGTACCTATAGGTTGATTAAATGCATGAGCACCCCTAAACATAAAACCCATATTTGTAACCCGTGATGTATCCCATGTACCTATACCTTCATTAAAATTAACAGCATTTTCAAACATACCACTCATATTCGTTACCTGTGATGTATTCCATCTTGTCAGGTTTCTATTAAAAGCACTAGCACCATTAAACATATTAGACATATTTGTAACACTACCTGTATTCCATTCTGTTCTATTTGTATTTGTATTAATGGGTTGATTAAAAGCTACAGCATTATTAAACATATTAGACATATCCGTAACTCGTGATGTATTCCACATATCTATAAGTTGATTAAAAGCTCTAGCACCATTAAACATACTAAACATATTCGTAACCTGTGATGTATTCCAGAAGCGCATGGGTTGATTGAATACCGTAGCATCCTGAAACATAATACGCATAGTCGTAACCCGTGATGTATTCCAGTTATTTATAGGTTGATTGAATGCACTAGCACCATTAAACATACCTTCCATAGATGTAACTTGTGATGTATTCCAATTACCTATAGGTTGATTAAAAGAATTAGTACGTCGAAACATATTCAACATACTTCTAACAGCACCTGTATTCCATCCAGAAATATTTCCATTAAAAAAAAAAGCACCATTAAACATATTAGACATACTTGTAACATTTGATGTATTCCATAAATCTCCATTTGTATTAATTGGTTGATTAAAACTGGTAGCACCATTAAACATACTAGACATGTCCGTAACTTGTGATGTATTCCAGTTGTCGATGGGTTGATTAAAACTAGCAGCACTACTAAACATTTCAGCCATATTTGTAACCCGTGATGTATTCCAGTTGCCAATGGGTTGATTAAACCTGGTAGCACCACTAAACATACTAGTCATATTTGTAACCTGTGATGTATTCCAGTTGTCGATGGGTTGATTAAAACTAGCAGCACTACTAAACATTTCAGCCATATTTGTAACCTGTGATGTATTCCAGTTGCCAATGAGTTGATTAAAAGCTGCAGCATTATTAAACATATTAGACATATTTGTAACCTGTGATGTATTCCAGTTACCTATAGGTTGGTTAAAAGCTGTAGCATTTAGAAACATACTATCCATACTTGTAACCTGTGATGTATTCCAGTTGCCAATGAGTTGATTAAAAGCTGCAGCATTATTAAACATATTAGACATATTTGTAACCTGTGATGTATCCCATGAACCAATGGGTTGTCTAAAATCTCTAGCACCACTAAACATACCTTCCATACTAGTAACTCTACTTGTATTCCACAAACCAATTGGTTGATTAAATGCTTGTGCGGTATTAAACATAGCACGCATAGTCGTAACCCTACTCGTATTCCAGTTACCTATGGGTTGGTTAAAAATAGTAGCGTGAGCAAACATTTGTACCATATTTGTAACACTCGATGTATTCCAGTTACCTATAGGTTGATTAAAAGATCTAGCATCTGAAAACATACCACTCATATTCGTAACGCTCGATGTATTCCAGTTACCTATAGGTTGATTAAAATTACTAGCAGCAACAAACATATTAGTCATATTCGTAACTAGCGATGTATCCCAATTATTGATGGGTTGACTAAAAGCAGAAGCACCGTTAA
>Ga0194122_10001541_pt1 | contig 27754 bp, 25 predicted proteins | sample TA2MahCa10mmetaG_FD_155487 | JGI IMG/M metagenome (GOLD analysis project Ga0194122, IMG submission 155487) | Freshwater microbial communities from Lake Tanganyika, Tanzania - TA2015021 Mahale Deep Cast 10m | ecosystem: Environmental > Aquatic > Freshwater > Lake | place: Tanzania: Lake... | reverse complement strand
CCCTGATCGCCGAGGCCATGCTCAAACTCCGCGCCATCTACCTCAGCGGAGACTTTGATGCCTACTGGGACTTCCATATCACTCAGGAACAGCAGCGGCTCTACCCTTCGAACCGCTGGACCGTCGTCCTAAAGTAGGCACACCCTGCTGGCCAACCTCGGGACGCCGCGGTTGCGGCAAGGCCGGAATGAAGAGCCCCGCGCAGCGTTTGAGAAGCTGCTGGCGAATTCGCCGGACGACGCGATGGCGCTCAATGGACTCGGCTCGGCGCTATTTGCCTTGCAAAATCTGGAGAGCGCGAAAGCGCGCTTTGCCGCCGCCGTGCAGGTGGACCCGGATCACGCGGGCTACCGTTACAACTGGGCGTTGGCGCTGGCTGCTTTGGGCGAATTCGGCGCGGCGCTGCGGGAGTTTGAAATCGTGCGCGAACGCCAGTGCGAATCCGCTGCGCTGGCGAACAATTTCGGCATTCTGTATGTGGAGACGGGCGAGGCCGCTAAGGGCGAAGCTGAGTTCCGCAAAGCGATGGAACTCGCTCCGCGGGATGCGGGTGGATACCTCAACCTCGCCACGCTCTATCAGAAGACCAATCGCGCGGCGCAAGCGCGAGACATCTTGCGCGAGCTGCTCAAAGCCGTGCCCGGCCAGCCCCAAGCATTGCGAATGCTAGGCAGCCGCTACTAGCGCCCGAAGATATACCTCCCGCGCCGCGGATCCGCGCCGCCATCCAGCACGCCGCCCGGCCGCATCAAAATCACCGTTGGCGCCGACGCATTCGACCACGCGCCGCGCACTTCCACCAGATGCCCCAGCGATTTCAGTCCCTCGATCACCTCGCGCGGCATGCGGAGCTCCACATTTACCTTGCCGGGCGTGAACTCATGGAATGCAAACGACGCGTAGAAGTGTTCGGTCTGGAAGCGCGGCGCTTCCACGGCTTCCTGCGGAATCATGCCGAATTCAATGATGTTCAGCAGCACCTGCAGCATCGCCTGATCCTGGTTGTCGCCACCGGGCGTCGACATCGCCAGCAGCGGCGATCCGTCCGGGTTCAGTACCAGCGTCGGGCTCAGCGTCACGCGCGGACGCTTGCCGGGCGCGATCTGATTCGGATGCCCCGCGTCCATCACGAACGACTGCGCGCGTGAGCTGAACGGCACACCTGTGTCGCCGGCAATCACCGACGGCAGCCACGCACCCGAAGGCGTGGCGTTGAAAACGTTGCCCCAACGGTCCACCACGTTCACGCACGTTGTATCCTGCACGCCGGCCGAAGAGCCGCCGCCTGACGGCATCGCCACACCATCCGGACCCACCTTACCCGGGCGCGACTCCATCGATGCGCGCGCCGGATCAATCAACTTGCGCCGTTCCGCCGCGTACTCTTTCGACAGCAGCGTTGCTTCGGGGACCTTCGAAAACTTCGGGTCGCCATAGTGGCGGTCACGATCGGCAAACGCGAGCTTCACCGCTTCGACCACCGTATGCAGGTACTCGGGCGAATTGTGCCCCATCTTCTTGAGGTCGTAACCCTCCAGCATGTTCAGCGCCTCGATCATCACCGGCCCCTGCGTCCAGAAGCCCGGTTTCACGATCGTGTAGCCGCGATACGTAGTCGTCTTCGGCTCTTCAATTTCAGCCTTGAACCCCGCCAGGTCGTCATAGGTAAGCAGCCCGCCGCTCGCTTCCGACGCGGCGGCCATGCGCTTGGCCACGGGCCCGCGGCCCCAATACTCCCGCACGGCGCGAATCTTCTTCGCCCGGTTGCCCCGCGCCTTTTTCTCCGCCCGTGCCAGTTCTGCAAACGTGTTGGCCAGTGGCGATACCTTGAAGACTTCGCCGCGCTTGGGTACCGCGCCACCCGGCAGGAAAAGATCCTTCGACGCCGGCCACAACTCAATCAGCCGCTGATTGCCGCGGATGAACGAAACAAACTCCTCGCCGATCGGGAAGCCTTGCCCCGCGTAGTCCATCGCCGGCGCAACCACTTGTGCGAACGACATCGTGCCGTAGGTTTCGAGCGCGAGCATCAAGCCATCGAACACGCCCGGCGTAATTGCCGCCAGCATGCCCTGACCCGGAATCGGCGGCTTCTGCCCATCACGTTCCCACGGCTCAGCAGGGCGCTTTGCGTAGAAGTCAGCGCTCGCCTTCTTCGGCGCCACGCCCACGCCCGCCACCACCATAGGCTTCTGGCCGGCCATATTCACAATCAGCGGCATCTCGCCGCCGAGGCCGAAGCGCGCTTGTTCGGTGACCGCGGCGGCCAACGTTGCCGCCACGCCCGCGTCAATCGCGTTGCCGCCCTGCATGAGAATGCGGAACCCGGCTTCCACCTCCTGGTTGTTGGCGGCCCCCACCATCTCGCGTGTGCCGCGCACGGGCCAAATCATCAACTGTTGCTGCTGCTGTGCCACTGCCGCCAGGGCGCCCGCGGCCAGCACGCCGCCCATTCCCAGCCATTGCTTACGCGTCATTATCTGGATTGTACACTCCGCTTCGCTACAATGAAGCACTATGGCATCCTCAGCGTCAGGTGCGCAGGCACAGCCGCAAGCTCCGGAGTTGCTCCGGCAGATCGGGTTGATCAGCGCTTCGGCGCTGGTTGTCTCCAACATGATCGGCACCGGCGTGTTTGGCACCACGGGCTTTCTGGCCGGTGATCTCGGCTCGCCTTCGATCGTGTTGTGGATCTGGGTGGTCGGCGCGTTGTGCGCATTGCTCGGCGCGTTCTGTTACTCCGAACTGGGTGTCAACTTCCCTTCGTCCGGCGGCGAGTTTGTCTACCTCACGCAGGCCTACGGTCCCACCTGGGGGTTCATGACGGGCTGGGTCTCCTTCTTTGCCGGTTTCTCCGGACCCATCGCGCTCGCCGCGCTCGCCTTCTCTGAATACCTCGGCTACTTCTGGCCCGGCTTGAAGCAGGCCAACGCGCAGTACTCGTTCGGACCCGAGTGGTTCACCCTCAAACTCGGCGGCGCGCAGTTGGCTGCCTCGCTCCTCATCGCAGTGCTCACGGTCATCAATCTTTTCGGCGTCAAACCGGTGGCTGCGATCCAGAACGCGCTCACCGCCAACAAACTCGCCGTTATCTTCGGCCTCATCTTCTTCGGACTCGCCGCGGGCACCGGCAGTTGGGATCACTTCAATCAACCTGCCACGCGCTGGACCACCAAGTCCATTGAGGCGCAGTTTTTCATCAGCCTCTTCTTCATCTACCTCAGCTACTCGGGCTGGAACGCGGCCACCTACGTCGCCGAGGAAATCCAGCAGCCGGCCAAAACGCTGCCCCGCGCGCTCGCCTTTGGCACCGGCGCGGTCGCGATTCTTTATCTCCTGCTCAACGTCGTCTTCATCTACGCCGTGCCGCTTGAAAAGATGAAGGGTGAGATTGCCATCGGCTCGCTCGCCGCTTCAGCGCTGTTCGGCCCCGCGGTATCCGGCGTGTTCGCCGCGCTGTTTGCCGTCTCGCTCACCTCCACCGTGAACGCCATGGTCACCATCGGCCCGCGCGTCTACTACGCCATGGCGAAGAACGGGGCGTTCCTCGCGATGGCCGCCGAAGTGCATCCCCAATGGCGCACGCCGGTGAGCGCGATTCTGCTACAAGGCGTAGTGACGATCGTCATGACGCTGACGCCGTTTCCTTCACTCGTGATGTTCGTTGGCTTCCTCCTGAACTTCTTCGCCACCGTCACCGTCGCTTCGCTGTTCATCTTCCGCAAGCGTCCGGGCTGGCAGAAGCTGCCCGTCGTCAGCTTCGCCTGGCCGCTGGTGCCGCTAGGCTTCATCCTGGTGGGCGCGTGGATGACCATCTTCGGCTTCACGCTACAGCCGCGCGTGGCCGTCACGGCCGCGGTCATCGTGGCCGCCGGAGCGTTGTTGTTCCACTTCACGCGCAAACCGCAAGAAATCAACCATGCCTAAACTGCTAGACGGCAAAGCCGTCCGCGACCGGATTCTCACCGAACTCCGCCCGCGCCTCGATCGCATCCGCGAGTCCGGCGGCCGGCCACCCGGCCTGGCTGTGGTGCTGGTCGGAGCGGACCCCGCGTCAGAAATTTATGTCCGGAACAAAGTGAAGACCTGCCAGGAACTCGGCATCTTCTCAGAAAAGCTAACGCCGCCGGCCACGTCCACCACCGAAGAAATTCTCGCCATCGTCGCGGGTCTTGCCGCGCGCCCCGAGATTGACGGCATCCTTGTACAATCGCCGCTCCCGCATCCGATCGACGAGCGCCGCATCCTGCTGTCCCTTCCGCCGGGCAAAGATGTGGATGGCTTTCACCCCTACAACGTCGGCCAACTCGTCGCCAACAATCCCGCGCCGCGAGCCTGCACGCCCGCGGGAGTGATGGAACTGTTGCGCCGCAATGAGATCAATCCGTCGGGAAAGAAGGCCGTGGTGATCGGGCGCAGCGATATCGTGGGCAAGCCCATGGCGATGCTGCTGCTGCATGCGCACGCTACCGTGACCATTTGCCACTCTCGCACGTCTAACCTAGAAGCCGAGTGCCGCCAGGCGGACATCCTGGTGGCGGCAATCGGCCGGCCCGGGTTTGTTCGTAGGAACTTTGTGAAGCCCGGAGCCGTCGTCGTGGATGTGGGCATCAACCGCCTGGCGACGCGCGAAGCGGCCGCCGCGGTGTTTGCGGGGAATGCGGAAAAACTTGCCGAATTCGACAAGAAGGGCTCGCTCATCGTGGGCGACGCGCATCCGCTCGAGTTGGAGCACGCCGCGGCAGTTACGCCCGTGCCGGGCGGCGTCGGTCCGCTTACCATTGCCATGCTCTTGGCCAACACCGTCGCGCTCGCCGAGCAGCATCTCGGGTTGTAACCGGATCATGCTGCGCGTTGGCCTCACGGGCGGGCTGGCTTCGGGCAAGAGCTTCGTCGCCCGCCGCCTCGGTGAACGCGGCTGCCACATCATCCGCGCGGATGACTTGGGCCACGCCGTGATGGCGCCGGGCGGGGAAGCGTGGGGTGCTGTCGTCGCGGCGTTCGGCAACGATATCCTGAAAGAGAACGGCGAAATTGACCGCAGGCGGCTGGGTGAACGCGTGTTCAATCATCCCGCGCGCCTCGCCGCGTTGAACGCCGTCATGCACCCGCCCATCTTTCGGCGCCAGGAACAGTTGGTGGCGCAGGTTGCGCGCGAGGATCCGCGCGGCATCGCCGTCGTTGAGGCCGCCATCATGTTTGAATCCGGGAGCCACGGGCGCTACCAGAAGATCATCGTCGCCGCCTGCCCTGAACACATGCAGCTCGAACGGGCCATGGCGCGCGACGGTATGACGCGCGAACAGGCGCAGGCCCGCCTGGCGCGCCAACTCCCGCTGGCCGAGAAAGTGCGGCGCGCGGATTTTGTCATCGATACGTCCGGCAGCAAGGAAGAAACCACGCGCCAGACTGACGCTGTTTTTGAATCTCTACGGAGCATCGCCACACTATGAAGCTATCGCGAGTCTTGATTCTTGCCGCCCTGTTGACCGGCGGGTTTGTGACCGTCACCTCCAGGCCGGAACTGATACCGGCGAAGTGGCGCCGGCCGCTGGCGCAGGTACAGCAGATCGCTCATCGTCCTGACCCATCGTTGTGGAGCGGCCCGGATGTGAGCCGCGCTGCCGGCCTGAGCACAGACGAATTGAACAACATCGACGTGTACAAGACCGCGCACACGGCCACGGTGAACATCACCAGCACGGTGTACCGGCGCGACTTTTTCTGGAACGTCTATCCGGCCAAGGAATCGGGGTCGGGCTTCATTGTGAACGAAGACGGGCTGATCATCACGAACAACCACGTCATCTCCGGCTCGGCAAAGCTCCAGGTGACCCTCGCGGACCAGTCGCGCTACGAAGCACAGATTCTCAATCGCGATCCGTCGAACGACCTCGCGCTCATCAAGATCGTGCCCAAGAAGAAGATGATGCCGTTGCGCCTGGGCGATTCCGACAAGCTACAGGTGGGGCAGAAGGTGCTCGCCATCGGCAATCCTTTCGGCCTGGAAGGCACGCTCACCACCGGCATCATCAGTTCGCTGGGCCGCAGCATTAAGGACGAGTCCGGCCGCGAACTAGAGGGCATGATCCAAACGGACGCGGCCATCAATCCGGGCAATTCAGGCGGGCCGCTGCTCGATTCCTCGGGCAACGTGGTGGGCGTCAATACCGCCATCTACGGCCCCGGCGGCAACATCGGCATCGGCTTTGCCATGCCCATCAATTGCGCCAAGCAGATGATGGAGAGCTTCCAGTTGAGCCGCAAGTTCGGGCGTCCGAAGCTCGGCGTCAACGGTATTTATGTGTCGGGTGAACTCGCCGAAGCGCTGGAACTGCCGGCCGAGGGTGGTTTCCTCGTCTACGAAGTGCAGCCCGACTCGCCCGCTGCATCGGCCGGCATGCGCGGCGCCTCGCGCTCGGTCTATATCGGCAACTACGAAGTGGGCATCGGCGGCGACTTCATCATGTCGATCGACGGCAAGAAGATCGTTCGCAAGGAGTCGATTAACTCGGCCATTGCGGGCAAGCGCCCGGGCGACACCGTGGAAGTCACCGTGCTCCGCAATGGCCGCACGGGCACGGTGAAGGTTAACTTGTCGTCCAGCACGCAGCGCGGCGAGCAACCGTAGCGGGGGGAATGGAGGCGAGTGGCGACAAGCAACTTGGCCATGATTCTCCGCCGCCAACTCGTCCTCGCGCCATTCTCCTTGGCCAGCGCCGCAGCCGCTGCCGATCCACCGCTTGATCTTTTTCTTGCTCTCGGCTCGGCGGAATCGCGCGAGGCCGGTGATGCCGCGCGCCAACTCGCCGCGCAGTGGCGGCCGGGCCTTGAGGCGATGCTCATCGACCTGCTCCAATTGCCGGTGCCGCCAGACCATCATGCGCGCCTCCGCACGCGCGCGCTGCTCGACAAGGTCTCGCGGCAGCCGCACGGCGCCGATCTTCCGGCCTGGTATCGCTGGATCTGGTCGCGCCCCTATCAGCTGCACGCCGATTACGCCGTGCTTAAATGGTTGGCGCTGGGCACGATCGACCCGCGCATGCGGTCGTTCTTTCCGCCCAGTGCGCACACCCGCCTGCGGCTCGATCAGATCCTCTGGGGCGGCGTGCGCGTCAACGGCATCCCGCCGCTGGTGAATCCCAAGACCGTCGCCGCCGCCGAGGCCGGCTATCTGAAGGACAATCACACCGTCTTCGGCATCGCCTGGAACGGTGAGGCGCGCGCCTATCCCAAGCGCATTCTCGCCTGGCACGAAATGGCTCGCGATACCGTCGGCGGCCTCGCTCTCACCATCGTCTACTGCACCTTGTGCGGCACCGTGATCCCGTACCGCTCACTTCCCGGCGTCACGCTGGGTACCAGTGGCTTGCTCTATGAGTCGAGCGAGTTGATGTTCGACGAAGAAACGCTGAGCCTCTGGCCTACGCTCGAAGGCCACCCCGCCGTGGGCCGCCTCGCGATGGGTGATGCGGCGTCGCTGCCGCAACTGGAGATCGCGCCAGTGGTCACCACCACGTGGGGCGAGTGGCGCCGCTAACATCCCAATACGCGTGTGCTGTCGCTCGATACCGGCCATTCCCGCGACTACGGCGAAGGTGTGGCGTATCGCGACTACTTCGGCACCGATGAGTTGATGTTCCCGGTCTCGCGTTCCGGCGGCGGCCGGCGGCTGAAAAACAAGGCCGAAGTGCTCGTGATCCGCCGCACCACGCCGAAGCCGCCGCTGGCCATCACCGCCAAACTGCTCGCGCAACGCCCGGTCTTGCAGCATGACGGCTACGTGGTGATAACCTCGCCGGACGGCGCGAATCGCGTCTACCAGGCGGGCGTAGCGCCGTTGCCAGTGGATGCGCTGCGCAATAGCAAGGCTACGGAAACCGAACTCCGGCTCGCTGGCCTCGCACCGCTGCCACGCGTGCCGGCCCATCGCGCTCTATGGTTCGGCTGGTACGCGCAGTTTCCGGAGACGGAGTTACTCAGTTAGGCACGCCGCGTTACTTCACCGCGCCCGCAAGCCGCCGCTGCTCCGCCGCATCCTTCGAGCGCCCCGCCTGCGCCAGTGCCTCGGCCCATGCAGCACGAAATGCGGGGCGATCCGGCCGCAGACGCGTCGCCTCGGCCAGTGCCGCCTCCGCGCCGGATGCGTCGCCCAGCCCAGCGCGTATGACGCCGAGTTGGTACCACGCCTCGGCAAACGCCGGCCGCTCTCGAACGATCTCTTCGAGCAGTGCCGCCGCTGCGCGCGGCTCCTCGGCCGCCAGTGCCAACTGATACCGCGCCAGCGGGTCCCGTTCGCCGGCCAGTAACGCGCGCACCGCTGCTCTGTCGCCCAACTTCAGTAACGCCACCGCGAGATCGATCTTGAGCGTCGCGTCATCCGGCGTAAGCGTTAACGCTGCCCGATACTCCTCCGCGGCTGCGCGCAGTTGCCCCGCCTCGGCCTGCTTGCGCGCGATGGCCGCGCGATACTTCGCCTGCATCCGCGCCTCGGCTCCTTCGCGCGCCGCCCGTGCCCGCGCAAACTCCGCGGCCGCTTCGTCCTCACGCCCTAGCTTCTTCAAGCATGTTGCCAGCAGCACATGCTGCTGCGCGCCCTCGGCCGCACGTTCCAGCAACGGCAGCGCGCCCGCGCAGTCGCCCTGCTTGGCCAGCACGGATCCCAATTGAAACTTCGCTTTCCCGTTCTGCGGTTCGGCCGCTACCACTTGCTTGAGCAATGTGGCGGCCTGCGCGAAGCTCTGCGCGGCGGCGTAGGCCAGCGCCAGTTCAAAACGCAGGTTCGGCAGTGCCGGGTCGAGCGCCAGCGCGGCGCGCAACTCGCCGATGGCGCCCGCTTGGTTGCCCAATTGCCCCAGCAACCAGCCCGCCTGGAAATGCGGCTCGGCGTCGCGGGGCAGCAGCGCGGAGGCCCGCCGGCACAAGGCCAGCGCCGCTTCGTAGCCTGACTCATTCGTCTGTGCCTGCGCGGCATCGAGTTCGCACAATCGCGCGAGCGGCTCGCCAAACCCGGGCCGGAACTTCGCGGCTGCCGTATAGGACTCGCGCGCGGACGCACGGTCGCCCGCCTGCTCCCGCACGAGTCCCAACAGATAGTGCGCTTCACCATGGCGCGCGTCGAGGGCCAGCGCCCGGACAAACTGCTCGCCCGCCTCGGTAAACCGGCCCTGATGCGATAGTACAACGCCCGCGTCCACCAATTTACCCGCAGCCGCCGCGGCTTGCAACGCGAGCACCAGAGTCACTTCTACCACGACAAGCGCATTGTCAACTGCAGCACGCGCGGACTGTTTGCCGACGTGCGATTGGTGATCACGCCATCGCCGCCCGGGAGGTTCGTGCCCGGCATGTTGAAAACGTTGTTCAGGAAGTCCACGTTCGCGCGTAGCGTGACGCGCTCGGTAATCGGAATCGACTTGAACAGCGATGCCTGCATATTCCACAACATCGGCCCCAGCACAAACTGGTTTTGCAACGGATGCAGGCCGGTGTTCAACGTGGTGCGTTGATTCGTCCCATTGGCGAGCGGCACGAATACCGTATTGGTGTCATAGAAGCCCGCGTTCGGATCGCCCGCCACTGCTCCGCCCGCCGGAATCGGCAGGATCGGCGATTGGAAGGGCTTGTAGTTCGCCGGCACGCCCATCACGCCGTTCGGCCGGCCTTGTGCATCGTGGCTGTTGATCCGGTTCGCTGGGATGTAGCTGTTCCAGTTCAACCAGCCGTCATAACAAACGCCGCTGCGGCAATCCTGAATCGGATACTGCTTGCCGTAGTATTCGATGTTGCCCTGCGTGCCCCACCAGGATGTTGGAATCTGGAAGTAGCGGCTCGTGAGTTGCCCGTTGCCGGCCACTTGCCATCCGCCGATCAGCGTATTCAGCGCGCGTCCCGCGCCGCGCGCAATCGGCTTGCCTTTGCCCACCGGCACGTCTACCAGGAAGTTCCAGTTCACGCGATGCTTGGGAATGCCCGAGTCGCGCCGGTAGTACAACAGCCTGTTGCGCGCCCTGTCGTCCTGCGGCACCACGCCGTCGGCGAAGAAGGCGGCCGGACGCATCGTGTCGTCGCGCCAGCCGTCGCCGGCCACGCGCAGCGCGTTGCTCATCACATAGAACACCTGGAAGGCAAACCCGTTCGAGTAGCGATGCTCGAACTCCATTTGAATGCCGTTGAAGTTCGACCAGCCCGTCTTGTCGTAGCGCTGAATCGTGCCGAACACGTTCTGATCGAACGGCCGGCGCGCCACCGGCGCAAACTCGCCCGTCGGCAGCGGTTGCCTGGTGCGTGTGAACCACACATAGTCAGCCGGGTTGTCGTTGTAGGAATACCATTGCGACATCCGCACGCCATGCGTGCCCACGTAGCCAATCTTCGCCACTGTGTTGGCAAACACCTCGCGCTCGATGAAGAAGTTCCATTCGTGCGCGCGCGCCGTGGGCTGGTTCGGATTCAAGTAAGAGGTACTGCCGCTGCCGCGCGTGATGCCGGTCACCCGCTTGCCGTCGAGCGCATTCTGCGAGTTCACGCTCGCAATCACCGTGGGTACGGAGCGCAGCAGATAGTTCGGTAGTCCATCCGGACTCTGCTCTGCCGCGTTCGGGTCGTTGCTCACGTTGGCCTGGCCGGGCAGCGAGTTCTGCGTCTGGCCGGAAAATAGCCGCAATGACTCGGGGTAGGCGAAAATCGAATAGCCGCTGCGGATGACCATCGAGCGATTGCCCGAACCCAGCCGGTACGCCACGCCCAGCCGCGGCCCGATGTCCCACAGGTTCGACTTCACCAGCGCATCCGGCAGCCCGACTTCCCGCGGCGTGCCGAACTTCACGCCCAGGTTGCGGTACACCTGCAACGCGGCCGGCAGCAAGTTCTTCATCTCCGCCATCTGCTCCAGCGGAACGCCGCTCACCACCGTCTTGGTCTTCTCGTCAAAGCCGTACAGCGCCTTATCGCGTTCGTTCACCGGGCTATTGTACTCATACCGCAGACCCAGGTTGACCGTCAGCCGCGAGTTCACTCTCCAGTTGTCCTGGAAATAGCCCGCCCGCTCGCGGATGCGCGGCCGGTACCACGAGCGGTTGAACCGCGCCTGATAGGTACCGTAGCCCAGAAACGTATTCGCCGAGCTGTGCCCGGTGAACGGCGCCGGTGCGTAGGCGCTGCCCGACGTCGGATCGAACAAGCCCGTCATCGCTGCGCTGGCAAAACTCAGTTGCCCCTGCGAGATCTGCTGGTCGGTCAGCGTCTCGAGCTGCTCCCAACGGAAGCGCACGCCGAACTGCAGTTCGTGACGGCCCTTGATCTTGGTGAAGTTCTGGTCGGCATTGTAGATCTTGCCGTAGTTAATCGTCGGGTTGATGCTCGAATCGAACGACATGCCGCCGGCGGCCGGCCGCATCGTATTCGGAATTCGCGGGAAACCGATGCCGTTGAAGGGATTCGGTAAGCCGAGGGTCGACGCAATCTCCTCGCCGCCCGTGTAGGGCAGTTGGCCGCGATAGTCGCGCGCCACGGTGATGAGCGTTTCACTGAAGAAAGTGGGCGAGAACGTGTGGGTCCAGTTAGCAATCCCGCTGTCGTTCTGCTGCTGGTCGATAAACGCGTTGGCGCGGCGGTCGAGCGTGGTGGGCGAACCGTTGGCTGTAAACGGGTCATTGGTGCGCTCGGTGGTGCCTGGATTGTGCGAGTAGCGGAAGAAGAGTTGATTGCTGTCGTTCACCTTGTGATCGATGCGCAGCGTCTCGGTGTGTTGGTTGGTGTTGTTGAAATCCAGGCCGAACCAGTTGGGCGCAGCCAACGGATTGTCAGCGCCGGTGGGCATTGGGGGTGATGCTGTTGAGATACTTCGATAGCGGAGTCTGGCGCGCGGCAGGCAGGATGTTGCCATTGAACGGCAGGCGTTGCCACGTGGGCGCGGCTCCGGTGGTGAGCGGATCGTAGATGGTGAAGCGGCGGCCGGTGGCGTCGGCCAGTCCGCTGAAGTCGCCGCTCCGCATGGCCGCCGTCGGTACGGCGATCTGACGCGTCGCGGCCTGGCGCAACCGGTACCCCTCATAGGCAAAGAGGAAGAAAGTGCGGTTCCGGCCGTCATAGATCTTGGGCAGCACCACCGGTCCGCCCAGCGATGCGCCGAATTCGTTGCGCACCAGATGTGGCGGTTTGGTGTAGTTGTCCTGCCGCGCGCGCGCCACGCCGAAGCCCGAGTTGCGCGCCGTTTCAAACACCGCGCCGTGAATTTCATTGGTGCCGGACTTGGTGGTGATCATGAACGTGCCCGGCCGGTTCAGCTTGGCGGATGAGTTGTTGGTCTCCGAGCGAAACTCGGCAATCGTGTCGAGCCCCGGCGGCCGCGCTGGAATCGATTGCCACTCGCGGTTTTCCAATACCGCGCCATCCTGCAGTAGCTCGGTCGCATAACGCAGTCCATACACGCGCGGCACCGAGCCTGGCTCCACGCCCGGCGTGGTCATGTACAGAAGGTTGGTGATGAAGCGCCCGTTGATCGGCAACTGTTCAATGCGCTCGCGCTCCAGCACCGTGCTGAGCGTCGCATTCGTGGTGGTCACCAGCGGGGTCACATCGCCTGCCACCGTCACCGTGGTCGTCGTTGCGCCAGGTTTGAGCACGGTATCGATCGCAGCGGCCTGACCGGCGATCAACGTCATGTTGGCTCGCCATGTCTCCATGCCTGCCATTTCCACCGTGATCTGGTACGCCCCGCTTTGCATGGCGGGAAAAAGATAGAATCCGACGTCGTTCGTCTCAGACCCGTACTCGCGGGAAGTGGCGGTATGAACGATGGATACCTTGGCCTTCGGCACCACTGCGCCGGAGGAGTCTTTGACTGTGCCTTGAATACTGCCGTTGCCGGTCTGGGCGTGCAACACGGAGACCCAACTGGCTGCAACGAAGAGAACCGTGGATAGAGAAGCCTTCACCAAATGCATTCCGCCTACCGTACTCCAGCCGCCGCCATAGCGCAAGGTGGTCCCCGCCGAGCGCGCCGAGCGCTTCGATTCACTCACTCATTCATCGCCAGCGCCGCCACGGCTCAACCCGTCGCCGCGTTGCTCAGCCACTGGTCTTGCCCGTGTGGGAAGCCGGTGTCGAAGTAGGGTTAAAACTTCGCCGAGCGGCTGCGCACATGCCATGAACCGTCGGCCTGCTGCGTGCGCCGGAGCCACTCGGCCCCGCTCCGCACCGTGCCCTGTTGTTGCGCAGTCTGCCCTGTGGTCGCGAAGGCCGCCAGCGCTTCGCCGGTAGCGTGCGCATCGGCCGCCATCTCCGGATTGTCGCTAAAGCCGCCGTCGGCATGTTGGCAGCCGGCGCGCCGGCCGCCGGCCGCGTGCAGCGCAACCAGCTTCATCGCCGCATCGTCTGTGGTGCGCATAGGGGCATGCGCCATCCACGCGATTGACTGCCGCTTCACGGCTTCGTACTCTTCGCTCATCGCTGGCGGCAGGTAGCGGTTCAGCGCTTGCAGCACAAACGCCGTCCGCTGCAAGCTGCCTTCAGAGATCGGAGACCGCGCGATGCCGCCGTTGAACCACTGGCCGCTGCGGTGGTGCCGCAGCGCGTATACCGCAAACGCGTCGGAGGAGCGGCCTGATTTTACCTCCATTGCGCGCCTGCCCATCAGCGCCTGCATAAACTCAGTGGCCGCGGCGGTGCTGGTGGCGACGAGTGCGCGCGCTTGCCGCACTGCCATTGCCGTAGTCACGCCGTTGCGGCAGGCGACGCAGCCGGATTGACGGAAGAACGCCGTCAGCGATTGTTAGAGGATCGCTACGCCGCGTTCGATGGCCTCGCGGTCCGACACCCTCGCTGTTTCGGTGCCGATCGCGATGACGGGCGTGGGCCGAGCGCCGAAGAGCGCAAGCACGGCGCGGCGGTTGAACTTGAGTGCCCAGTCCAGCGCGGTCTCACCGGCCGCACTCTTGTCTTCGCGCCTTGCGCCGCGGCTCAGCAGCAGTTTCACAATCGCCGGATCTTGCTGTTCAGACGCCACGGCCAGCATCAGCGGCGTCATGCCGCGCGTGTCGCGCGCATTCACGTCCGCGCCGGACTCAAGCAGCAGGCGCACCATATCCACGGGCCCGTAGGCCACCGCAAACATCAACGGCGTGAGCTTGTCGAGCGCGACTATGCCAGCCTTCACCGGATGGCTGTAGTCCGCCGTGTCATCTACCTTGGCGCTGTGCGCCATCAGATAGCGCGCCGGCCACGTTTCGATTCATCGCCGCGCCATGGAGCGCCGTGCCGAACTTGGGAGGCGCGCAAGTGACCGCGGCGCCCCTTGCGGCAAGCAGGCGCACCGCATTCAGGTTGTTGGCATGAGAGGCCGCCAGCAACGCGTTCATCCCCATCTTGTCGGCCGCTTTCCAGTCCGCGCCTTTCGCCAGCAGCATCTGCACTGACACAGTGTTGCCAGGCATGCTGGCGGCGGCGACAATCGCAGTGCGCCCCATGCCGGACGAAGCGTTAACGCCGGCGCCCGCGTCGATCGGCATCCTCACCTTGGCCGGCTCGGGCGCGCCCAACAGGAGCGGCGTCATGCCCAGGTTGTTCGCAGTGTTCACCTCCGCGCCGGCGTCCAACAGCAGGCGCACGATGGCCGGGTTGGCCACCGCCGCAGCGTCGATCAACGGCGTGTTGCCGCGTTCGTCCGCGGCGTTGACGTCCCAACCAGCGGCGATCCACCCGCGGCGTAGGCGTCGCTGGGGCCGGGCTGCGCGGCTTGAACCGTGGGGGCGGCGAAGGCGGCTAGCGTCAGCAACCACAAAAATAGGGCCGTTCGTTTCATGCAATTTCTCTTGTTCGCCTAGTCACGCGCAAAACCGGTTCAAACCGGATCATGAGAAATTCACCCATCGTCGGCAGGCCTTCAGTACAATCCGCAGGATGCTGCCATTGTTGTTCTTGCTCCTCCCTGTCGCGCTTCTGGCCCAGAATCCAGTCCGAGCTGTGACCGATCCCGGCGTGGTGACCACGCGCCAGACCATCGCGCCCGCCGGCGTGCCCAGCATCTTTAAAGGGCGCGTGTATGGCGTCGACTTCGGCGCATCGGCCGATGAAGTCTGGGTGCTGACCGCCTCGCGCGTGTTCCAGCTTGACTGGCGCGCCAATCGGGTGATCGCCTCCACGCCGCATGAGGGCTCGGCCGGGCTGCAGGGATTGCGCTTCGATCCCTCGTCGCGCCGCGCGCTGGTCTCGGGGGTGGACCGCCAGAAGAAAGGACGCCTTGCCGGTTTTGCGGATGGCCGCATGCAGGCCGTGTTCACCGGGACGGGCTCGCAGATCGCCGGCGGCTTGGCGATCGTACCCAGCAAACTCGCCGTGGTGCCGATGATCTATGACAACAAGCTCGCCATTGCGGACCTGGCGAATCCTGGCGCTGCGCCCAAGCTCGCGGCCACGGGCATTGCACCCTTCGGCGCGGCCGTGAATCGCGCGGGTACCGTGGCGTGGGTGTCCAACTGGGGCGGACGCCGGCCCGGGCCGAAGGATCTCACCGCGCCCACGGGTCTTGCGCCGGAGGCGGACCGCGTGGTGGTGGACGCGCGCGGCATCGTGGCGTCCGGCACCGTCACTCGCATCGACCTGGCCACGGGCAACACCGAGGCCACGGTAAACGTGGGACTGCATCCGGGCGCGTTGGCGTGGGATGAATCGCGCGAGCGCCTCTACTTGGCCAACATGAACTCCGATACGGTGTCGGTGATTGACACCGCTGCCAATCGCCTCGTGCGTGACTTTCCCGTGCAGCCGTTCGGCCCGCGTGCGGCTGGCGTGGCGCTCACGGCTCTGGCTTTGTCTGGCGATGGCGCGCGGTTGTTTGTCGGCTGCGGTGGCATCAATGCCGTGGCGCAGATCCGCACGGGTGACGGACAGATTGAAGGTTTGATTCCCACCGGCTGCTACCCCAACGCACTAGCGCTTTCGCCCCATGGCAAGCGCCTTGCTGTCTCAACGCTCCTCGGCCCCGGTTCCGGCTGGCGCGATGAGCCCCGTAAGCGCTACGTGCATTCCAACCGCGGCTCGGTGCATGTGATCGACATGCCCGGCGCGGCGCAACTGGCCAGCTATACGCGCGTGGTGTCAGAGAACAATCATCTACCGCTCGGCGTGAACGCCGCGGAGCCGCCGCGGCGCGTGGCGCCCGTGCCGATCCCCGAACGCGCCGGTGAGCCGTCGCTCATCGAGCATGTGGTCTACATCATCAAGGAGAATCGCACGTACGATCAGGTGTTCGGCGACATTCCCGAGGGGAACGGCGACCCGTCGCTGGTGATGTTCGGTGAAGACATCACACCCAATCAGCACGCGCTGGCGAAACGTTACGTGCTGCTCGACAACTTCTATGCGAGCGGCGGCAACAGCGCCGACGGGCATCAATGGCTCACGCAGTCGAACGAAATGGCATACACGCTGTGGCCTGGCTATGCGGGGCACAGCTATCCGTTCGATGGCACCGATCCGATTGCCTATGCGCGCTCCGGTTTCCTGTGGAACGCCGCCCTGGCCCGCAACAAGACTGTCCGGATCTACGGTGAGTACGCAGGCCGCATGAGCCAAACGGCGGACCGCGTGGCGTTGTTCAACGGGTGGGAAAAGGGCGCGGACTTCTCCACCCGCTGGACCACCACCGCGCCGATCGCCAACATGAACAAGATCCTCGCCAAGCAATTCCCGTCCTACACCAACGCCATCCCGGACGTGGTTCGCGCGCAGATCTTCAACAAAGACGTGGCGGATTGGGAACGCACTGGCACGACGCCGAATCTCGTGCTATTGCAGTTGCCGAGCGATCACGCCTTCGGCACCAGTCCCGGGCGCACGACGCCGCGCGCGATGGTGGCAGATAACGACTATGCCGTGGGTCAGGTAGTGGAGGCGCTCACCAAAACGCGCTTCTGCAAGAATATGGCGATCTTCATCGTGGAAGACGATGCGCAAAACGGTGTGGATCACGTGGACGGCCACCGCACGGTGGCGCTGGTTGTCTCGCCCTACGCCAAACGAGGCGCGGTGGATTCGACCTTTTACGCCAACCAAAGCATGGTGAAGACCATTGAATTGATCCTCGGCCTGCCGGCGCTTTCGTTGTTCGATATGATCGCGCACGAAATGCGCGCCAGCTTTACCACCGAGGCCGACACCGCGCCGTATGCCGCTGTGCGCCCCACTCAATCGTTCACCGAACTCAACCCGCAACTGAATGCGCTGCGCGGCGAAGCAAAACGCGCCGCGCGCGATTCGGCCAGGATGCGGTGGGATGTGCCGGATGCCGTGCCGTCGGACCGCTTGAACCGGATTCTCTGGCACGCCGTTCGCGGACGGCAGACGCCGTATCCGGGAACGCGTTCGGCAGTCTTCGCGCCCCTGTCGCTTCAAACGGACGACGAGGAGCGCGAGGAAAAAGCAGGCCGGAAGTAAGAGCTACTTCTCCAGCGAAATGCGCTCGCTGAAGGCTTCATACGAGCCCGCCGCGCGTTTGTTCATCCACACGATGAATTCCTTGGCGACGGTTTCGAGATTGTCGAACGTAAGTGGGTCCTTGTTTGCCTCGCGCACCAGCGGAATCAGCTTCTCCATACGCTTGTACACCAGCAGCAACTCACGGTTGCTGTGGAAGAACAACTCCGGCGTCAGCACGCCTCCCGTCACAAAGGAAGCGGCCATGTCCCAATACGAGGTTACCTGCCGGTAGCTGGCGTTTTCCTTCGAGCCAGGGGGGCAGAGTTTTTGGAACTCTTCCATGGTGGCCGGTTGAAAGTTGCCGGTGAACCACGCGCGCGCTTCGCGCATGCGCTCTTCGCGCCGCATGTCGTAGAGGCGGAGAATCAGGTTGGCGTCGTCGTACGTTCCCTTGGGAGCGAATTTGGCCATAGATCTTTAGGGTAGCGCACGCTTGGTTGCGCCGTTTCCTTGGCCGTGATTCATGGCAATCCGCGTGCTGCCCCACTGTTGAAGGGAGACGGCTCAATGGCGTCGAAACTAAGAGTGGTAGTGATCGGCGGTGGCCTTGCGGGACTGGAAAGCGCCTTTTATCTGAGGCACAAACTGCACGATAAAGTGGACATAACCCTCATCTTCGCCAACAATTACTTCCTGTTCAAACCCAACACGATCTACGTGCCGTTTGGCGAAAACCCGGAGAACTTCAAGATCGATCTGGCCGAGCCGGCACGCCGCAAGCACATCGATTTTATTCACGCAACGGCTGAGCGAATTGACCCAGTCCGCCAGGCCGTCCACCTCCCGCATACCGACGTGGCGTTTGACTATATGATCGTGGCGACGGGGGCGGCGATGCGTCCTACCGAGATCCCAGGTCTCGCCGAACACGCCGTCACCATCTGGACGCCGGAGGACATGCTGGCGTTACGCCACCGCTACACCGCCGTGGTGGAGAATGTGCGGGCGGGGCGCCGCAGCCGCATTCTGTTTCTGGTGCCGCCCAACAACCAGTGTTCCGGGCCTCTCTATGAAATCGTGCTGATGACCGACACCTGGCTGCGCGAACAGGGCGTGCGCGACGGCGTGGAGATCACCTGGTCGACCTACGAAGACAACTATATCCAGGCCTTCGGGCCGCGCCTCAACACGGCGGTAAACGAGGAGTTCGAGACGCGGGGCATCTTCGGCCACAAGGGGTATGTGGCGACCGAAGTGAGACCGGGAGAGGTGCGCTACTCGAACGGCGAAGTGCTGCCGTATGACCTACTGGTCTCGTTTCCGCCCTACGTTGCCGCCCACCGTTTCGACACACTGCCGTCTGACGACCGCGGCTTCATCGACGTCCATCCGGACAGCCGCCGTGTGCGAGGGATGGACAGCATTTATACGGTGGGCGATGCCGGTAACTTCCCGGTGAAGCAGGCGTTCCTTGCGTTGCTGCAGGCCGACGCCGCAGCCGATCACGTCGCCACCGAGATTCTGGGCGAGACCCCGCGGTTGGACTTCCATCCCATGAGCATGTGCGTGATGGAGGAGTTTGACGAAGCCACGTTTGCGCAAGTGCCGTTGCGATACACGGGCGATCCGAACAAGCCCGTAACCGTGGATCTGGAAGATACCGATCACTACAAGGTGGGAGTGTCGCCGGTGTGGCGTGTGGGCAAGAAGATCCTGGGCGCGTATCTGCCTTGGCGGTTCGGGCACGGTGAGCCGTTCCACTCCGGCTTTGCCTGGGAGGCGATGGAACTGGGTCTTAAGGTGATGTCAAAGGTGATGGCTCGCTGAGCACTTCGATGTTTAGGCAGCCGTTGCCCCAGACTGTGTGACGCCCAACGCCGGTGTAGTAGGCGGCACGGAGGTAGGGCACGAAGGCATCGAGCGGGCCGGCATAGTCGGCTTGGCCGACGATACCTCCGAGCGAGTGCGTGTGGCCGCTGCGCGTGGACAGGCGGGCCGTGCTGCGGAGTTCAAGATCGGAGCGAAGCAGTTGCACCGCTTCGGCCGTTTCCGTGAACAGGAGTCTGTCGGCCTCGGTGGCTGGCAGGCTGTCGGCGTAGAGCGATAGCAGGGTCCACAGCCGGTCTCGTACGCGGCGAATCAATACAGGAAAGTCCGCTTTGGTCCAAGGGCGGCCCTTGTGTTTGAGCTCGGTGGGCGTGAGGAAGTGGACGCGGGCGGCAGCGGCGGGTTCGGCCTCGTGAAGGTCGATGGTCAGATTCTGGTCGGCGATGGCAGTCAGACGCGCTTGACCCCGCCCGACACCGGCACCCGACTGAAGCAGGTGATCGAGCGCGCCTGTGACCAAGTCTACGGTTGCCGGGTCACCGAACAAGTGGACATCAAAGAAGAAGTCGTCGTGTTTGTCCACGGTCTGTCCATCCAAGTGTGCCGCCCGGAACAGAAAAGGGCGTGGTGGGTCGGCAAAGCCGCTGGGAACGCCAGGCCCGACCCGTTTCGGTTCAAAAATGCGCTCGTAGGCATCAGGCGGAGCGATGGTGCGCAGGGCAATCCCAAAGCCCCCGCGGAGACAGTTCGAGGCTTTACCGTCGGGGAAACGGATCGGATCCTTGGCTTCGAACCAGTGACGGCGCACCAGAACGGGCAATCGCATCGCAAGAGTTACGAGTCTATCGCTTTTCCTTCCCTACCAGGACTCGCTGGCTTCGGTGGATTCTTCTTCGTCGTTGTCGACCGCCCTGCTGCCCACTTTGTCCTGGCAAAGTACGCAGTATTTGCCCCACGGAATGGCCCTGAGGCGCTTTTCCGAGATGGGTTCATCGCAATGCGCGCAGATGCCGAACTCGCCGGAGTGAATGCGCTCGAGCGCGGCGTTCACCTGGCGCAGGGCCTGGTAGTCCATGCTGTTGCGCTGGAGCGGAATGAACTCTTCGTACGAGATCTGCGCCTGGTCTTCCTCGGCTACGCGGCCCATGCGGGCGAGCGTGTCGAACTTAGTGTCTTCGAAATTTCCGGTGAGTTCCTGGCGCCGAGCCACCAGCAAACGCCTGAAGTCTTCATACACGCCGCCACTGCTGGCGGCGGCTTAGGCACCGCCGTGGGCCCGGGTTTGGGCACCAGTTTCAAGGAGGGCGCGGCAGAGCCAGTTTTGGCCACGGCAGCAGGGGCCGCGGCACGGCGAGCAGCGCCGGCGCTGGGACGGGTGGCCACGGCGGCGGGGCGGGCGCCCGCAACGGCGGTGGCCGCATGGCGAGTGTTCTTGACGGTACCACGAACGGCGGCGGCTGCTTTCCTCATATGATGTTCTTCCTCTTCCTCGTTCTCTCTCTTTGCCGGGCGTCAGAAAAACGCCCCGCTCCCCTGCCTGACTCTATCGGCTGGGCCGGGTCAGAACATAATGATTAAGTGCGTTTACACCCTAAAAAATCTCTCACAAAATTCTTAATAGTTGCTTAGCCAACACCCGGCGGGCCCGAGGTCTCCGCTCCGGCGGCCATCGCGTTATGATGCAGGTCAACACCTGCGTTATGCCTAGCCTTGAACTCGCCATCCAGCAACCGGACGGATCCAGCCGTACTCTGCCGCTGCAAAACCAGCAACGGATCTCGGTGGGCCGCTCGTCGGACAACGACCTGGCCTACCCGGACGAAGCCATTCTGTCGCGCCGCCACATGGCATTCGATTGCGATGGTGTGGACTGGTGGGCCGAAGATCTGCGCAGCAAGAACGGTACGCTCATCAACAATGAGCCGCTCACGGCCCGGCGCAAGCTCAAAAGCGGAGACCGGATCTCGGTGGGCCGGCTGGTGATGGTGCTGACGGACGCGCACCAGGGCGATTCGACGGCCAATGTGGTCTTTGAAGAAGACATGCTGGGCCACACGGTGCTGACACCTGGCCGGATCTCGACGAGCCTCGAACAGGTGGTGGGTCACGGCGCCGGTGGACTCGAAGCCGCGCTGCGGAGCCCTTCGCTGGCCGGTACGCCGCGCGTACAGGCCCTGCTGGATGCGGGGCGCGAGTTGGCCGGGCACCGTCCGCTGAAAGAGCTTTTTCGCGTGATTCTGGATCTGGCCACCAAATCGGTGGGCGCGCGCCGCGGCGTGCTGATGCTGGAAGAATCCGACGGGACGCTGACGCCGCGCGCAGCCACCGGGGCGGGCTTCCGCATTTCGAACGCGGTGCGTGAGCGCGTGATGCGGCACAAAGAGTCGCTGCTTATTCTCGACGTGGCTCTGCATGATGACCTGCGCGAGAGCCACACCATCGTGCAGCAGGGCATCCGCAGCTTTCTGGCGGTACCGCTCCAGACGCAGGACAAGACGATCGGCCTGATCTATGTGGACTCGGGCGAACAGCGGCTGCGCCGGTTTACCGAGGAAGACCTGACGCTGCTGACCGTGATGGCAAATATCGCGGCGATCCGTATCGAAAACGAACGGCTCGCGGAGGTAGAGCAAGTGGAACGGATGATGAAGAAGGAACTGGAGCAGGCGGCTGACATTCAGCGCAACCTGTTGCCGCGCCATCCGCCGCCGGTGGACGGGCTGGAACTGGCGGCCTTCAGCTATCCGTGCCGTTCGGTGGGCGGCGATTACTTCGATTACTTGAAGATGTCGGGCGGGCGGATGGGCATCCTGGTGGGTGATGTGGCCGGCAAGGGCTTGGCTGCCGCGCTGCTGATGTCCAGCCTCCAGGCGCGCGTGCAGGTGTTGATCGATGAGCCCGGCGACTTGGCGCATCTGATGGGCCGGTTGAATGCCAGCGTGGCGCGCACGTGTCCGGGGAATCGCTTTGTGACGTTCTTCCTGTGTGCGTACGATCCGGCCACGGGTGAACTGGCGTACTCGAACGCGGGCCACAATCCGCCGTATCTGGTGCGCGCGGCGACGGGTGAGATTGAGACGCTCACCGTGGGCGGGCCGGTATTGGGGATTCTGCCGGTGGCGCGTTACCAGGCGGCGAGCGTGCAGCTTGAGCGCGGCGATGTGGTGGTGATGTTCAGCGACGGGATTACCGAGGCCCAGTCGCCCACGCAGGAAGAGTATGGCGAGGATCGGCTGCTGGAGGTGATCCGTCCAGCGTTGCGAATGTCGGCCGGCGAGATTGCGAAGACGATCGGCGAGAGCGTGGAGGCGTTCATGGCCAACGCGCCTGCGGCGGATGACATCACGTTGGTGGTGGCGCGGCGGTTGTGACATACGGTGCTTCCTGCCCGACGTTGTAGCATGAGGGCTGTGAATTCTTGGGGGGTTGCGTGAGGCGTTTCTGGTTCCATTTGATTGAGGGTATGGGGGATAGGATTATTTTGGTTGGGTGTGAACGCATAAGTTCTCATCCGCGTTTCCGCCGCGCGAGGCCTCGGGCGAGGGGCAAGCGGGGCCGGAAACGGGGTGAGAACGGCGATTGAGCTGAACCGCAGGAAGAGTCGCAGTGGCAGAGCTATGGGTTTTGAATGAGGCTGGGGTGAACAGGCGAAGGCGAGCGCGGGGCCGGAGAATGCTCGATGCATGCCGACGTATCGCCGCAGACCTGTATCCGATGGCGATGCGACGATCCAGAGCCGCCTGACTGAGGGTGCCGAACGCGGGCGGGGGCGTGTGCAGACACACGCTGGGCGCAGACTCGCGGGGAGCCCTGGCCAAAACGAAACGGCGAAGAGATCGGTGCGTAGTCATGTCAGGAAGTGTCCGGCTAGCGAATGGGTGACGGGGTCTGGACCCGCACGAGGCGGCCCTGCTGGCAGAACGGGCACTGGTGCTCGGCTTGGCCGGTGAGGTGCGCCAACAGCGCCGAAGCAGTGAGCGCGGATGGCGGTGGTAGCAGGTCGGTGACGGCCAGCGACAGGAGTTGTGCGAGCCGTGCGAGTTTGGTGCGGCGATGGCGGTTGGCGAGGAAGCCGCCGAAGCGGATGCGCTGGAAGCCATCGGGCAGCACATGGAGCAGGAAGCGACGGATGAACTCGTCGACGGCAAGGGTCATAAGTTGGCCGGTTTGGCCGTGCCGGTAGTCCTTCCAGCGGAAGGTGACCGTGCCGGAGTCGAGCGAAACCAGACGGCGGTTGGAGATGGCGGCCCGATGGGTGTACTGGCGCAGATACTCGAGCGCCTGTTGGGGTCCGCCGAACGGCGGTTTGGCGTTAACCACCCAGGGCCGGCGGCGGCAATCGTCCAGATAGCGGGCGAACCTGGCGGGGTCGTGCAAGTGCGACAACGTGCCGGTGAGGGTGAGCTTGCCTTGCGTATGGAGTTTATCGAGCGCGAGGAGAAAGTGGTGGCGGAAATAGGTGGACAACACGCGCACGGGCAGCAGGAAGTTGCGGCGGCGGCTGGGGATCCAACGGTCATGGTCGGGAGCCAAGCCGCCGCCTGGGACGACGTAATGCACGTGCGGATGATGCAGTAAGTTTTGTCCCCAGGTATGGAGGATGCCGAAGAAGCCGACCTCGGCGCCGAGATGGAGAGGATCGCGCGCGATGGTGAGCAGGGCGGTGGTGCTGAGGCGAAAGAGCAGATCGTAGAGGAGGCGCTGGCTCTGCAGCGCCAACTCAGCGATGGCCTGCGGCACGGTGAAGACGACATGAAAATAAGGAACCGGCAACAGTTCGGCCTGCCGCTGTTGTAGCCAGCGGGCGCGGGCTAACGAACCGCACTTGAGACAGTGGCGGTTGCGGCAGGAGTGATAACTGATGCAGGACTGGCCGCTGGAATTGCATTGCTCCACGTGGCCGCCGAGCGTAGCGGTGCGGCAGATCTCGATGGCGCGCATCACACGCAGGTGATGACGCGGCAAGCGATGACGCTGCCGGTAGGCGGCTCCATGTTGGCGAAAGATGTCGGCCAGTTCCAGAGTAGGCCGGTTCATGGAACGGCTACCTAGAGGCTGGGGTCAGCGGCGGTGTGGCGGGCGGCGGTACGGACTTTTTCGGGCGGCCGCGTTCGCGCTTTTCGGGGATAGGCAGTTGCAAGGCGTCCAGCGGCAAAGCGACTTTGGCCAAGCGCGCGGGGGCGACGGCGGCATAGCGAGCCGTCGTTTCCAACTTTTGATGGCCGAGCAGGGTCTGGATCACGCGAATATCTTCACCGCGTTCGAGTAAGTGCGTAGCGAAGGAGTGCCGGTTCGCTGGTGACACGGTCTGGCTTACGCAAGCCCTGATGGCTGAGTTGTTCGGTAAGGACGTCCGGACGCTTAATGAACATCTCCAGAACCTCTTTGAAGAGGGCGAACTGGAGGCTGAGGCAACTATCCGGAAATTCCGGATAGTTCGCACGGAGGGGAGCCGGGAGGTGACCCGGCTGATCGATCACTACAATCGGGAGGCCATCCTGGCGGTGGGCTACCGGGTACGGTCGCCACGGGGCACGCAGTTTCGCCGGTGGGCGACGGAACGGCTGGCCGAGTACCTGCTGAAGGGCTTCACCATGGACGACGAGCGCCTTAAGAACCCGCCGGTTCCAGGCGCGGGCGTTCCGGATTACTTCGATGAAGTGCTGGAACGGATTCGGGACATCCGCGCCAGTGAGAAACGAATGTACCTGCAGGTGCGGGCTTACATCTTCGTGGCCGTGCTCGGCGCCAGTTACTACACCTACGCCGAAGCCACCTGGACGCGCAGCTTGCCGGACTGGATCGGCTCACACACGCGCATGTTCGAATACTTCGACGGCGCCACGCAGTTCGTCGTGCCGGACCAGTGGAAAGCTGGCGTCAACAAGCCCTGCTATTGGGAGCCGGAGTTGAACCGCACCTATAAGGACTGGGCCACCCATTACGGCGTGGCCGTTGTGCCGGCGCGGCCCGGGCATACTCGCGACAAAGCCAAGATCGAGGCCGGCGTGCTCATCGTGCAGCGCTGGATTCTGGCAGCACTGCGGAAGCGCCGCTTCTTCTCGCTCGGTGAATTGAACGAAGCGATTCGGGAACTGCTGGCGCGTCTCAACCAACGCCCCTTCCGCAAACTGCCGGGCACGCGGCGCGAACTGTTCGAGCAACTGGACCGACCCGCGCTGCACGCCTTGCCCGCGCAACGTTTCGTCTTCGCCGAGTGGAAGAAGACGCGCGCGGGCTTGGATTATCACGTCGAACTCGAAGGCCACTTTTACTCTGTGCCGTATCAGTTGGCGCAGCAAGTGGTGGAACTGCGCTACACGGCCGCCACGGTGGAAGTGCTCTATCGCGGCAAACGCGTGGCCTCGCACGCGCGCAGCCATCAGCGTACAGGCAACACCACCGAGCCCTGTCACCAGCCCAAGTCGCATCAACGTTATCGCGAGTGGACGCCGCAGCGTTTGCTCGAGTGGGCCAGCGCAGTGGGCGTATTCACGTGGCGCCTGGTGGAAGCGATGCTCACGCACAAGCCGCATCCAGAAGCGGGCTTCCGCGCGGCGATGGGTCCGCGCAGCCTGGCCAGCCAGTACGGCTCGCCGCGACTGGAAGCGGCCGCCGAGCGCGCCGTGCGCTTCAAGCTCTATCACCTCGACAACTGCCGGTGAAGAAGTGGCGCCAGCAGATCGGCGATCCCATGGTGGCCGACAGTATTCTCGACCGGCTGGTGCATCAGGCGTATCACTTCGAGTTGTCCGGCGAGTCGCTGCGCAAGGCGAAGGGAGGCCGGCCATGATGCGGTTGGTGCTCAAGCAATCCACCGGCTGGTTTGCGGCCGGGTGGGCCTTCAGCGAAGCGATGGAGTTACTGTCGGACCCGGCGTTCAAGCTGTTCGTGTGGGTGTGCCTGAATGCCGAGCGGCAGACGGGGCGCTTGGAGCGCAGCGCGTGTTATGACCCGGCCGCGTTCGCCGAGTTAGTCGAGCGCGGCGTGTGCGTGCGTGGCGATGACGGCGCGATCGAGGCGGCGGATCGCTACTGGCCGTACGAGAAGCAGCAGCGGCCGGGTGCGGGTCCACAGGAGTTCGTCGAGGGCGTGCGCAAGTTGCTGGCGGTGCCGGCATGTGTGGGCTGCCGTTTCACGCCAGCGGATGAGAAGTTGGCGCGCGGCCTCTCTGAGCGCGGCGTCACGCTGCCGCAGGTGGAGCGGGAGATCTGGCTGGGCTGCATGCGCAAGTACACCACGCTGCTGAACCATGCCAAGGCGCCAGCGATGCCGATTGCCAGTCTGCAATACTCCGCGGCGGTGATCGACGAAGTGGTGAGCCAGCCGAACACGCCGGAGAGCTACTGGGCGTACGTGCACCGGCAATTCCGGACGCTGGAGCAGTGCTGGATGGCGAGCCGGGTGGCGGGCTGATTGGTGAGAGTGGGCTGCCGCCGGTGGGTGGCCCACTTCACCGGAATACGCGTTCGGCGCGGAAGGCTGGATCGAAGACGTCGAACTTGAACTTTTCTTTGTTGGGAAAGTCGACGTGGGCGATGTACGGCCAGCGCTGCTTCAGGATGTCGAGGTGCGGCGCGTACGCCTCGCCCGCGGTGAGTTGCATGTTGCGCATGGCCGCGTGGAGTTTCTCTCCCACTTTCAGCTTGTCGCTCCGTTCGCCGCCGGCGCGCATGATAGCGCCGACAAGATTCGCGGCCAGTGCGATGTAGGCATGGCCGTCGGGCGTGATGAGGAACGAGCGCGCGCCGATACGTTCGGTGCGGAAGAGGCCCTTGGCTCCGCGCTTGAGTCCTTTGTAGCCGCCGTACGGGCCGAACAGATCGGTGCTGAGTGCGAGGAGAACGAGCGTTTGAATCATTTTGATTGCATGCGGGCGGCGAACTGCTGCAGGTCGTCGCCCTGGATGGCGGCGGCCATGAGGTCGGGGAACTGGTCCGGTGTGCAGGCGAACGACGGAATCCCGAGGGCAGCGAATTTCGCGGCGTTGTCGTGGTCGTAGCCGGGCGCGCCGTTGTCACTGAGTGTCAACAGCGTCAACATCCGGGTGCCTGCGCTAACAATGGCTGCTGCGCGCTTGATCATCTGTTCGCTCAACTCGCCTTCGTATAGATCGCTGATCAGAATCAGAATCGTATCCTGCGGGCGCCGGATCAGGCCCTGGCAGTAGCTGAGGGCGCGGGGAGTGTCGTTGCCGCCGCCCAGCTGCACGCCGAAGAGTAAGTCGACGAGATCCGTCATCTTTTCCGTGAGGTCTACGACTTCAGTGTCGTAAGCAACCAGCCGCATCGAGAGAGCCGGCAAAGAGGCGAGTACGGCGCCGAAGATGCCAGCGTAGACGACGCTGGTACCCGGCGCTGACCGGGATGAGTGTTGACAGAACAGACCGGGAGGAGTGTTGACACTTCCTGGGAATAGCTGGACGGCCGAAAATGGGCAGAGATGCCCTGGAAAGCGAGCAGTCCAATGGAAGAGAGAGCGAAGTTCGTACTGGAAAAGGAGTGGGACG
>Ga0194122_10001539_pt1 | contig 27760 bp, 28 predicted proteins | sample TA2MahCa10mmetaG_FD_155487 | JGI IMG/M metagenome (GOLD analysis project Ga0194122, IMG submission 155487) | Freshwater microbial communities from Lake Tanganyika, Tanzania - TA2015021 Mahale Deep Cast 10m | ecosystem: Environmental > Aquatic > Freshwater > Lake | place: Tanzania: Lake... | reverse complement strand
TATGACATATAATACCGATAAAAACACAGTTAATAATGAATATATTGCTGGCCCATTTACCACACAGTATGATTTTAGCTCACAAACATTTTCACAACAGATTGAAAATACAACATATGGTATAGCTGTAAAACATGGAAAGGATATTATAAAACGAAATGGTGAATTAGTCGACAAAAGAACTGAAGGTGCCTTTGCAAATAATTCAGATATTGGAGTGTATGGAAAATATGGATCAGACATCCTTTTTACTGAAAATGGTTTAATATTAAGAGGTGGTAAATTAATATCTAAAGAATTTGCGTCAAGAAAAGAAAAAGAAAATTTAGTAAATTTTCCTTTGATGGCAAAAACCTCTTCAAAAATATCTTTGAAAAAGTTTTCTAAAAAAATGGAACTTAAAAATGAAACATATGTTGAAAGAAAAATTGAAAAAGGAAGATTAAAATATATTGTAGAATATGACACTAATAATCTTTATTTTACGGGCAACACAAATGTTCAAATCTATGTTTATAAAGTAACAAAGGATAAAGATGCAAAAGACCCAAAATCTAATATATTTGATACCGATATTTTCACAGAATTTACGGAAATACCATTATCAGGATATACTCAACTAATAACTGGTGTTACCTCAGGTTACACATATTCTGAAGAAGTTGATTCTGCAAACGGGGCATATATTTTACTTAGTGATATATTATCAACTATTGATGAAAAAAATTTATTCGAAGTAGATCAATTATTACCAAATGATGATCTACATCCTTATTTTTTTAGACCTACAAAAAATTTTAGGGAGAGAACAGTAACACCTGATGAACTTGTAACAGATAGAGAAAATATTATTAAAAATGTGGGACTAACAGGTGTCAAAGATGGTGGTAGTGGGTTAGTTTATTCAATTTTAAATCCTGATCCACCAATTAAGGAGACACCTATTATAAAAAAAGTATTGAGGACGGTTTCAAGAAACAGAGAACAAAGTTTTGCATCTGTGGTGGCTGATAAAACATATTTCCTATCAACTGACCCAACCCCTACAGATAAAAGTGAAAAAATAGAGTTCGAGAAATTAAACAAATATGAATACACACAAGATGACTATTTAGTTAACATTGAACCAAAGACATATTCTTCAGTTAGAGGAGAAAATTTGATTAATTTTTTAACGGCTATGTATTATCTTCTTTTAACACATACACACAATATAAATGAACCTTATGGTAGGTCATCGAATTCAGAACACGACACATTAGCAAGACTATTTGAAACAATTAAAGACGATATCTTGAACGGATCTATCAGAATAAACTAAATTTTGATATTTATAAAATAAAAAGATGTCATATTTCCGTTCATATTTTTATAAAAACAATACAATTATAAAAGATTCTCATACAAATACCGCTAAAAATCCAACAACAGAAATTTTTTATGGTTCAGGATTTTCTAAATTTATATTCAAAATAAATTTAGACACTTTACAAAACATAGTAGATTCTGGTCAAAAAGTAATTACCTCTGGTACAACACACACTCTACACCTTACAAATACAATATTCGGTGACGAGACTTTTTTAGGTGCAAAAAGAGGAACAGGTAGACAAAGAGCAAATTCATTCGATCTAATACTTTTTAAAATAAATGAGTTTTGGGATGAAGGTTTAGGTTTTGATTATGAGGATGGTGGATATGATTTTACAACAGGTAATGATACTTTTGACGAAAGACCATCTAACTATTTTAATAGAACCACTTTAGATATGTGGTCGGTCGAGGGTATATACAGTAATTCACCTACTATTTTAGAAACAATACATTTTGATAACGGTAATGAAAACATAAATGTTGATATTACAAATTATATAAATGGTATTATTGTATCGGGTAACACAAATCATGGTCTTGGTTTAGCATTTGCAGTTTTATATCAAGATTTAACTCCTGAAATTGATCAATCAGTTGCTTTTTTTACAAAATATACACAAACCTTTTTTGAACCTTATGTTGAAACATATTTTGAAGATAGAATAGATGATGATAGATATAATTTTATAGAAAAAAAGAATCAAAATTTATACCTATATGTTACAAATGGTGGAAACTACCAAGATTTAGATAACAACCCAACTGTAGATATACTAGACTCTACCAAAGTATCAATTAGTGGTTTAACAGGGTTAACAACTACAAAAATAAAAAGAGGTGTTTATAAAGTAACATTCGGTATTAACGGTATAATTTGTGACGGTAAAAAATTCTTTTACGATAAATGGAAAAGTTTAGAAATAGATGGAATAGCCATAGAAGACATTACTCAAAAATTTATACCCAAACCATTTACATCATTATACTCAATAGGTGAAAATACCACCGAATCCACAAAGTATGCAATTCAATTTTCAGGTATAAAACAAGGTGAAAAAGTAATAAGGGGTGAAAGTAAAAAAATTGTAATTTATTTCAAATCAATAAATAACCTAAAAAATTTGGTTTTTGATAGAGTATTCTACAGAATGTTTATAAAGGAAGGTAGAACAAATGTTATTATTCACGATTGGTCACAAGTTGATTTTTCAAATGAAAATTGTTTTTATTTAGATACTTCATATTATATTCCTAGAGAATATTACATTGAATTTAAGGGTAAAATTAATAATGAAGAGATATTTTATGATGATTATATAAAATTTGAAATTATATCAGAAATATAAAATATTTATAACTATAAAAAATAAAATATTTAAAACTATGGAGAATTTAGATAAAATTATAAAAAAACACCTAAAATCATTATCAGAAAGTGACATAAGTTCACAAGAAAACTACATGTTTTTCAGTAATCTAGAACAGATTAAAAGACAATGTGAAATGTTACTTAAAATGAATCCACAATTATTAGATTCTATAATTCAAGACGGACACGATTGGGCCGATGATCACGTTACAGAAGCTAAAACAAATATGGATCAAGTATTTGATTTCTTTATGAATAAAACAAAAGAAATGGAAAGGGAAATGAATACCATGAAAGCTGATTTATCTACTTTTAATCTTAACGAGGAGGATTTATTTGATGATTCATTTCTAAATGAAGAAAACCAAATTGACGAAAGTAAGAATTGTCCCACAGACCCAGGTAAATGGGCTGCTTCAAAAGCGGCAGCTAAAGCAAAATTTGATGTTTATCCTTCAGCATATGCAAATGGTTGGGCTGCGAAGAATTATAAATCAAAAGGTGGTCGTTGGAGAAAATGTAAATAATATGAAAATTATTGTTAACGAAGAGGATAAGAAATATATTCAAGAGTGCCTTGATAGTGGTGAAATCCTAAAAGAAGACCTTAGACGTTGGTTTAAGGAAAAGTGGGTGGACGTAAGTCGTAAGGTAGATGGTAAACATCCACCCTGTGGTAGAAAAGATGGCGAGGGTAGATCCTATCCAAAATGTAGACCATCTAAAAAAGTATCTAAAGATACTCCAAAAACTGCCAGTTCTTATAGTAAAAAAGAAAAAAAATCTATGACTTCACAAAAAAGAAGAGCAGAAAAGAAAGAACCTAAGATAGGTAAGGGTAATAAACCCACTATGACAAAATTTGACGAAGAAATGAAAACCCCTAAAATTATTAAAATTACAGAATCCGATCTTAAAAGAATTACTAATTTAGTTATAGAAGAATTAAATAGTGAGATTTCTTTTGAGGAATTAGAAACACTTAAAAAAATTGATAAATTTGTAAAAAAACAAGAAGTTATTGATTGGTTTAATGAAAATGATATTGATTATTATAATTTGACTGATATGGAAATGTACATTATGTACATTGAAAAACATATCGAAGATTCTGATGATTTAGGATCTGAGGAAGATACTGACTACATACCTGATGATTTATTAAACGAAGCCGAATATCAAGGACGTAAAGTTCAATTAGGTAAAATCATGCAAGGGGACATAAAGAAATTCAAGGTTTACGTAAAAAATGATAAAGGTAAAGTGGTTAAGGTAAATTTTGGGTTCGGTGGTAAATCCGCTAAAGGTAAAGTGATGAAAATCAAAAAAAATAATCCTGAAAGAAGAAAATCGTTTAGGGCTAGACATAATTGTGATAATCCAGGACCAAAATGGAAAGCGAGATATTGGGCCTGTAGGACTTGGTAATATAAAAAATTTAATTAGGGAATTCATAAATAAAAAAAGGTGGATGACGTAAAAAAGACAATTCTAAATAAAAATACACCAATTATTCTAAATAATTATTTAGTTAACAAAACCAAATATTTTCATTCTACAGATTCAAAAGAAAAATATTTAGAAAACAAAAATCTTTTAGGTAAAGATTGGTATTACTATGACCTCGAAATAGAATATAAATATAATTCATGGGGATATAGAACAAAAAATTTTGAAGATATAAATGATGACTATGTTGTTACATTTGGATGTTCGTATACTGAAGGAATTGGATTAGAATATAAAGACATTTGGCCAATTAAATTAGGTCAAAAATTAAATTTAGATACTTTAAATTTAGGGGTCGGTGGTACTGGTATAGATTTTCAGTTTTATAATACAATGTTATTACAACAATTTTTATTAAATAATAATAAAAAATTACCAAAACTTGTGGTTTATCAATGGCCACATACAACAAGAGTTTTGGCACCTTTTATGGATCAAGATTCGTTATATTTTGAATTTTATTCTCCACATTGTAAAAAACAAAAAGGATCAAATCCATATAATGAATTTATTGAGTGGTATTATATGGGATTTGTTAATAATTGTGGTCAACAATTATTTAATTCCTCTATGATGATAAATTTTGCAAATAATGTTTGGAAATCTTTAAATATTCCCGTTTTAAATTACACATGGGAAAATTTTAATTTCAAAGATACAAAATCAATTGGTTTGAATATCGACCTTTCAATATTTGATGACTATAAAAGAGATATTAAAGCTCGTGATCTTTCTCACAGTGGAAGATTTACTCAAGATGTTATTGTTGAAAATCTTATAAAAATATTAATAGAAAAAAATCTCCACACCGCATTCTCTAAGTAACTCAAAACTTTTAGTTTGAGATTCAACCCATTTTTCCTTGTTTTTTGTGGTACATTCTTTTTTACAATAAACAATTTTAATACCACTATTTACTATACCTCTAGCACAGTCCATACAAGGTAATCCTGACGTTAAATAAATTGTAGCACCTTTAATAGGTACTCCAACACGTGCGGCATTATAAATTGCATTACGTTCCGCGTGTTCAAACCAAAAGTATTTTTCAGGTCTTTCCTGTCGTTCTTCTTTTGAATCATCTAAACCCCTTGGAAAAGAATTATAACCCGTAGAAAGAACCTCATTATCCTCACCAACGATAACTGCACCTATTTGTGTTGATTGATCTTTAGATTTTAGTTTTACTTGTTCTGCCAATCCTAAAAAATACTCTGTCCAATTCATAATAATTTTTGTGGTATCCAATACCAAATTCTATCTTCTGCAAATCTGTTTAATGATTTACCTTCTTTTTTTTCTATTATTTTACTGACTTGTAAAATATGTTCTTTATTTCTTAAGTCTATACCTACATTATAACCTTCTCCATCTTTAGTGTAAATGGTTTCTCTCTGTGGTTGACTATATTTTCCCTCATCATATAGTTTTAACATTTTAACCATTTCGTCCTTTTTCATTTTACACTCAATACCTCTTTGGTATATCATCTTTTCAAGGACATCCTGTCTTAATTTACTGTAATCAACCTCAGTCATTATGCAAATATAATAATAATTTGGGATATTCCAAAAATAAAAAACCCCCGATTTCTCGAGGGTTTTTTATATACTAAGACAATGATTATCTTAAAGTATCCAAACTGAATGTTTGTAAACCACTTACATTGATTACACCAAAGTAACGGTTGTTAACCATTTTCTTAGCGTATCTAGTCATGATACCCTTGATTGGAGTAAAGTTAAATGGATTGTACATTGTTGGAGTTAATTGTAAAGGTACATATGGAGCATAGATGTAACCAGCGTCCAATAATGATTTACCCTTGTGACCAATTAAGATTTTACCAGCTGGAAAGTAAGGATCACGATATACTTGATATCTACCAGCAAGAGAACCGATTTTCTCGATACCCATGTTGTATTGATCTTGCTCAGGAGCTGCGTTAGATACGTGGAAATATTCTAAATCATCGAATACTGCAGATACTTCTGAAGAAACAACAACCCAGTTTGCACCACCTCTTAATGTAGTTTTATGGATTTGAGCTGAAATTTGGTTAATCTTTGTGATTAACGTTTGGTTCCAATCCTTTTGAGTATAACCCAAGAATGGAGTGTTACCAGTCGCACCATACTTCCACTCATTGTAATCCCACTTAGATGTCCAAGCAGCACCTTTTCTAAGGTCACGTAAAATTTCACGGTCAACCTCAGCGGCGATTTGCTCAGATAATAAAGCTGTTAATTCAGCTTCAGCATCTATGTTATGGAATGCAGATACGTCCTGTGCTAATTCTGGAGACCAGCTAGCTCTTAACTTTCTTTCAGTTACAGAAACTGTTACTGATTGAAGATCAAAAGACACCTCACCAATTTCCTCTTCAAATTCTAAAGAATCATAAGTTCTAAATGTTAATGTGAAATCACCGATAACCGCACCTGCGTTGATTGTTGCGTTAGAGAAACCTGATGAGCTTGAATAAGATTGTAAATCTACACTAACATAAATTTTACCATCTTCATCACAAATGTCATCAAATCTACCTGAAGGGAAAGTTGACTTAGTTGCTTTTGAACCGTATTCAACAATACCTTTACCATATTTTTGAGTAACAACATTGAAGTTTTTAGAAACACCTGAAAGTTTTACTTCAGCTGATGCTAAAAATTCTTCTGTATCCATTGCGTTACCATTAGGTCCGATTAACTTTCCTTGACCGTCTTTTGTGAAACCCGAAAACATCAATATTACTGATGATTGAGTTGATCCTGTTAAAGCGTTAGGGAATGTTACGTCAGCGGCGGCGCCGTTAGAGAAAGTTACAACTGCGTCAGCCGATAAAGTTTCTGCAGAGTATTTTCCTTTTGAATAGTCGAACAGACCTTCATCCGCATCATCAGAACCTTCATAGAATCTGTCATAAAGACTTCTTGAATCTGTGTAACCAGTTGTGTTAGTTCTTGATGATGGATAACCAAATGGTTCTGTATGATGTGTTCCAACTCTATCCAATATTTTTGGAATAAAGTAGAATAATTTACCGATAGGTAAGTTCATTGCTTGAACTGAAACGATATCGTTAGCTAATAATTTAGAGAAAACACGACGAATGATAGGGAAAACAACAGTCTCGAAAGAACCAGACGCATCAGCAACAGCTGCTTCGTTGATTAAATAAGACGCTTGGTTTTCATATAATTGTGCGATGTTATCTTTTTGATGACCTTCTAATCCCTCTAAGAAACCGAGGTCATCCCATTTTTTAATGGTATCTTCTTTGATAACACGAAGGTGCTTAAGACCGATGTTACCAACCATACCTGATTCTAATAATGCTCCCATTTTTTAAAATTTTATTTTTGGTTTTTATTTATTTTATTTTACTCATCAAATCTTTCATTCTTTTGAATTGTGGATTTTCATAAGCTTTAGCTTCTGCCAACATTTCTTGAGAACTTGAAGGTTGAGGAGTGGTAGAGATTTTTTCAACTACAGACTCGGTTACAGGTTTTTTTGTTTCGAGTTCGCTTTTTATTGAATTAAATAAGTTTTTAGCCTCATTTATATTAGAAATTGAATCAAATCTCTTTAAAATGTTCAATTTCTCTTGTTTTGTTGTAGAATGTTCTGTAAATAATCGAGTAGCATACGCCAAACTTGCATTGAAAACGGCAACCTCATTAAGTTTATCCTTGAATAACACTAATGCCTTTTTATATTCTTCATTTTGTTTTTTCAAGATTTCAACTTCTTCGTTTATACCAAATACACCTGAACCCGCTTTGAATACCTTCTTACTTGGTAAACCAGCTCTTTTTGCTTCACCTTTATTACCATGTGGATTTGATTTAGTTCTTGAAGCCTCAGTTGCTTCAATTTTTTTAACAATTGACCCTTCTTTAGGTTCCTTTTCTTCTTTTGGTTCCTTTTCTTCTTTTGGTTCCTTTTCTTCTTTTGGTTCCTTTTCTTCTGTGAATTCGTCTTCTTCACCTAATTCAATTTCATAAATTGTCTCTTCTTCTAAAGAAGAGTCTTCCTCATTACAATCTTTTTCAGGGTTTTTGACTTCCTCCATAGAAGTTTCTTCCTCAGTAGAATCGTCGTCAAGTTTGATGATATACTCATCGTCACCCATGTCAACGTCAAGTTGATTACCGTCTTTCTTAACAACAATACCATCTTCTGGTTTCATTGCCTTGAAAACTTTTAATACTTCATCATCTGTTGCACCGGTCATGTCCATAACGTCATCGTCATCGACTGACGGTCCGAGATCATCAGCCGACATTGGTTCATCATCTGATCCCATCTCATCATCTGATCCCATCTCATCATCTGTGTCTAATTCATCATCTGAATTAACATCGTCGATTCCTTTTTTGGGTTCATTATCGAGGTCGTCATCATTTTCAGAGTCATCGTCAGCCTCTTCATCATCGGCCTCATCTTCGTCTGACATATCATCTTTTTCCTCTTCTTCAGGATCGGGTTGTTCTTTTAATTCTGCATTAGAATTTTCTTCTGCAATATTATCAACCTTTTCCTCTTCTCCCACTTGTGATTCTTTAAGCAACTCGTTTAGTTCCTGCTTCATTGTAGATGCAAGTATACCTTTTGCATTTTGCTTCACTGCCTCTTCTAGTGTTTGAACTTGAAGTAGGGCTTGTTCTAAAATGGATTTTTCACTCATTTGTGTAAATTTATTTTAATATAAATACTTTGTAATTGATAAAAATTTAGATTTCGATATCTCTAACCATATAAAATTGTTTATTTAGATAAAAATCTATCTAAATTTCCCATTAATTTTTTCATTCTGTCGTCTACTATAGGTTTTTCATCAATATGTTCTTGATATTGTTCTCTTTCAGAGGGATCTTTGAAGATGTATGCACCGGGTGTAGAGGGTGATGAAACTAAATCGAAACAAACTAATTCGAAATCATCTTGAACAACATTTTCACCTTTTACAGTTTTTAAAGAACCAACTCCACGAGATGATATTCCCAATGTAGCACCATTCATAAGCAACATAGCTGCTTGATCACCTTTTGTTGATACTATACCCATTTTTTTCCAACCTGGTGAAGTAAATAATTTTATTTTACCCATTAACATTTTTCCATCCCACCATGTTTCTAAAATTGAATGTGAGACTCTATCTAAATCGATAAGTGAAGAAGAAGGATGATTAAGTTCGTTTAAAGCTCCACCCTTTTTAATTAGTGATTGATACTTTTCGTTTTCTCTTTTTAGTAATACCTCAGGATATATTCTTCCGTTTTTGTTTGGAGTATCAAATTTTTGTAAAACAGCATAAAGGACGATGTCTTGTGAAAAGTCAACATCCTTCATTTCAGAAATAATTTTTTTATTATCTTCGGGAGATATGTGACCAGCATCATATTCAATTAAAATTCCTTTGCCCGTCTCATTTGGTCCTAGTACCCTCATTTATAGAATAAATTATTTCTATAAATACATCATAATCGGAATTATTTTTTTGTTTTGTAGAAATTAAACAATTCTTTGTTTTCCAAACCGTGATTAATAATTTGTTCTAAAACGTCTTTAACTAAATTTTTAATATCTTTTGATTTAACATCAAATTGTTTATCAACGTATAATGTTATTTCCAAATTCATAAAAGACCTTTTTTCTAATTTGATACTCTTTGTTCTTATATCTAAATCAACTATTGATTGTTTTTTAAAATTTTGATTTTTTAAATCGTGTATTATTTCTTTAATTTTTCTTTTTGATCTTAAAATTGTATAATCAAAATTATCCGTATCATTTTCGGGTTTTAACCAAGAATTTAATTTTAAATAAATTGTTTTTAAATTTTTATAGTCTACTGTTCCGTAGCCAATCTTCACGTTTTTGTATGATCCTAAATGGATATACTTTCCTGTTTTCATCAATATTTCATATTATATATTTTATGGTGCTTTTAAAATATACTAAATAATATTTTAAAAACAAAAAAATTTTTAATATATTTGTAATATAATTATTGATATGATCATAGTTGAAGTTAATAAAGAAAAAAACATTGAGTCTGCATTAAGAATTTATAAACAAAAGGTTCAAAGAACAAAACAGATTCAAATGTTAAGAGAAAGACAAACATATGTGAAACAATCTGTCAAAAGAAGGGAAGAAATTCTAAAAGCGATTTACATTCAAAAAATTAAAAAATAACCTTAATTTAGATCATTTTTTAATTCAAGTAATCTATAGTAGTTAAATTTCGATGTATCCATATTAGATACCTCACTTTTTACATTTTGAAGTTTTGATTTAAATGTATCGTCTGTTGATTCAACTAATAATAAATCTATTTTTGTAATAAGTGATTCTTTAACTTCACTTAATTTAGTTTTCAATTCATCAGTAGATAATGATAATATAGATTTCAAAAGTGTTTTTTGTTCCTCGTTTAATGAATTACTATATAATACATTAAAATTATTTGCCAACACTGAATTCAATAAATTTTCATGAATAGTGTGTAAATTTTTACTTACATTAGTAACTTCTTTTACTGTTGTTAAATGTTCATAAAGTTTTCTTTTGGCGATAACTTTATTTTCTATATTCGTTAAACTATCCTCTAATAATAATTGATCTAAATTTGTATATAATTCATTTTCTGATATCTCTACATCACCAATTTTTTCATTTAATGTCTTACAAAATTCTTTTATTGTAATGAACTTATTTTTTAAAATTGATGTGAGTTCCTCTACATATATTCTGGCAACATCATTATCTCCAATATATTTATTCTCCACTTCTTCATAAAACAAATACATTTCTTTGAAATCCTTATTTGAACTTATAGTTTTAATAATGTCTTTCATTTCATCTTTATTTTGAGATCTGTAAGATTCCAATAATTTTTGTAATATTTTTGTTTTAACTGAGCCAAAAGTATTCATTTCTAATCGTTTAATATGTCTTTTATTTTTGTTTCTATTTCATAAATATTGTGTTGGGCTTTATCCATGTCAAATAAATCTTCAAATTTCAAATTTTCTTTTCCCAACATACCTAATATTTTTGATTTTTTTGTTTCACTTAAAGGTTCACTTCCACCTGCTGGTGGAATTGTTGGTACTGCCCCATCTGGTGCCATTCCTCCTGCAGAAGGTGCTGCCCCACCTGCATCTTCCATTTTCTTCCTTTCTTCTTCGGGTATACCATACTTAGAGTCAACCTCATCGAAAATTCCACTACGTTTAATTACATTTTGTGTATTTGTTAATTCAAATCCCATTGCTCTTTCAAGACGTTGTTGTTGTAGATCCAATATTACTTCGTTATCACTCAAACCAAGAATATTTTTCTTTGCCCATGTATGAGAAACCGGTAATATACCTATTTGAGATTGGTCTGAAGTAGCGTCTTTATATAGTGTTATTTTTTCCTTCCACTGTTCAAGACGTAACAAATCAGATTGTGCAGATGGATTAGTTAACGATAATGAAAAATTATTTAATTCATCTTCCAATCCTAAGAGATAAAGGTGAACTAATGCTATTTTATTCAATTCTTGAATTAATGATTTTTGTATTCTGTTAATAGTTCTTGCAAAACGAATATCCATTAACGCTAAACTTTTACCTTCACCAACAACTTCTTCAAAACCTAAAAATGCTTTAGGTATTCTTAATGCAGCTAAAAGTTTCTTTTGAATGTATTCAATATCGGCAATTTCACCTAAGTTCTGTGCACCAGCCAATGTTTCAATTGGATTTGATTGTGCAGGGTCTCTTACAGGAATAAAGAAATCCTGATCTACAGCCATTTGATTATATCTCATATCAACTTGACCTGTTCTTGGATCAGAAATTTGATCTCTTTTAAATTTATTTGCAACACGTTGAACATAAGGTTCAATATCCTTATCGTCCATATTACCAACAAATATTTTGAAGACTCTTCTTTCGGGTGCTCTTGATGTTCTGTAAATTAACATTGCATCTTCAGCAAGTAAAAGTTGTTTCCATATTCTTCTAATCTTATCTAACATAGAAGTCCCATATGGAAGTTTTCTATCATCACCCAATAATCTAAAATGTCCAATTTCCCATGCCTGAAATTCTATGTCTTTGTTTTTCCACATAAATCTTAATTCACGATTCGGTGTTTTTTCTGTATCAGACACAGGTTTTGAAGTTGCACCCTCAACTCTTTCAATTTCAATATTCGGTAATTGTTGACATCCTACGATACCTTTTTGTGGATCAATTTTCAAATAAACAAAATTATCACCATACTTACACAATCCACGAGCCCACATTTGTAAATTTGTATTGATATCTAATCTATCATTAAATAAATCTTCTAAAATAGATTTAACTCTATCCGATTCAGAATAGATTGTTAATATATCACCCTTTTCAGATAATGTAGTAGACTCCTCTGCATAAATGTCAAGTGATGCGGATATTTCTGGTGTGAACTCCATAGATTCATAGTCATAATACGCAGCCAATCTATTAGGCTCATAATAAACCGATTGATTGTAAAGCGATTGGTCAAGTTTTGTCCACTTGTCCGAAATATATTGAGATTGTTGTGCTTGAAGAAGTTGTTTTTGAAATTCTTCTCTGTTATCAGTTTTTAATAATTCATCTTTACTAAAATTAAAAGAAGGAGTTTTTTCTGGTTTACTTTGACCAGGAAATCCAAACATTCTCGTTAATTTCTGAAAAACTGTCAAATTTAGATCCGCCATGTATATAAATAGTTTTTTTTAGAATATAAACTTAATTACCTAAATTAAAAAGATTATTTTGGTTTTGAAAATAACCAACTATATTCTTGATATAAGTTTTTAGAAAGACTGTTTGTTTTGTTTGGATAATAAGTCCCATTATTATTCATCTGCATCGGACCTATTTGGTCAAAAGCGGTTCCATAAGAATAAAATGATTTATTTGGTTCATATGTTCTTTCTGCTAAAGTCCATGATTCCATCATAGCAATATTTTTTGCAGTATTTCTTTGTAATTGATTAAATGATATATCACCAGCATAAAGAGCTATAGATAAACTCATAATAGAATCGTCATGTGAACCTTTCATATGATCAGGCCTACCATTTATATAAACAAAAGTATTAAGTTCATTCAATAATCTATTTGATCTGATTATAAAACCCTTTCTAACTTGTTCCTCAAATGCTGCAATTATTTGTGTTCTCTTATTATTAAAATTAATACCGGGTATTTTTTCTAATTTCTTCTTGTCCCATTCCCAAACATTTTGAACGTTTATTCCATCAATAAATAAATTTTTATAATTCATCTCTTGCAATTTTCTTGAAGTTGCAATTCCCATACCACCGGTTATATCAACAACAATAAAAGAATCATATAAAACACCCCATTTATATGCAACTGCAGCTAAATCATCTGGTGGTATTTTACCTATGTACTCTAAAACTTGTTCTCTTTCATCAAAATCTACAATATTAATAGATGAAAAATCTTCACTATCACCTCTACTAACATCAACACCCATAATATAACGATGACCCGCTATGGGTTCTTTCCATTGCCATAAAGTTCCTTGCATATATTTTTCTATAGGTTGTCTAATCATATTCTTAGCTATATTATCCTGAATATCGGAAGGTATAATACCATCTCCTGAACCTAAAAAGTCACACTCAATTTCTTGAGCAATTTTACGTCTATCGTATTTAAATTTTTTCGCCATTGATTCAAACCAAGATGAAAATGGTTTATATCCCATTTCTTCATACTCTCGATATTTTTCTATTTCATAATCATGAATAACAACCTCATCATCATTATATTGTTCTCTATTTAACATATAATGAACAATATCATTACATTTAATCCATTTTAAATCTTTTGTATAACGAGGATCTTTAAACCATCTCAATTCTGTTATATGAAAATCGTTTTTTCCACGTATTGCTTGGTCATATACACCGAAGTATATTTGATCATAACCATTTGGTGTAGAAATTAATATAATTTTACCACCTGTTGATAATGACGCCATTGATGCAGCCCAAAAGTCTTCACCTGCTTCAATATATGCGGCCTCATCAAATATAAGAATTGTTGGTGTATAACCACGTAAGGCATCTGATGAAGTTGCGACCGCTTTAACTTCACAACCATTATTTAATCTAAATCTACTTTCAGAATTTTTATCAGGATGGAAACCAACATTAATCCAATCAGGCCACTGATCTAAAAAATGGCGAACCTTATTTGCCATCTCAATAGCGGTATCTCTTTTGTTTGCAATAATCAAAACCCTTTCAGGATTTTCGGGTTTTGCAGTTTGTAATTTTTTCGAAATCCAAGCGGCGGTTACAGTTGATACACCAGCTTGTCTATATTTTCTTGTAATATTCTCATTAAATTCTTCGTAATCTTTTATTAATTGTATTTGATCAGGAAACAATTCTAACGGAACATATTTTTTTTGTGTATTATCGTAAGTTTGTAAATATGTTTTTAAAGCATATGGAGCATCTTTTATGATACGAGCATATTCTTTTAATTGTTCTATTTTAGTATTCATACTTATAAATACAAAAAAAGGTGGATAAACCACCTTATACTTATTTTCTAGGAACTAATTCGCCACCATCGTCTTCATCATCTTCTTCATCATCAGAACTCAATCCTATACCTAAATTACTTAAGAAATTACCAAGGTCTTTATCTGAAACTTCATTTTCCATAGATTCTAATTCATCATGAAATTTAGACATTACGTCTTCATAATTTTCATCGTTGAACATCTTTTGTATACCGATTAATATTTTACCCATTAATTCTTTTCCCTTTTCTGAACCAGATATTACTTCTTTCATTAATATCAACATTTGTTTAGCAGGTAATTTGAAAATTTCCACTAACAAATAATTTTGTAATTCAACTTTATTTTCATCTGTTACGATTTCTTCAGGAAATTGAGATCTGATTCTATCCCATATAGCTGGACCTAATCTAAGATCCCACATTTCTTTTTCTAATGTGTCTTCTGATTGTTCAACATCTTCAAAACCCTCATCACCCTCAGGTCTTCCTTGAATTGCAAATAATTCTAAAACTCCTTTTATTAATTCATGAACTAAAACCGGAAAATTAATACCTCTTGCAACAACTTTTGCTTTACCATCCTCATCCTCAGGTCTCTCAACACTTTCTTTACCCGCAACACTATTACCCATCCCCTTAATTTGTTCATCACTTAACTGCCAATAATTTATATCATTTATTGACATCATTATTCCATACAAATTCAATAACTGATCAGATCCAGTTATTTCACCAATTTTATCACTTACTAAGTGATACATGTAATGACCCTTTTTTGACGCTCCTTGTATTATATTGTTAATAAGTCTTCTTTTTGCCTTTTCTAAATCTAAATTTTGTAATTCGTTAAATAAATTTTGTTCCGTCTCGATATCAACTTGTTGAGGGTTTTGTTGTTGACCTTGTTCTCTATTAAAATCACTTGAATCAATTTCACCCATACCAACAATTTTTGCGTCAAATTCTATAGAACCTTCAGGAATTCCCATTTCTTTCATCACCAATTCGATCGCTAAATTTTCCAATTCTGATCTGTGATTTTGTTCTAAGTTTACAATTGTGTTATGTGCATCTAACATCATCATCATTAAGGGTCCCATGTTATTGGTTCCACTCAGTTGAACATCAGATCCTGTATATCTTCTAAAATTACCAACAACTTGTCTGTATCTTTCTGATGCCAATAATTCTTGGAAGTTTTTGTTGGGTTCTTGTCCTGTTGATGGTAACGGAATTTTTCTTAACGGTGTATCACCACTAGCCAACTTATTTTGTAAACCTTGATCCGGTCTATCTGGTGAATCGAAATCCATTGCCATCTCTTTCAAATTTTTTCTTACTAAAGATAACAAATTTTTTTTAGAAATCATTATTTTGATTCTTTTAATGCCTTTGGTTTAGGGTTTTTTCCGGGTCCTGGTTGATATGGAGTTTTTGGTTTATCACCAGGCTTTGTTGTTGGGTTAGTTTTTGGTTTAGTTTTTGGTTTAGTTGTGGTTGATTCCATAGCATCTTGAGTTTTCCCAACATTAGACTTTTTTATTGAGTCATATGTCATAAATTCAGGAATACCATTATGTCCTTTTTTTACATTAGGACCAACTTCAACTTCATTTAATTTAGTTTTTATCAATTCCATAATTTCATTTTTTGAAGTGAAACTATGGAAAGTATTTTCAGCTAAACTCTTAACCCATTTTTTTGTTAATTCGGAATTTTTCCGAATAGAATCATCATTTATAACATTTTTTGTAAAATTTTCACCCTCTTTTACGTTTTTCAAGATTGCAGTGGTTGCTACAGATTTTGAATTTTTTGCACCGCTTTTTTCTGCTTTATTTTTTATTTTTTGAAACCCTTTACTTTTTTTTACAGTATCATCACCTTTCATTACTTTTTTAACATTTTTACTTTTCTTTTCTTTAGATAAACCAGCAAATGATTTAGTCTCATTAATTTCTTTTTGTTTTTCACTACTATCTATTCTCTTAACAGGAGTATCAATCAATTTCTTTATAGCCGCTTTAACTTCCTCATCTGTTACCTTTCTTCCTAATTTTTTTTCCATCTCAGTTTTAAACCATGACATAGTCATATTATCAGAAGATTTTTCATCAACTTGAACTTGTATATTTGGATCAGATACCAAATTTTTGATATTAGGATTACCTAAATGTTCTGGCTTTACAATTATTCTTTCCTTTAAAGACATTAATTGTTTATCACTAAAATTAACTAATGTTTTTTCTGAAAGTCCTTCCTTAACAAGACTTTTAACCACATCTGATCTTTTCATATATTTTTAAATTTAATTTCTTCTTTTAAAAGATTATATCCTTTATTTTTCAATTTTTTTGTAACTGAATCAACTGATTCACCAAACTTAAAAGTTAATCTTTCATCTTGATTTTCAAAATCAAATTTTTCCCAAGCAAGTGCCACCACACCATCCACAGCATCAATGACTCCAAAGTAATCGGAGTTTTGAACTAATTCTAATTGTATATAACTATTTTTTAATAAACCAACCAAATCCACATATTCTATACTTGGTGATTTTGATTGTGAGACCGCAGATGCGGGAATTACAAACCATTCCTCTATGTCAAGTTCAGATGAATCACTGAAAATAAACTCATATTGTTTTTGACCTTTATAATCGGATCCGATTTCATTGACAAAGATCAGGTTCATTTTTAGTTAAAATATTTACTTAATTTTTCACCAATTGCTTGATTAATTTCATTTTTCATTTTTTCAAAATCGACTTCTTTGATATCATCTTGATCATCTCCTTCACTCAAATCATCAAATTGATCAATATTAACTTCATGTGTTTGTAATGGCGTGTTGATTAACTCTTCTAAAGATTTTAAACCATCTTTCTCACCTAAATTTTCCTCTGCAGATGGTTCTTCAGATGAGGCAGGCTCTTCTGCAGCTGGCTTTTCAGGTTCTTCAGAACCCATATCTTCACCACCTTCTTCATTCTCTCTTTCAAATTTTTTACCTATTTCTTCTAAATCTTCTAAGTCTAACTTTTCCAAGTCAACTGCAGATATAACCATATTCAAAACATATTTTATATCATCACTTTCCAATCTTTCTTTTTGATCTCTGAGTTCTTGACCTAATTTACCTGCAAATTTTTGAACTTCTGCCATGTAGTCAGATCTTTTAGACTCACCACTCCCTGAAGATTCTTCACCACCCATATCAGGAGCGGGTTCACCACCCATATCAGGAGCGGGTTCACCACCCATATCAGGAGCGGGTTCACCACCCATATCAGGAGCGGGTTCACTAGCCATATCACTTTCCGCAGGAGGAGATGCTTCTGTACCCATATCAGGAGCTGTAGTAGGTGGAGGTACATCCGATCCCTTATCGGGTGCAGCCTCTTGAGGTTTATTTGGTTTTAAAATATATTTTGTAGCCTCTTGTAATTCTTCTTGTCCTTTAATAAATTCAAGTCTTTTTAATGCTTCAGAATAAGATGAAAATTTGTTTTTGTTTTTCATAAACATACCACCAATATAATCAAGTGATTGTTCATTCAAACCTCTTTTAACATAGTATCCATCTTTTTCTTTTACAATACCATAAACACCTCCAGTACTAGATTCTTTAATTAATTCAGGTTTTGTTGATATTGACTTATTTTTCTTTTCATTGTAGTAAGTTAGCTCGAGAATTCTTTTTAATTTTTCATCTCCATGTAACTTCTCGCTACCAAGTGGTTTTAAATCTGCCATTGTTTCAATATTAAGATTGACTTATTCTTATTCTATAAATACATAGATATAAATAAAAAAATTAGGATTATTATTGTGTTATGGACAATTTTTTGTCCGTTATATCATTTTTTAAATCTAATACTTTACCTATATATCCATTTCTTCTAAGTAATTTAAAGGTTAGGTTTTCATATGAGTATTCTCCACCTTTTTCTAAACCACTTTTTCTAAATGTTTTAATTTTTTTGTAAAGTTCTTTTGTTTCTTTTGAGACATCTTTATTTGAATTGAATTCTGAAACCAAATCATCTATTTGTTTTGCATATTCCTCTCCTTTTTGTAGGATTTTATTATCGTCAATCCTTGGGTTCATTTTTTCAGGAGTAATGACCCACTTGTTGTTTAAAACTGAATATACACCTGAAGATATATGTTCTTGATCTATATCCTGAACATACATTTCAACCTCAAATCCCTTTATTTTTATATTTTGTTTTGATTTCCAAACTTTTTCTTTAGCATCAAAAAATTCGTCTATTATTTTATTTAAAACTACAGAATTTTTAGTTTCAGATTGGTCAAATTCATTTTTATCAATCAATATATGAATATCCACATCAGAAAATTCTGACCAGTTATAGTTTGCCAAAGAACCGGTAAATAATACGTCATGAATAAAAAATTCAATATCAATAAAATCAAGATATTGTTCTACTATTTCAAGTATACGGTTTCTAATTTCTTCTTTAAGTTTATACTCTTCACCAACCCTATCAAATATTTGAGTGCAAAGAGTGTTTTTTCCCTTAAAAGATTTTAAAATCTTTTTATCAAATTCTTTGTCTTCTATCAAGTCTTCAAATAAACTCATTTCAATCTTGAATAATCGTACTTCTTTGAGATATTCTCATTAAAGTATTTTCCTTGTGAATCTGCCGCCCTAAGTTTGGTAAAAACAGACCAAGGAACTTTATTATACTCATAAATACTTCCACTATTGAATGTTACCGATAATATTTCATTTTCAGTATCATATTTTGCTGAATTCAAATTGGAAGAATCGATTTCAACGATTATAAATTTACCATCAATTTTTTCTGATTTTATACTCATAACTTTTTTTTAAAATATAATAAAAATAAATTAAATAAAAAACCCCGATTTCTCGGGGTCTATGTTAATTTAAAGATATTGTTTTCCATAATAACTTTTTTCGATCGATTGGTAATGTTAACTCTAACACACCATTTTCAACCTTACCAACAATATCCCTTTCTTTCACATCTTCAGGTAATGAATATGTTTTCACAAAACTAGATGTGAAATGTTCAGTCTTATCCCTTTCTTCTTTTTTGTATGAAATTTTTAAATAACCATCCTTGGTTGAAATTTCTAAATCTTCTTTAGTGAGGCCAGGGACACTAATTATTACCTTATATTCGTTTTCTGTTTTACGAATATAAGTTTTAGGAGATGACTCATTAGGGGTCTCGAACATTCTGTCCAACCCCATAAAAAACGGATCTTTAAATAACGTAATCATAGTTTATAATTTTTTAATCTTTTGATCAAATATTCTGCCAACAGATATTTTTTGACATTTTGACAATAATATTTTAAATTTTATGACATTTTGTCTATTTTTATTTTAGAATAATTTATGTTATATTTGTTTTACATAAAAACTAATTAAATGTCTGTAGATTTTTTTGAAGAGAGACCACAAACAAATCCTAAAAAGGTCCGTAGGAATTCAACAACACCAATTCTTGATAATTTTTCAAGAGATTTAACAAAACTTGCTGAAGAAGGTAAAATAGATCCTGTTGTTGGTAGAGATAAAGAAGTAAAAAGAATCGCACAAATTCTTTCGAGAAAAAAGAAAAATAACGCGGTTATTGTTGGGGATTCTGGTGTAGGTAAATCCGCATTGGTTGAAAAACTTGCTTTGCTAATTCATAAAGGTGAGTGCCCATCAAACTTAATTGACAAAAGAATTGTTTCATTAGATTTAACCTCTCTTGTTGCTGGAACAAAATATAGGGGTCAGTTTGAAGAAAGAATCAAGGCAATTCTAAATGAATTACAAGAAGTTACAAATGTTGTTGTATTCATAGATGAATTACATACAATGGTTGGTGCTGGTAATGCTAGTGGATCAATGGATGCTGCTAATATTTTAAAACCAGCATTGGCAAGAGGAGAAATTCAATGTATTGGTGCAACTACTTTCGATGAATATAAAAAACATTTAGAAAAAGATTCTGCATTAGTAAGAAGGTTTCAAAAAATAATTTTAAATGAACCTACACAAATTGAAACAATTGATATATTAAAAAATTTAAAAGATTCATATCAATCATTTCATAAAGTGTCATATGATGAAGGTGTTTTCGAAACAATTGTTAAATTGTGTGCAAGATATATAACTGACAGACAATTTCCTGATAAAGCCATTGATGTTTTGGATGAACTTGGTTCAGAGAAAAGAGTGACAACAAAAATTCCAGAGTCAATAGAAAAATTAAAAAAAGAAGCGGAAGAAATTAAGGAGAAAAAAATACAAGTTGTTAAATCACAAAACTACGAACAAGCAGCTAAGCTTAGAGATGAAGAAAGAAAAATAATGAGTAAGCTTGATGTTGAGAAACAAAAATGGTCAGACACTTTAAAAGATAATAAAACCCCTATTTCAATTGATGATGTATATAATATCATAAGTAATATGACAGGTGTTCCAATTACAAAATTGGATGGTAAAGAGACAGATAAACTTCTTAAAATGGAAATTTTGTTGTCAAATAAAGTAATTGGACAAGATGAAGCAATTTCAATAATATCTAAAGCCATTAGAAGAAATAGAGTCGGAATTAAAGACGCGAATAAACCAATTGGTTCCTTTATATTTTTAGGTTCTACAGGTGTTGGTAAAACTTATTTAGCAAAATCTATTGCAGATTTATTATTCGGTGATCCTGAAAAAATAATTCGCGTTGATATGAGTGAATTCATGGAAAAACACAACGTTTCGAAATTGATTGGGTCACCTCCTGGTTATGTTGGATACGATGAAGGTGGACAATTAACTGAAAAAATAAAAAATAATCCATTTTCAGTTGTTTTATTTGATGAAATAGAAAAGGCACATAAAGATGTTTTCAATTTACTTTTACAAATTTTAGATGAGGGTCATTTAACTGATTCATTTGGAAGAAAAGTAAACTTCACAAATACAATCATCATAATGACATCAAATGTCGGCTCAAAAAAAGTTTCAGATTTTGGTGGGGGGGTTGGATTTTCGACTGTGTCTTCTGAAAAACAAAAATATGAAGTAAGAAAATCTATAATTCAAAAAGCGTTAAAACAACAATTTAATCCTGAATTTCTAAATAGAATTGATGACGTAATTTTATTTAATTCTTTGAATGAAGAAACATTAAAAAAAATCGTTAATGTAGAATTAAATAAATTGATTTCAAGGTTGAAAGAAAAAAATTACAAGATTATGTTTGATAAATCTATTATAAATAGAGTATTCGAATTAAATTCACAAGAAGAGTATGGTGCAAGACCAATAAAAAGGATAATTCAAAATTTGTGTGAAGATTTTTTAAGTGAGGAAATACTAAAAGGTAACATTACTGAAAAAGAAATGATTAGTATTAAATATAAAGATGAAAAACTTTCAATTAATAAGAAAAATGTATAAATATTTTCAACTTTTTAAAAAAAACATATATTTATATACTCAAAGGCATTCTTTGCCGACAGCCTTTTCGTTTTTTTTCTAATAAGTAAGTGAAGTTGAATTCACCGAAAGACCTTAAAACCCCGACAAATCGTTGGGGTTTTTTATTTTCATAAGAATTTTGTATATTTAAATCTATGAAGAAATACAAATTAGTTTTAGTCATCAGTTTAACATTATCGTTGATGTCGTGTGGTTTCGGGTCGAGCGTTATCGAAGTAACAGACTCAATCGCTGCCCAAGTTGATACTGCATCAGTAACAGCTGTGGATTCAACAACTGCTCAAATACCTGATGGAAGTGGTTCCGATGAAAAACTTATAATAATGAAAGATAGGTTTTAAATTAAAATATTAATGAGTAAGTTTTTTGTGTCTTTTTATAATAATTCCCACTTAAAAAAAAATGAAAATAAAATTTTCATATATATAAGAAAGTTATTATCAAAATGGTTTGCTTTTAAAGCAAACACGACCAAAATATAATTTCACTATTTAGAAGTTAGTATATCCACACCATTCAAAATTATTTAAAAAAAGTGAGAACTGATAAATTAAAACTTTATTTAGACGACGTAAGAATACCAAATGACGAATCATGGAGTGTGGTAAAAAATTATCAAGAATTTATAAATTTTGTAAACTTACATGGTTTAGAAAGTATTGTGGAGATATCATTAGATCATGATTTAGGTGAAAGTGCTATGGTTGAGTATTATACTAATGTAAAAAATAACTTTACTTTAGATTATGATAATATAAAAGAAAAAACTGGTATGGATTGTTGTAGATTTTTAGTTGATCTTAGTATGAGTAAAAGTATTCCGTTACCACAAATTTTTATACATTCTGCAAATCCAATTGGTAGTGGTAATATGATGGGGTATATAAATAATTATTTTAAAAATTGCAGATTACCTCAAACGTGTTGTATTAAACAAATATCACACACAATATCGGGTGATCATCTTTTACCACCAGAAGCAAGAAAAGCGAAATGGGATAAAAGTAACAAATAAAACTATGAAAGGAATTCAAATTTATGAGAAAGATAAAAAAAGAATAATAACCTTTCTAAGGTGTGGTCATCGCTATATAAAACAAATTGTAAACAAAAAAAAATTACCTTTTTTTAAAGAAATACAACCAATATTAGATGAACACTCCAATGTAATTTTATTTCCTTATACGGGTAAAACTTTTTTTATACTTAGAGACCCTAAAGAACATTTATTAAGTAGTATAATTTTTACAATAGGATCTTGGCACATAGAATCTATAAGACAAACATTTACAGATTTTTATTTGCTTAAACCAGAGGAGAAATTAAAAATGGTAATAGATGAAATCTACTATCAAAGAAATAACCATCATTGGGTCCCAAAAAGATATGAAACCATATATAAAATTTTGTGTGAATTTTCATCAAAACAACACTATGATTTTGTGATTTTGAATAACTTAAAAAATTTTGTAGAAGAAACTTTTGGAGTTGTAGAAGAATATAACAGTGATAAATATGGATACCAAATGTATACAAAAGAAGAGATTATTCATTGGATAGATCAATACCCCCCAAAAAACTACGAAAAATTATTAAGATACTGCGACCAAGAAACATATTATTATAACCTGTTGATAAATAAAAAGATAAAAAAAGAACTTTGTCACGATTACATATCATAGATTTGTGTTACTACTTATAAATTTATAAAATTTAGTTATGAAAAAAAATCAAAAAAAACCAGAAATCAAATTGGTTTTTACTGGAAAATATAAAGAATTTACGGATTTCTATGATGAAAATAAAGAATCGATTTACAGATCCATCATTGAATTATTCAAAAGATTTGATAATTCTAATAATGAAAAAAAAACTTTGACATTATCAATTTTTGCAAAAATTAGTAATTTGGATTGGGACACCGAATTTAATTTTACAAAATCAGAATCAATAATATTAAAAAGAGATATGATGCCGTATTTTGAAAAGATTGAAGATTATGAAACATGTGGTGAGATATGCGAACTATATAAAAGTTTGAAAGGTTGTTAATTTGATGAGTGGGAAAGGTTTACGTCCCCAATTATACAATATTTAATATTTTGCGTAACATTAACAGTTGTTACATTGATAGTGAATGACGTTACTGCGTTTATAGTGGAAAAATTAGTTCTGGTTATTAAATCATAATCAGTTGAATTAAACCATAAAACTTTTGTAATAGGTATCATACCTGAAATGTGTGCGGCAACTAAATAAGCATCCCCTAAATCAAGCACGCCGTTTTCATTAACATCTGCCGCCTTCCATTGTTTAGTACCTGTCATTATTAAACCTGCGGATGTATTATTTGGGGTATTAATATTTTGGACTTCACCCCATACTAAATCAAAATCGGTAGATGTTATACCCTGTATTGTTAATGAAGGTACTAATTTATAGGTTGTATTATTGATTGGAATATTAAATGAATATGTACCATTCTGATTTACATTTATTGTTTCAACAAGTGTGTCTATGTTATTTACAATTCTAAAAAGAGATAAAGATATTGTAGGATTTCCAGTTGGTAACGATATCGTTCCTGAAATTGTATTAACTATTTGGACTACACCATTTGATGAATATGCGAATCCACAAGTACCGCTTTGTAGTTGGACTCTAAATAATGTTTTAGTAGTGATATTAGTATATGATTGGGTTGTAGTTGTGTTTACTAAATCTGTCCACGTTACACCATCATTAGTTGAACGTTGCCATTTAACAATTGTACCGGTGTGACCACTCAATGTAACCGTACCGGAATTTGTTGTACTTGATAAATTAACAGATGATACAGAACCACCAATAGGTGGTGTACCTGAGGTTACAGTAATCATTTTAGAATCCGAATAAACAGCGGCACCACAATTTGGTGTTTGAACCTCAACTCGATAATAGTAAGTACCGGCAGCTGATATCGTTTCTGTTAAAGATGTAGTTGTATTTAAAGTATCGGTCCATGTCGTGTTATTTGTTGAACGTTGCCATTTATTAACGTTACCTTGTTGTCCTGATAATGTCAACTCAACCAAACCTCCACTACATATACTATTATTTGCAGCAAATATTGTACCGGCGTTGGTTGGTTTTACAGATAAGAAAACGCTTGAAGTTGGAAGTCCCCAGCAGAGCAAGGCAGTTGGATTTACGATTGCTCTATAATATGTTGTTTTAGTTAAATTGGTAACCGTTAAACTTGTTGACGAATTTGATATTGTTATTCCTGCTGTAAAGAAGTTATCATATGAATATTCCCATCTTGCTACATTACCTATTAATCCGTTGAGTGTTAGTGTTGTGGAATTACTACCCGAACAAATATTAATGTCTCCACCACTTATATATCCGCTTGTTGCACCGCTAATTTCAATATTTCTTGTTAATATTGTTACATTTGAAGTAACATCATTTGGCATACCACCATATTCACAAATATAACCCGGTAAGCTAGTATTGGGTAAATCATTCCATTGGCCCGAATTACCTGAATAAAATTGTCCATAATGTTCACCACCGGCATTATTTGGTTCACCGCCAGCCCACTTTGCATATTGTCCACTCACAGTCGTTGGGCCAGAGCCTGCGTTACCATTTGAAAAGTTTGTTCCTTTTTCAGGCCCACTTATCCAATGCCATTTACCTTCTACCGCAGCTTGTGATGCGTAGACCGTAGAACCCTTAGCGGCATTTACAATATTCATTTCATCTGAAGCACCAAACCAACCATCTGAAGACATTAATTTCCAAATAAAATTATTTTCTGCTTCAGATGCCATAGTTGCCAAATAACCTACTCTACCAAAATAAGAACGATTTTCAGCGGATGTTTTAGAATTTGTCCAAGTTATATTTCCAGAAACATATTCATAAAAATGTTCTGTAAGTGGATTATAAAATACTGAGCCCGCAACAAATGTTATCCTTCTTTGAAGAGTATAACAATTATTAGTGGTTGACCTAAATTCAACTCCTCTCAATACATTTTGCCAAACTGCCGCACTAGCACTTCCGTTAAATGCTAAAATACCAGTTGTCTGATTAAAAGCACTTACCGAAACACCTGCCGGTAATGTAACGGTTGACCTCAATTGGTCACCATTTGAACCACTATTAAATGATTGTGAAATTTGAACTCTAAAACCAGTTATGTTACCATTGGCTGTTATTGTAATGTTTGGGTCAACCTTTGTCCACGTATTATTACTCAACGTTAATGTACTCATATTTGATGTACCTAACGATACCGATGTAGCCTGTGAATAACCAATCATTGGTAATAAAAAAGATAATAATATGAATATTATATTTCTCATATTAGAACTTAAAGTTTGTTCCTATCATTAAAAGTAATGGATTAGCTTTTTTATATCCTGTTTCAGTATCAATCCAATCTATATTACTATTATATCTAATATTTGTATTTAGGATAAATCTTTTGGATATTTTCCAATCCATTGATACACCATAGTAAAGGTCTATATTAAAATTTTTTACATATCCAAAATTATAATCAATTCCATCTTTGTATTTTTTATACCCATCACTCATAGCAAATATTTGTGGTGATAGATTTACTATTTTAGTTGTTATAGGATAGGTGTACATTAACATACCCCTCAATGTTAGTTCATTTGAAGCCGGTGCGGTTGGATATAGTAAATCTATAATATCACCATTAGCATCATAAATGTAATCACCTTCCCATTCACCTTGATAAGAGTTCCAAAATGTTTTTGATGCTACTACACTATATCCAAAAGTTCCCCATTTTTTAGTACGATACACTTCTAAAAAAGATATATTGAAATCATTTTGAAATTTGAAATCTGTTGAGTAGAATGTTTGAAGGGTGGTTGTTTTCTTTTCAGTATTTTTACTTATACCATATCCCGCACCATAATATTTCCATGCTGGATTTATTGAAGCTGAAAAAGCGTGGTTAATACCACTCCTTAAAGATTTTTTACTAAATCCTAAATTTAGAGTAGTAGATACCTGTCTACCAATTATACCAAATGAAAAATTTGATGTGGATAGAACGTCCTTTGAAAAATCTATATATGATTGTAAAATTCCAACATCATTCCAATCATCACTTTCATCAAACAATTCTCTGTTATCCAAATCTGTTGTATCTGGTGGTTGTATTTGTGCCGATACAAATAATGGGAAAAATAATAATATTAACAATAATTTTTTCATAGATTAATTTTACTGCCGATTAAGAAAAATGATAATATAGGGAAGTCAGGATTAGTTGACATATTTGCTTTGTAATTAATATTAAATTTAAATCTCTTTGATATCTTATAATCAAATCCACTACCAATAAAAGCACTAAATGTTCTATCAGAAGTGGTAATTTTTTCTTTTG
>Ga0194122_10001531_pt1 | contig 27857 bp, 28 predicted proteins | sample TA2MahCa10mmetaG_FD_155487 | JGI IMG/M metagenome (GOLD analysis project Ga0194122, IMG submission 155487) | Freshwater microbial communities from Lake Tanganyika, Tanzania - TA2015021 Mahale Deep Cast 10m | ecosystem: Environmental > Aquatic > Freshwater > Lake | place: Tanzania: Lake... | reverse complement strand
GTCGCGGGGTTGCGGTTGTCGCAGGGGTTGCGGTTGCCGTAGGGTTGCGGTTGTCGCAGGACGTGGTTTGTTGCGGGGATGTGGTTTTGTTGCGGGGATGTGGTTTTGTTGCGGGTTTCGCTTGCAACAGGGAGTGGCGGTGACTGCACCGGATGTCGTGAAGGCAATGAAGCGCGCGGTTGCCGAGGCAGCGCTTGCGCAGGTGCGGCCGGGGGAGGTCCTCGGTGTGGGTACCGGCTCAACTGTGGATGCCTTCATTGACCTGCTCGCCGCCTCGCCGGTCAAGCCGTCTGCTGCGGTCTCGAGTTCGGAGCGCACAAGTCAGCGTCTGCGCACCCACGGCATTGCGCTCGTGGATGCGAATCAGGTGTGCGAACTTGGCGTGTATGTGGACGGCGCCGATGAGGTGGATCCGACCGGTTGTCTGATCAAGGGTGGCGGGGGCGCACTCACCCGCGAGAAGATTCTCGCTGACCTTTCGCACACCTTTGTTTGTATGGTGGACACCACAAAATGCGTTGGGCAGCTCGGCAGTTTTCCGCTGCCGATCGAGGTGCTGCCGCTGGCAGCGGCGCGGATCAGCCGCAAACTGCGCGCGCTCGGTGCTGAGGTGCGGTGCCGCGAAGCCTTCCTGAGCGACGACGGCCACCCGATTCTCGACGCCTCCGGGTTGTCGATCCACGATCCTGCCGCCCTCGAAACCGAGATCAACCAGTGGCCGGGGGTGGTGAGTGTTGGGATTTTCGCGCTCCGCCGCCCCGATTTGCTGCTTGTGGCCGCTGCAGACGGAAGCGTTCGATCTTCACGGCCAATCGCGCGGGAACGAGGATTCAGGGAGTAGGCCTCAGCACCAGGACCAGGGGCTGAAGCCTCCCCGGAATGAAGGCGAGGAATCGTGTGTCAGCGCCTCAGTGCAGGCGTTCGAACACTGCGGCGATGCCCTGGCCGCCTCCAATACACATGGTGACGAGCGCGTAGCGACCGTTGATGCGCTCGAGTTCGTGCAGGGCCTTCACGGTGATGATTGCGCCGGTTGCGCCGATCGGATGGCCAAGTGAGATACCCGAGCCGTTCGGGTTCACCTTCGCAGGGTCGAGTTCGAGGTCCCGGCTTACAGCGAGTGCCTGCGCAGCGAAGGCCTCGTTGGCTTCGACCACATCCATCTGGTCGGCGCGCAGCCCTGCTCTGGCCAGTGCCTTGCGCGAAGCCGGAACAGGTCCGATCCCCATGATGTGCGGCTCCACCCCAGCGTGCGCATAGCTCACAAGGCGCGCGACGGCCTTCTTGCCAGCCCGGGCAGCGGCAGAGGCCTCCATCAGCACCACAGCGGCAGCGCCATCGTTGATCCCTGAGGCGTTGCCCGCAGTGACCGTGCCGTTTTCCTTCAGAAAAACCGGCTTGAGCTTGGTCATGTCCTCGAGCTTCACATCGAGGCGCGGGTGTTCGTCGGTATCGAAGACTGTGGTGCCCTTGCGCGACTTGAGTTCGATGCCCACGATCTGTGCCTTGAAGCGACCTTCATGGAGTGCCCGTGCTGCGCGCTGATGGCTCTCCACGGCCAGCGTGTCCTGATCCTCGCGCGAGATGCTCCACTGCCTTGCCACGTTTTCAGCGGTGATACCCATGTGCACAGTCTGAAAGGGGTCGGTGAGTGCACCCACCATCATGTCGATCGTGGCGCCGTTGCCCATCCGCGCACCCCAGCGTTCGGCGGGCAGCAGGTAGGGACCACGGCTCATGCATTCGGCACCACCGCCGATCGCGACATCGGCGTCGCCGAGCAGGATCGACTGGGCTGCACTCACGATGGCTTGAAGGCCAGACCCACAGAGCCGGTTCACGTTCATCGCGGGAGTATCCTTGCTGAGACCGCCCTCGATCGCCGCGACGCGCGAGAGGTACATGTCCCGGGGTTCGGTGTTGACCACATGACCAAAGGCGAGGTGACCTACCTCGGCAGGGTCGACCCCGGCTCTGGAAAGCGATTCCCGTACCACCCTGGCTGCAAGCTGGGTGGGTGGGATGTCCTTGAGACTTCCCCCGAAGGTGCCCACGGCGGTGCGGGCGGATGCGATCACGACAACGTCTCGACTCATGTTCAACTCCTTGCGTCTAGAGGATGAAAAAATGCTTCTTCCAGAGAGCGTACTCTGCGGGTATGACACGCTGCTGTCGCCGGTTGGCCCTCCTGGCTCAGTCCTTGCGCCCCGACGCGCTGGCGGAGCACTGGAAGCCCGGCAACGATGGCGGCCTCAGTGCAGCGTTGGCCGCGCTTGCCGACTACGCCCCCTGAAAATGCTTTGCATCGCTCGCGTAGTACCCACGATCACGCCCTCCTGACCAATGGTATGCGCAGCATCGGCGAGCAGGTCCCATGTCACGTCGGCGCCCGCTGCCTTGAGGCTCCTGTAAGCCTGCTGACCGAAGACGTAGGGTACCCGATGATCCAGGTCGCCATGGATGAGATGTATGGTGCAGGAGATGCTTTCGTGCACAAGGATCGGACCTGCGAGCCGCGCCGCGTAGGCCACCACCAGCGCGCAGGTTCGGGTCTCTGCTCCAGGGCCCCCCTCGGCCCCTGACCTGGGAGCACGTGCCAACTCCAGCGCAAGCATTGCGCCCTGCGCAAAGGCGATCACCGCAGTCTGACTCGGCAGCAAATGCCAGAGCGATTGCAGGCTCCTGATCTGCTGCGCCACCGCTCGAGCTGCGTTCCGTGCGCCCGAGCGCGTTTCGGAGTTTGAAGGCCACCAGGCGTTGCCGCGCAATGGCGGCTGGAGGATCACGCCAAGAGCACCGGGAAACTTGAGCTGCCACGCAATTGCGACGGGCGAGAAGGACTCGGCGCAGGCCCCATCGCCCGGAAGAAAGACCAGCAACCGGTTCGGTTGGTGCCTTTTTGCGATGGGCGGCAACTCGATCCACGAGAGTTGCTTCGTCTGGCTGGGTTGAGCCCCGCCGTTGCCATCCTCACGCGTGGTCGAGGACCACGACTTCGATGATCTTTGCCGCATCCTTGCACTTGTCGGTAAGCTCTTCGAGCAACTCGTAGATGGCCTTGAGCTTGAGTACCTGCTTCACGTCTTCCTCGTCGCGGAAGAGCTTCGACATCGCAGAACGCATCACCCGGTCGGCGTCCGACTCGAGGCGGTCGATCTCCTCGCAGGTTTGCAGGATCGAGCGTGCATTGTTCCAGTTGGCCATCAGGTTGACGGCGTGGCGCAGGCGCTCGGCCGACATCATGCCCAACTCCGCCAACTGCACCGCCTCCCGCGGAACACCCTGAAGGTCGTATAGCACCAGCGCTTCGGCCACATCCTGAATCAGGTCGACCACATCGTCGAGGCCGTTGACCAGCGTGTGGATGTGGTCGCGGTCGATCGGCGTGACGAAGGTCTTCTGCGCCATGGCGATCGTGTCAAGCGTGGTCTTGTCGGCAGATTTCTCGATCTCGTCCACGCGGGCGATCAGGCGCTTGCGCGCAGACAGATCGTCGAAGCGCTTGAGCAGTTCCACGAGCACCCGGTGCGCCTCCACCAACTGGTCGGCGAGCTTGTCGAAGTATTCGAAGAATTGCCCAGCGCCGGGCATCAGGCGAGCAAACAGCAAGAAAGGCCCCTCATGTCATCAGGCCGTCATCTTAAAGCAGCGCGGCGCCTCAGGCACTCGAGGTAGGTGTGGGTGTCGGGCATTCGCCGGGCCCGCTGGGCCTCCCAGAGCACGGGTCCGAGGCACTCCATGGCTTCGTGGGCTGCGCGATGGGCATCGCCCGAGCACTTGAGGAGCGCGTCCCACGCGGCGCGGATACCCGGCGGCTGGTTGGCAGCGATCTGCTCCTCGATCGCCAGATGCATCGACAGGTGCAGGAAGGGGTTTTCGCGGCCGCTCTCGGGGGAGAAGTTGCTCGCGATCGCCTGCTCGCTCGAGGCCAGGATCGCGGCGTATTCAGGGTGACGACTGCACCAGGTTGCCGCGAGGAGCTGCATCGGCTCGAGCACCTCGCCCGCACCGTGGCGTGCCCACGCTTCGCAGAAGAAGCGCCGCACCTCGTCCGAACTCGGGTTAAAGAGCATCGGTTTGCGACGATGCGTGCAGCGAGGGCTCGGGCGCTGGAGTCTTCAGCGGGTAGTCGCACAGCGCGTGAATCCCGCAGGCAGGACAATCCGGCTTGCGCGCCTTGCACACATAACGACCGTGCAGGATCATCCAGTGATGCGCGTATTTGAGGTAGGGGCGGGGTATCACCCGGAGCAGCCGACGCTCCACTTCGAGTGGCGTCTTGCCGGGGGCAAGTCCGGTGCGGTTGGCCACCCGGAAGATATGGGTGTCGACGGCAACGCTCGGCTCGCCGAACGCGGTGTTGAGCACGACGTTGGCGGTCTTGCGTCCAACACCGGGCAGCGCCTCGAGCGCCTCGCGGGTGGCGGGTACCTCGCCGCCGTGGTCGGCGAGCAGCTTTGTGCAGGTCTTGGCAACATGCTTTGCCTTGGAGCGGTAGAGGCCGATGTGGCGGATATGCGCTGCGATGCCTTCTTCACCGAGCGCCAGCATCGACTGCGGGTTGGGCGCTGCGGCAAAGAGTGTCCGGGTGGCGCGATTCACGCTCCTGTCGGTGGCCTGCGCCGAGAGAATCACCGCAATCAGGAGTTCGAAAGGGTTGTGCCAGTGAAGTTCGGTGGTGGGTTGCGGGTTGGCAGCCTGCCAGTGCTCGAAGATTGCCTGTCGCCTGAGGCGATTCACCGCGCGCTTTCCTGCAGGCGCTTGCGCGCCTTCTCGATGGCAGCCTCGAGGATCGCGCGCGCGCGATCATCCTTGCCAACGTTGCCCGCAAGCCTGGTTTGCGCCGTTTCAAGCGGCTGCCGGCCAATCTCCTCCCGCTGCTGCGGGGTGCGCAAGTTGCGAAGTGCGTGGCGCTTGCGAGCGGCCCACGCATCTTCCGCGCTCCAGCTGCGCTCAGGTTGCCAGGGGCGCAGTTCGATGCAGTCGACCGGGCAAGGCGGGATGCAGAGTTCGCAACCGGTGCAGCGCTCGCGGAGCACCACGTGCAGGCGTTGCGGTCCGCCGACGATCGCATCGACCGGACATGCACGAATGCACTTGGTGCAGCCGATGCAGTCGTGGGCCACGATCCGGGCATAGTGCAAGGGCTGTTCAACGCCGCAGTCCGGATCGAGGGGGATGACGGGTCGCCCGGTGAGCGCCGCGAGCGCCTCGATACCTCCACTGCCGCCGGGCGGGCAGCGATTGATATCGGCTTCCCCACGCGCGATCGCTTCGGCGTAGGGGCGACAGGCTGGAAAGCCGCAGCGCGTGCATTGCGTCTGCGGCAGCACTGCATCGAGACGGTCGGCAAGACGCGTGCGGGAACTCAGGAAAGGCTCCGCTCAGGCCGCGATGCGCTCGCGGTGTTGTGCGATGAAGTCGCGCACCCGAGGGTAGATCTGCTCGCGCCATCGGCGGCCGCTGAAGATGCCGTAGTGTCCTGCACCGGGTGCCAGATGATGGCGTTTGGAGGTCTCGGGGATTCCGGGGGTGAGGCGATGGGCCGCTTCGGTCTGGCCCGGGCCCGAAATGTCGTCGAGTTCTCCCTCGATGGTGAGGAGCGCCACGTCGCGGATCATCCCGGGGTCTACCCGCATGGTCGCACCCGCTGTCCTCACATCCCAGATTCCCTGCGGCAGACGATGCTCCTGAAAGACCGTATGGATCGTATCCAGGTAATACTCAGCGGGCATGTCGAGCACCGCGTTGTACTCGTCGTAGAAGCGGCGGTGCTGCTCAGCGTCTTCCAGGTCGCCGCGGATCAGGCTCTGGTAGAAGTCCCAGTGCGAGGTGGCATGCCGATCGGGATTCATCGCGATGAAGCCTGCATGCTGCAGAAAACCCGGGTAGACGCGCCGGCCGGCTCCCGGATACTTTCCGGGTACCCGATAGATCAGGTTGTCCTCGAACCATGCAAAAGGCCGGTCGGCCGCATACTGGTTCACCACGGTGGGGCTGTGGCGCGTGTCGATCGGCCCGCCCATCATCGTCATGCTGAGCGGGCGGGCGCTGTCGTTGATTGCGCACATCAGGCTCACTGCTGCCATCACCGGCACTGTGGGTTGGCATACCGAAACTGCGTGCACCTGCGGCCCGAGCATGCGCAGAAAGTCGATGCAGTAGTTCACATAGTCGTCGAGGTGGAAGCTGCCCTGCGAGAGCGGCACCATCCGGGCGTCGATCCAGTCGGTGATGTAAACCTCATGGTCCTGCAGCAGGGTGCGCACCGTGTCGCGCAACAAGGTGGCATGGTGCCCGGACAAGGGCGCCACGAGCAGGACCGAGGGTACCGTGGCCCGGTGAGCGAGGGGAGCTGGAAGTTGCCTCTCGAAGTGCAAGAGCTTGCAAAAAGGCTTGTGCGCCACCGCGCGTTCAACGATGGGCACATCCAGACCGTTGACGGTGATCGATGCGATGCCGAAAGCGGGCTTTTCATAGTCGCGGCCAAGCCGGTGGAGCAACTCGAGCCCGGCAGAAAGGCGTGGCGCCCCCGGGAGATACGACAGCGGGCTGTAGGGGTTGGCGTAGAGCTGCGAGGCCGACATGGCCCAGTCGGACATGGGCTGCAGGAAGGTGCGCTGCACTTCGTGCCATTGGTAGAGCATACCCATCGCGTGCAGGCCTCAGCGCTTGAGTTCGGCGAGCTTGCCGCTGCGGTCCTTCCATGCATCGGCGTCCGGTAGCGCTCCCTTGGCCCGCGTGATGCTCGGCCAGCCGCTGCGCGCCAGTTCCACATTGAGCCTGATCATATGCTCCTGCTCGGGCGGCACATCCTCTTCGGCGCGGATCGCGTCGACTGGACACTCGGGGATGCAGACTGCGCAGTCGATGCACTCGTCAGGATCGATCACCAGCATGTTGGGTCCCTCGCGGAAACAGTCCACCGGGCACACATCCACGCAATCGGTGTAGCGACACCGGATACACGATTCCATGACTACATGCGTCATCTTCAGGTCCCTCGTTGAGCCGCCAGCACCCGCGCGGGAGGCAGCCGTATCGCAGTCGGGATTCTAGCCCACACGACTCCCGCCCGAGGCGGCTGCGGGAAGCGATGCGACTAGAATGCGTGATGATCATCGCGTCGCTGCTCGATACCGACCTCTACAAGTTCACCATGATGCAGGTGGTGCTGCACCATTTCCCGGGTGCGGAAGTTGAGTACCGCTTCAAGTGCCGTACCCAGGGGGTAGACCTGCGACCTCTCGTGGATGAACTGCGCGACGAGATCAACGCGCTGTGTACCTTGCGGTTTCGCCAGCGCGAACTCGAGTACTTGCGCAGCATGCGCTTCATCAAGGGCGACTTCGTTGACTTCCTCGCGCTCTTTCAGCTCAATCCGCGGCTCATCACGGTCACTGCGCTCCCCGAGGGCGAGATCGACATTGCGGTGCGCGGCCCCTGGCTGCACACCATACTGTTCGAGATCCCGGTACTTGCGATCGTGAACGAGATCCATTTCCGTCGTTCGCACCCGGTGCCGGACTATCCGGAGGGTCGCCGCAGACTCGTCGAGAAGTGCGCGCTGATCACCTCGGACGCATCACTCGGCAACCTTACGCTGGCCGATTACGGCACCCGCCGGCGTTTTTCGCGCCTTTGGCACGAGGAGGTGCTGCTTCATCTCAAGGCCGGGCTCGGACCCCACCTGGTGGGGACCTCGAACGTGTACTACGCAATGAAGCACGGCATGACGCCCCTCGGAACGATGGCGCATGAGTATCTGCAGGCCTGTCAGGCGCTCGGCCCGCGCCTGCGCGACTCGCAGACCTTCGCCTTCGAGGTGTGGGCACGCGAGTACCGAGGCGATCTCGGGATCGCACTGTCAGACGTCTACGGGCTCGATGCCTTCCTCAACGACTTCGACCTCTACTTCTGCAAACTCTTCGACGGTGCGCGCCACGACTCGGGCGATCCTGTGCAGTGGGGCGAACGGCTGATCGCACACTATGAGAAACACCGGGTGGACCCGCGCAGCAAGACTCTGGTGTTTTCCGACGGCCTTACCGTCCCCATCGTGATCAGCCTCTACAAGCGCTTTCACAACCGCTGCAAGGTGGCCTTTGGCGTGGGCACCAATCTCACCAACGATCTTGGCTACGACCCGCTTCAGATCGTGATCAAGATGGTTCGTTGCAACGGGCAGCCTGTGGCGAAACTTTCAGACACACCCGCCAAGAACATGTGCGACGACCGAGCCTACCTTGGTTACCTGCGGCAGGTGTTCGGAATCCCGGCGCAGGCCGAAGCGGTCTGAGGGCGCATCCGGCGGGCCATGATTCCGGACACTTCCCAGGCACGGGCGGCAATACTGCGAAGAATCCGCCAGGCCCATGGGCACGCCGACCCCGCGCAGGGATCGCCCGCCGATCAGGCGCGGGTGGATCAACGCGACCACTATCTTGCGCAGCATCCGCGCGGATTGGCTCCAGGTATCGCAGGCGATCTGGTCGAGCACTTCACGATGCAGGCGCAGCGCATGTCGAGCACCGTGGAGCGGGTGCCTGCGGCCGAAGCGGTGCCCGAGGCGGTGGTGCGCTATCTGGCGGCGCGCGAACTCGGGCTGCACCTCGTGGCCTGGCCTGCGCTTGCCGGGCTCGATTTCGCGCGCCAGCAGGCGCTCACCCCCGGACTCGTTGTGGAGTACCGTGCCCCGCAGGCCAGCGATATGGTCGCTCTCACCGGAGCCTTTGCAGCGATCGCCGAGACCGGCACGCTCATGCTGCTTTCCTCGGCCGACACACCGGCTGCAGCGCACTTGCTGCCCGAAACCCACATTGCCCTCGTGCCGGTCGACCGGGTACTCGCGCACTACGAGGACGGATTCGCGCTTCTCCGGCTGGAGTGGGGCGAAGTGCCGCGCGCGATCAATCTGGTGTCCGGGCCCTCGAGGACCGCAGACATCGAGCAGACGCTTGTGATGGGTGCGCACGGCCCCTACCGGGTGCATATCGTGCTGGTGGGTTGACTGCGATGCCTCCGTTGCGACCGCGTCTGCTGATCACCCGGCGCGTCTTCCCCGAGGTGATCGAAGCGCTGTCAACCGGGTTTGCGCTGACCACCAACGACGAGGATCGGTCGTGGTCTGCGGATGAACTGCGGGCACGCATTGCTCAGACCGATGCGCTCTACGCGGTGGCGGTCGACCGCATCGACGCTTCGGTGATCGATGCGGCCCCCAGGCTGCAGATCATTGCCACTGGGTCGGTGGGCACCAACCACATCGATCTTGGCGCCTGCCGCGCGCGCGGGATCCAGGTCACCAACACCCCCGAGGTTCTCAACGAGGCCACCGCCGACATGGCCTGGGCCCTGCTGATGGCAACCGCCCGGCGCGTCACCGAGTCGGAGCGCTGGCTACGTGCAGGCCATTGGCAGGGATGGGCCTGGGAGCAGTTTCTCGGGGCGGATGTGCACCGCACCACCCTCGGGATCGTGGGGATGGGGCGAATCGGCAGCGCCATCGCGCGCCGCGCCCAGGGCTTTGCGATGCGGATCGTGTACCACAACCGCAGGCCTTCGCCTGCGGCCGAAGCCCTCGGTGCGCAACTCCTGCCGCTTGATGAGTTGCTTGCGCAGGCCGACCATGTCGTGCTGATGCTCCCCTACTCGGCGGCTGTACACCACTGCATTGGTGCAAGCGAACTTGCCCGCATGAAGCCGGTCGCAACCCTGATCAACCTCGCGCGGGGCGGAATCGTGAACGATGCAGCGCTGGCGCGCGCGCTGCAGACCGGTGTGATCGCGGCTGCAGGTCTTGATGTGTTTGAGGGCGAACCCGCGATCAACCCGGAGTTGCTTGCCTGCAGCAACGTTGTGCTCACGCCGCACATCGGTTCGGCCACCCGCAGCTCACGCCTCGGCATGGCCATGCTCGCCGCGCGCAACCTGCTTGCCTGGAAGGAGGGACAAGCGCTCCTCACACCGGTCGTGCCGGGGTGAAGCCGGCCCGCCCCTGGCTCGCGGGGCGCAGGCTGCCAAAAAGGGTTACACTCATGGACTTTCCGGCTACTCCTCAGCGATGCGAGCGGGTAGTCCTTCCGGGTCTTGCCCCCGGATGACCGAGGAAAGGTCTGCGCTGGCAGGTCCGGCTCCCCTCAGTCAAGCATGTTCTGAGCGCGCAAGCGGTGGGGCGGGATCGATTTGCGGCTCCTCGCTCCGGAATCCCGGGCGGTGAAGCCCAGGGTCGCTGCATCCCGCCCAGACGCTGCAAAGACCAACCGCCCGCTCGCCGGCAAGGAGCAGGGTCGTGAGCACCGAAGGAGCATCGTTCATGCGTCATTATGAAATCGTTCTGATCGTACATCCGGATCAGAGCGAACAGGTCTCTGCCATGGTTGAGCGCTACAAGACCATGATCGAGGCACAGAAGGGCCGGGTTCACCGGCTCGAGGATTGGGGTCGGCGGCAACTTGCCTACCCGATCGGCAAGATGAACAAGGCGCACTATGTGCTCCTCAACATCGAAGCCACCCCGCAAACGCTCGCCGAACTGGAAAACGCGCTGCGCTTCAACGACGCCGTCCTGCGTCACATGACCGTGAGCATGAAAAAGGCCATTGGCGGCGCCTCGCCCATGATGCGTCAGATCCAGCGGGAGGAGTCGCGCCGTCCGGCAGGCGATGCGGGGGGTTACCCGCAGGCGGGCGGTGGCGTTGGGTCTCCTTCACAGGGTAGCGGTGCTGCCTCGGCGCAGGGCGCAGCGTTGGCGCATGGCGCAGCGTCGGCTCAGGGTGCTGCGCTCGCCCATGGCCCGGCTCAGGCCCGCGCAGCAGCGCTTTCGGGTTAGTGCCGGCCAGACTTCGGCGCCCCACGGATCGCAGCGCTGGTTTCCGGCAAGCGGCGGTGGCGTGTGCGGGCAGGTATGCAATCGTCTGGTGCTGCTGGCGCGGTTGAGCATGGTGCAGGCCTTGCGCTACTCGCCCGCCGGCGTGGCGATCCTCGATGCCGAAGTGCACACCGAGTGTGCGCCGCTCGATGCTGGCGTTGCGCGACAGTTGAGTTTCACAATGGCGGTGCGGTTCACCGAGGATCTGGCGCACGAAGCTCTGAGGCTTCCGCTCGGCAGCATGCTCAGCCTCGAGGGTTTCCTTGCTCCCACGCGCCTGCATGCGAAAACCCTGCGCTTTCATGTGCAGCGCCTGCAGGTTTGTGCCACCTGAGGCTGAGTCCACCGTGCGCGGCTGCGCCATCCGATTCGGCGCGCCGCTTCAGGTCCTGATTTTTCGACAATGTTGCCCTGCAAGGGCCGGGAAAGGAAATTCGATGCCAGTGTTTCGACGCTCAGCCAAAGACCGTAAGCCCAAGCGCGCAACGCAGGGGGCGCTCTTCAAGCGGCGCAAGTTCTGCCGTTTTACGGCCGAGAAGATCGAGTGGATTGACTACAAGGATGTGGAGTTGCTCAAGGACTTCATCACCGAGACCGGAAAGATCATTCCCGCGCGACTCACCGGCACCAAAGCCAGGTACCAGCGCCAACTCACCGATGCGATCAAGCGGGCGCGCTTTCTGGCGCTCCTGCCCTACACCGACAACCACTGAACGCACACGCCGCAAGGAGCATGGGTATGCAGATCATTCTTCTCGAACGCGTGGTCAATCTGGGGCAACTCGGTGATGTGGTGAAGGTCAAGGACGGCTACGCGCGCAACTACCTGATCCCCCAGGGCAAGGCGAGGAGGGCCACGCCGTCGGCGATTGCAGAGTTCCAGACGCGGCGTGCCGACCTTGAAAGGGTTCAGGCCGACAAGCTCGCAGCCGCTCGCCGCGAGGGTGAACGGCTCCTCGGACTTACCCTGCAGATGAGCGAGAAGGCAGGGGTTGACGGCAGGCTCTTCGGTTCGGTCACCCATCTCAACATCGCCGAGGGCTTGCGCAAGCTCGGCTACGCGGTGGAAAAGGCCATGGTGCGACTGCCCTCGGGGCCGATCAAGACGGTCGGCGAGCATGAGGTGGAGGTGGCGTTGCACAGCGATGTGCTGGTTTCGATCCGCGTTGGGGTGCTCGCGGAGGCAGCCTGAGCGCCTCCTCAGGCGAAAGCGGCCACCCCTCACCGAGCGGCGAGCGCTTCGGCGCCATCCAGCCCATGGAATCGGCTCGCGATCCCGAAGTTGGACTTTTGCGACTGCCTCCCCAGTCGATCGAGGCGGAGCAGTCGGTGCTCGGAAGTTTGCTGCTCGACAACACCGCCTTTGACCGGATCCTCGACATCCTTCGCCCGGAGGACTTCTACCGCGCCGACCACCGACAGATTTACGGGGCGATTGCGGCGCTGATCGACAAGGCGCACCCCGCCGACGTGGTCACGGTGCACGAAGCACTGAGCACGATCGGCAAGGCCGAGGAGAGCGGGGGTCTCGTCTACCTCAACAGGCTTGCGCAGGACACGCCGAGCGCGGCAAACATCCGGCGCTATGCCGAGATCGTACGCGACCGCTCGGTGCTGCGCCGCCTCATCGCGGTGGCCGACGAGATCGCCAACAATGCGCTCAATCCGCAAGGCAAGGACACGCGCACGCTGCTGGACGAAGCCGAATCGAGGATCTTTCAGATCGGTGAAGAAGGTACCCGGGGCCGAAGCGGCTTCCAGTCGCTCCCCGAGTTGCTCAGTTTTGTGGTGGATCGCATTAGCGAACTCTACGATCAGGGCAATCTGGAGGGGATCACGGGAGTACCCACCGGCTTTTCCGACCTCGATCAGATGACCTCAGGACTGCAGGCGGGTGATCTGGTGGTGGTTGCGGGCCGGCCTGCGATGGGCAAGACCGCCTTTGCTCTCAACGTTGCCGAGCATGTGGCAGTGAGCCAGAGCCTTCCGGTGGCTGTCTTCTCGATGGAGATGGGGGCGGCGCAACTGGCGATGCGGCTGCTCTGTTCGGCGGGGCGACTCGACCAGCAGCGGGTGCGTACCGGGCAACTGGCTGAAGACGACTGGCCGAGGCTCACGACTGCGATCCAGAAGATGCAGGATGCCCAACTCTTCATCGACGAGAGTCCTGGCCTGAACGCCCTCGAAGTGCGCTCGCGGGCGCGCAAGCTTGCGCGCCAGTGCGGCCAGCTCGGTCTGGTGATCGTGGACTATCTGCAACTCATGTCGGCCGCATCGCTCGTCGGTGAGAACCGTGCAACCGAGATCGGCGAGATTTCCCGTTCGCTCAAGGGCCTTGCCAAGGAACTCAAGTGCCCGGTGGTGGCGTTGTCGCAGCTCAACCGTTCGCTCGAACAGCGCCCCAACAAGCGTCCGGTGATGTCCGACTTGCGCGAGTGTGTTGTGGGTTCAACGCCGGTGGCGCTTGCCGGGGGCGGTTTCGTGCCGATCCGTGCACTGCAATCGCAATGTCCCAGGGTGCTCGCGATGGCCGAGGACCATCGCATCGTGGCCGCCGACAGCGACCGGGTATGGTCGCGGGGCAAGAGGCCTGTGTACCGGCTGCGACTGGAGGGCGACTTCAGGTTGACGGCCACGCTCAGTCACCGGGTGTACAGCAAGCGCGGGTGGCTCACACTCGGCCAGCTTCGTGCGGGCGATCAGGTCGCCGTGGTTCCCGAGGCCCTGCAGCCGCAATCTGCGCAAATGGATACTCCCCGGGAAGTAGCCTGGTCGGCATTCGTGGGCCTTGGGGAGCAGGGCGAGGAGGAAGTGTTCGACCTCACGGTACCCGGGCCTGCCTCATGGGTCTCGGGTGGCATCGTGAGCCACAACTCGGGTGCGATCGAGCAGGACGCCGACGTGATCGTCTTTATCTACCGCGATGAGGTCTACAACCCCGATTCCCCCGAAAAGGGCACTGCGGAGATCATCATCGGCAAGCAGCGCAACGGCCCAATCGGCACGGTCCGGCTCACTTTCATCGGGAAGTACACCAAATTCGAGAACTTCATCCACGCCTGAGCAGCGCCGGTCTCGCCAGCCGTAGTGGCGCCTGTTTGGCCAGCGCTCAGACCCAGGCGATCGGGATCGCCGTGAACTTGCGCGAGAGCGGCACCTTTCACGCTGCAAGGCATAGCACCGCCGGAGCGCCTGGCGGCTTCTTCAACGCGGTGAGGCCTAGAGTGCTTCGGAGGCGAAGTCCGCAAGCCGCGAGCGCTCGCCCCGCTGCAGCGTAATGTGGCCGGCGTGGCCCCAGCCCTTGAAGCGGTCTACCACATACGTGATGCCCGATGAACCTTCGGTGAGGTAGGGGGTGTCGATCTGCGCGATGTTGCCCATGCAGATCACCTTGGTGCCGGGCCCTGCGCGGGTGATGAGGGTCTTCATCTGTTTTGGAGTGAGGTTCTGCGCCTCGTCCACGATAAGGAATTTATTCACGAAGGTGCGGCCACGCATGAACGACATCGCCTTCACTTTCACCCGGCTGCGGATCAGGTCCTGCGTGCTCGAGCGCTCCCACTGGCTTGCGGTGCCCTCGCCGCGATTGAGCACTTCGAGGTTGTCCTCGAGCGCACCCATCCAGGGCGCCATCTTTTCCTCCTCGGTGCCCGGCAGGTAGCCGATATCCTCGCCCACCGGAACCGTTGCACGGGTCATGATGATCTCGGCATAGCGCCGCGCCTCGATCACCTGTTCGAGACCGGCCGCAAGCGCAAGCAGCGTCTTGCCGGTACCCGCCTGGCCGAGCAGCGACACGAAATCGATCTGCGGGTCCATCAGCAGATTGAGCGCGAAGTTCTGCTCACGGTTGCGGGCAGTGATACCCCACACCGCATACTTCGGATGGCTGTAGTCGCGCAGGGTCTGCACCACCGCGCGTCGTCCGATCACTTCCCGCACCACAGCGTGGAGCGGTTGAGAACCCTCGAGATACAGGTACTGATTCACCCTGAAGCCCGCCAGCAGCGGACCCGCAATGCGGTAGAAGGTCTGTCCGGCCTGTTGCCACGACTCCACGGCCTTGCCGTGCGTTTCCCAGAAGTCTGTGGGAAGCTCGGTCATTCCAGAGTAGAGCAGGTCGGTATCTTCCAGCACCTGATCGTTGAGGTAGTCCTCTGCGGTAAGTCCAAGCGCACGCGCCTTGATCCGCATGTTGATGTCTTTCGACACCAGCACCACGTCGCGCCCGGCATGCGTTGCCTTGAGGCTTTGCACGACCCCGAGGATCTGGTTGTCGGCCTTGCCCTCGGGAAGTCCCGCAGGAAGCGATACCGCCAGGCCCTGGGTCTGGATCATGAGGCATCCGGTGGCGTCGCGGTTGCCAAGCGCATCGAGTGCCAACCCAACCCCGGGGTCTGCGCTCGAGGCGCGCATCAACTGGTCGAGCGTGCGACTGATCTGCCGTGCGTGCCTTGAGACCTCCGACATCCCCTTTTTGTGCGCATCGAGTTCCTCGAGCGTAATCATCGGCAAGTACACATCGTGCTCGTCGAAGCGAAAGAGGCTCGAGGGATCGTGGAGGAGCACATTGGTATCGAGCACAAAGAGCCGTGGGCCATGGGGGGAGGTGCGTCGCTTGCGTAGGCTGGCCGGGCGGGCCGCTTCACCGGATTCCTGCGACGGGTTTCCGGCCTGCGGGCCGGGATCGCGTTGCTCGCGCCCCCTGCGCACCCTGGGGGCGGGCTGAGGGTCTTGCGGCCCGGGTTCACGGCTCAACCCGGGGCTCCCACCCGAGGCTTGCGGAAGGCTTTCAGCAACCAGGGGCGCTGTGCCGGGTTCGGGAGGCTGAGCCCTCAGCGAGGAAACCTTTGCGCGGTGTCGGGAGACCTCCTCGAGATCGATCAGGGTGGCAGGCTTGCGGGGTGCGGGAGGAAGCGGCATGCAGACTCCTGGGAGGACCGTTCAAAGGCCCTGAACGAAAGCGAGCACTTCGGCCACATGGCCGGGTACTTTCACTCCCCGCCAGGCGCGCAGCAACACACCGTCGCGGCTCACCACGAAGGTTGAGCGCTCGATCCCGCGCACCGGTTTGCCATACATCGTCTTGTTCCTCATCACGCCAAAGCGCAGGCAAAGCGCCTCATCCGGGTCGGAAATCAGCGCAAACGGCAGGTCATACCTGGCCTTGAAGTTCTCGTGCGAGCGAAGCGAGTCGCGCGAGGCACCCACCACCACAGCCCCGGCCGCAGCAAAGGCGGCGTGCGAATCGCGAAAGTCAACGCTCTGGGTGGTGCAACCCGGCGTGCTGTCCTTCGGATAAAAGTACAGCACCAGCGTCTTGCCCCGGAACTCCTCGAGCATGAAGGGCCCGGCGGTGCTTTCGGCGCGGAAGGCGGGTACTTCATGGCCTACTTCGGGCGCGCCGTTCGGTTGGGTGTTGCTCATGGGGCGGGTTCTCCTTGGTGGGGTTGCGTGGGAAGCAGCGCCGCAAGGACTCTGCGTCCCTCGGCCATCAGGATGTTGTAGGTGCGACACGCCGCCGGCGTGGCCATGCACTCGAGCCCGATGCCGCAAGCGGTGATCCGGGTGGACAGACGCGGGTGCAGAAAGCGTTGCAGTGCACCGGTGCCAAGCAGCACAAGGTCTGGCTTGCGCAGGCTGATCGCCTCGAGCGCCAGGGCATCGAGGTCCTCGAAGCGTTGCGGCTGCCAGGATTCGAGGACGCCTTCGGGCATCACCAGCAGGCTGCCGCTGTAGCGCTGCGCATTGACGGCGATCCAGTCCTCGCCGTAGCCCGTGATGGTGTGAAGCGAGGCAGCATCGTGTTCTTGCAGTTTCATGGTGCGATCATGCCGGAGTGGGCGAGTCGGAAATGTTACATTCGCCGCCACTTCGACGCGCCTCAGCACCACCCTTGGAATCCCGCCGCCCCGATCCATGAATGCCTCCAGCGAATTCTCGCGTATTCAGCGGCTACCGCCCTATGTTTTCAACATCACGGGCGAGCTCAAGATGGCGGCACGTCGAAGGGGTGAGGACATCATCGATCTGAGCATGGGCGACCCCGACGGGGCAACGCCGCAGCACATCATCGACAAGCTGGTCGAGGCCTCGCAAAAGCCGCACACCCACGGCTACTCGGTCTCAAGAGGTATCGCGCGCTTGCGCAAGGCGATCAGCGACTGGTACGCGCGGCGCTACGCGGTGGAGATCGACCCGGAGACCGAGGCCATTGTGACGATCGGCTCCAAGGAAGGGCTCGCCCATCTGATGCTCGCCACCCTGGATCGCGGCGACACGGTGATCGTGCCCAACCCCAGCTATCCGATCCATATCTACGGGGCAGTGATCGCGGGTGCCGAAACGATCTCGGTGCCGATGCTTCCGGAGGTGGATTTTCTCGGCGAACTCGAACAGACGCTGCGACGGGCAGCCCACAAGCCACGCCTGATGATTCTGGGTTTTCCAAGCAACCCGACTGCGCAGTGCGTGGATCTGGCCTTTTTCGAGCGGGTGGTGGAACTGGCGCGCGAGTTCGATGTACTCATCGTGCACGACCTGGCCTATGCCGACATCGTGTTTGACGGCTACCGCGCACCGTCGATCCTCGAGGTGCCGGGTGCGCGCGAGGTTGCGGTCGAATCGTTCACCATGAGCAAGAGCTACAACATGGCCGGCTGGCGTATCGGTTTCATGGTCGGCAACGCGCGGATGATCGCCGCGCTGGCGAGGATCAAGAGCTACCATGATTACGGTGCCTTCACGCCGATTCAGGTGGCCTCGATTGCAGCCCTCGACGGGCCGCAGGAGTGCGTGCACGAAGTCTGCGCCAAGTACCGCTTGCGCCGCGATGTGCTTGCCAGGGGGCTCAACGAGGCCGGGTGGCCGGTTGATCTGCCCAAGGCCTCGATGTATATCTGGGCGCGCATTCCCGAGCCTTTCCGGGCAGGAGGCTCGCTCGAATTCGCCAAGCGCCTGCTGGCGGATGCAAAGGTGGCGGTTTCGCCCGGCATCGGTTTTGGCGAATTGGGCGATGCTTATGTGCGCTTTGCACTGATCGAAAACGAGCAGCGCATTCGCCAGGCAGTACGCGGTATCCGCGAACTGCTGCGCGCGGACTCGAGGCTGGGCGGAGGCGAATGATGCACGATATCCGGGTGGGTCTGCTCGGCGGAGGCGCGTGATGCACGATATCCGGGTGGGTCTGCTCGGCGGAGGCGCGTGATGCATGACATCCGGGTGGGTCTGCTCGGCATCGGCACAGTTGGGGGCGGCACCTTCGATCTGCTCTGGCGCAACCAGGACGAGATCCGCAGGCGCGCCGGATGCGCGATCCGGATCACGCGGGTAGCCGACAAGGATCTGGAGCGGGCGCAGAGGGTGGTGAGCGGGCGCGCCGCGGTGGGCAACGATGCGTCAGCGGTGCTAAACGACCCCGCGATCGATGTGGTGGTGGAACTGATCGGCGGCTACGGGTTGGCCCGCCAGTTCGTGCTTGATGCGATCGCAGCAGGCAAACATGTGGTCACGGCCAACAAGGCCTTGCTTGCCGTGCATGGCAACGAGATCTTTCACGCGGCGCACAAACGGGGGGTGATCGTGGCCTTCGAGGCTGCAGTCGCAGGGGGGATTCCAATCATCAAGGCCCTGCGCGAGGGCCTTACCGCCAACCGCATCGACTGGATCGCCGGCATCATCAACGGAACCACCAATTTCATTCTCTCGGAGATGCGCGACAAGGGTCTGCCGTTTGCCGAGGTGCTCCGGCAGGCGCAGGAACTTGGCTATGCAGAGGCCGATCCGACCTTCGACATCGAGGGTGTGGACGCAGCCCACAAGATCACGTTGCTCGCGTCGATCGCCTTTGGTATTCCGGTGCAGTTCGAAAAGGTGCATGTGGAGGGCATCAGCCAGCTCCAGGCCGAAGATATCCGCTACGCCGAGCAACTCGGCTACCGCATCAAGCTCCTGGGCATCACCCGGCGCCGGGATGAGGGTCTGGAGCTACGGGTACACCCCACGCTGATTCCCGCGAAGCGCCTGATCGCCTCGGTGGAAGGCGCGATGAACGCGGTGTGGGTGAAGGGCGATGCGGTGGGGCACACGATGTATTACGGCAAGGGTGCAGGCGCCGAACCAACCGCCTCGGCTGTGGTTGCCGACCTGGTCGACGTGGCGCGCGCTGCGCGCATTCCGCAGTCGATGCGGGTGCCATCGCTCGCCTTTCAGGCCGATGCGATGACCGACTCGCCGATCCTTGCGCGGGGCGAAATCGAGTCGGCCTACTATCTGCGCCTGCGGGTGGAGGACCAGCCCGGGGTACTCGCCGACATTACCCGCATACTCGCCGACCGCGAGATCTCGCTCGATGCGGTTCTGCAGCGTGAACCTGCAAAAGGCGAACATCAGACCGATGTGATCCTGCTCAGCCACCGCTGCATCGAGGCGCGTGTGGATGCGGCGATCGAGGCGATCGGGAAGCTCCCCACCGTGCTCTCGCGGGTGATCCGCCTGCGACTCGAGGACCTCGACTAGCCTTGCATCGATGCAGTATCGCTCCACCCGAGGCGGCCTGTCGCCGTGTGGCTTCGAAGACATTCTGCTTGGCGGGCTTGCGCCCGACGGCGGGCTGGTGGTGCCGGAGCGCTATCCGCAGATCACTCCGGAGACCCTGCAGTCCTGGCGCGGGAAATCCTACCCCGAGCTCGCCTTTGAGGTTCTGCGACCGTTCATTGACTGCTGGCCCGAGACCACACTGCAGGCACTGATCGCAAAGACCTACACCCGGCAGGTCTTCGGCTCGGCGGAGATCACGCCGCTCAGGCAGCTCGAACCCGGTCTGTTCCTGCTCGAACTCTCCAACGGACCGACGCTCGCGTTCAAGGATGTGGCGATGCAGTTGCTCGGCAACTTCTTCGAGCACGCACTCCTGCGGCGAAACCGCCAGTTGAACGTACTCGGCGCAACCTCGGGCGACACCGGGAGTGCTGCCGAGCATGCGTTGCGCGGCAAGCGAGGCGTACGGGTGTTCATGCTTTCGCCCCATGGCCGGATGAGTGCGTTCCAGACCGCGCAGATGTACAGCCTGCTCGATGCAAACATCTTCAACATCGCGCTCGATGGCGTGTTCGACGAGGCGCAGGACCTTGTGAAGGCGGTGTCCGCCGATCTGGAGTTCAAGCGCAGGTACGCGATCGGCACGGTGAATTCGATCAACTGGGCCCGTGTACTAGCCCAGGTGGTGTACTACGTGAAGGCCTATCTGGCAGCTACCCAGGCCGAGGGCGAGCAGACGCCGCAGGAGGTTACCTTCAGCGTGCCCTCGGGAAACTTCGGTAATGTCCTGGCCGGCCACATTGCACGCCAGATGGGCCTGCCGATCCGCCGGCTGGTGGTGGCCACCAATGAAAACAACGTGCTCGACGAATTCTTCCGCACCGGTCGCTACCGTGTTCGTGCACCGCGCGAAACACGGGCTACCAGTTCGCCTTCGATGGACATCTCCAAGGCCTCCAATTTCGAGCGCTTCATCTACGACTGGACAGGCGCCGATGCGCAGCGGGTGTGTGCGCTCTGGACGCAACTCGAGCGCGAAGGATCCTTCGATCTGGCAGCGGATCCGTGCTGGCCCCAGGTGCGCGGGAAGTTTGGTTTCGTGTCCGGCGCCAGCAACCATGCCTTGCGCCTGCAAACGATCCGCGAGGTGCATGCGCGCTATGGGCGCCTGGTCGATACCCATACGGCCGACGGCATTGCGGTGGCGCAGGCCTGGCGTGAGCCTGGCGTTGCGATGATCTGTCTTGAAACCGCGCAGGCAGTGAAGTTCTCGGAGAGTATCCATGAGGCACTCGGCATCTTGCCCTCGCTGCCTGCGGGAATGGCCGATCCGGCCCTGCGCGCGCAGCGCTTCTACCGTATGCCCCGGGATCTGGGCCTGCTCAGGCACTACATCCAGGCGCAGGTTGAGGGGGCTGCATGCTGACCCTCGATGAGGCGCTCGCGGCTCTGCTCGCGCGTGCAGCCCCCGTGGCCGAGGTGGACCAGCTGTCCACGCTCGAAGCCGACGCGCGGGTACTCGCCGCAGACCAGTTCGCCACGATGGATGTGCCACCGATGGACAACAGCCAGATGGACGGCTATGCGCTGCGGCTGCAGGACCTGGGCGTGCAGGCCGACAATGGCGCCACGATGCCGCAGCTTGCCGTACGTCAGCGCATCGCCGCAGGCCATCCGGCCGCACCGCTCGAGCCGGGGACAGCGGCGCGGGTCTTCACCGGCGCCTTCATTCCGCAGGGTGCCGATGCGGTCGTGATGCAGGAGCAGGTGGAGGTGGGTGCCGAGGGTATCCGCTGTCTTCACCGTCCAAGGCGCGGCGAGTGGATCCGGCGCGCTGGCGAGGATGTGGCGCGCGGTGCGCGCATCCTGGCGCAGGGCCAGAGGCTCAATCCCCAGGCGCTTGGCCTTGCGGCCTCGGTCGGTGTGGCGCAGTTGCCTGTGTACCGGCAGCTGCGCGCGGGGTGTTTCTTCACCGGCGACGAACTGGCGATGCCCGGGGAGCCGCTCAGGCCGGGCGCAATCTACAACTCCAACCGTTTCGTCCTGGTGAACCTGCTGCGCAGGCTCGGCTGCATCGTCGAGGACCTGGGTATCGTGCCGGATTCGCGCGAGCGCACCCGTGAGGCACTGCGCGCGGCAGCCGGGCGCTGCGACCTCATCGTGAGCTCGGGAGGGATGTCGGTGGGCGAGGAAGACCATGTGAAGCCTGCGGTTGAGGCCGAAGGCGAACTGCACGCCTGGCAGATCGCGATCAAGCCCGGAAAGCCGCTGGCGTGGGGACTTGTGCGCTCCAGCGGGCGTGAGGCACACTTCATCGGTCTTCCGGGCAACCCTGTGTCGAGTTTCGTGACCTTTCTACTCTTTGTGCAACCTTTCATCCTGCGTTTGCAGGGGCAGCGTGAGGTCTTGCCGCAGGCGATCATGATGCGTGCCGATTTCGATTGGCCCAGGCCCGACCGCAGGCGCGAATTTCTCCGCGTGCGTGTGAATGCGCAGGGTGGACTCGAACGCTTTCCGAACCAGGGCTCGGGGGTGCTCACCTCAACGGTCTGGGCCGAGGGTCTTGCCGACATTGCGCCGCACACGCCGGTGAACCGAGGCGATCGTGTCCCTTATCTGCCCTTTCATGGCTGGGCGGCCCTGCAGGGACCCGCATGAGACTGCGTCTCGTGTATTTTGCAGCGCTGCGCGAGCATCTTGGCCGCGACGGCGAGAGCCTCACGGTGCCCGCAGAAGTGCGTACGCTCGCGGACTTGCGCCACACGCTGGCCTCGCGCGACAGCCGATGGCAGGAGGCGCTCGGTCCGCACAGGCTTGTGCGTGCGGCCATCGACCAGCGTCTGGCGAGCGACGACGAAATGCTCTCCGATGGGGTGGAGGTGGCCTTCTTTCCGCCGGTCACCGGGGGTTGAGCCTTGCACTCCGATCGCATTCGCATCCAGGTCGGCGAGGCAGACTTTGATGTGAACCGCGAACTCGAAGCCGTGCGCCGTGATCGCAAGGGCGTTGGGGCGCTGGCGGTGTTTGTGGGGACGGTTCGCGACCTCAACGAGGGGGATGCGGTGTGTTCGATGTTTCTCGAGCACTACCCGGGGATGACCGAGCGCAGTCTTGGCGACATTGCGGTCAAGGCCTTCGAACGCTGGCGTCTCGAAGCGGTCACGATTGCGCACCGGGTGGGGTGGTTGCATCCGGGGGATCCGATCGTGCTGGTTGTGGTGGCTTCAGCGCACCGGCACGACGCCTTTGAGGCCTGCGCCTTTGTGATGGACTACCTCAAGACCGACGCACCCTTCTGGAAGAAGGAAAAGACCTTGGGCGGCGAACGCTGGGTGCAGGCGCGCGCGAGCGACGCGCAGGCGCGCGAGCGATGGCTCAGCGCGCCCCGAAGCGGGTTGCTCCAAACACCTCCTTGAAGCCTGGGGGGTTGGCCCGCCAGTACTGGCGAGGCGCGGCAACGCACGCGCCGAGTTGCGCGGCAGCCCGCCATCCCCAGCGCGGATCCCAAAGGAAGCCGCGGGCGAGCGCAACCAGGTCGCCGTGCCCCTGAGCGAGGATCGCTTCGGCCTGCTGCGCCTCGGTGATGAGCCCCACAGCGATCACCGGAATCCCGACGCTCGCCTTCACCGCCTGCGCCAGGGGCACCTGATAGCCTGGCCCAAGGGGAATCTGCTGGCTGCGCGACACACCGCCCGATGAAACATCGATCCAGTCAGCGCCGAGCCGCTCCAGTCGCCGGGCAAACACGCAGGCGGCCTGGAGGTCCCAGCCGGAGCCCTCCACCCAATCGGTGGCCGAAATCCGTATCCCCATCGGCTTGTGCGCCGGCCACGCCGCACGCATCGCGCTGAAGAGTTGCAGGGGAAAGCGCATCCGGTTCTCGGCGCTTCCGCCGTAGTCATCGCCACGCTGGTTGGCAATCGGCGAGAGGAACTGGTGCAGCAGGTAGCCATGCGCAGCGTGGAGTTCGAGCGCGTCAAAGCCGATGCGTGCAGCGCGTTCGACGGCCTGCACAAAGGCCGCACCGAGCGCGGGCAGGTCCTCCGGAGTGATTTCCGAAGGGGGCGCTTCGTCGTTCAGGTGCGCAAGCGGCGAGGGTGCAATCGTGGGCCAGCCACCCTGATCGAGCGGCATCTGCTGTCCGCCCTCCCAGGGTCGGGCGCTCGAGCCCTTGCGGCCGGCATGCCCGATCTGCAGACCCACTGCGGCACCCGACACCGCGCGCACGCTCTGCAGCACCGAGGCCATGGCTGCCTCGGTGCGGTCATCCCACAGGCCGGTGCAGCCCGGCGTGATCCGTCCTTGCGCAGTGGGCGAAGTGGCCTCCACCATCACCAGCGATGCGCCGCTCAGGGCCATCGTGGCCAGGTGCACCCGGTGCCACTCCTGCATCGCGCCGTCCACGGCCGAGTACTGGCACATCGGCGAAACCATGAGGCGATTCACCAGATGCAAGTCGCGAAGGCGGATCGGGCGAAAGAGTTGGCTCATCGGGGAGTATTCATGGAGGCGGGGGGCGGTCGCGGCAGGGTCGTTGCGACAGGGGCGTTGCGGCGAAGTGGATGCAGCAGGGTCGTTGCGACAGGGTGGTTATGCAGATCGGCTGACCGGATCGTGGCCGGATTGAAGTTGGCCGGTTCGACCCCATCTATACGGCGTATCGTAATGCTTCGCGGGAAGTGGTGAGGCTTGCGCGTAACGAACCTGCTCCTGCCCGGGAGCACCGGTCGGTGAGCTCTTGTTGGGAGCACCGGCCGACGGGCTCCTTCCGGATGCAGCGGCCCGACAGTTCGTTGCCGAACGTACCGGCCCACCACCGCTTCGCCGAATGCACCGGCCCGAGACCCCTTCAGGAGTGCCTCCGATGCGTATCGAGAAATTCACCACCCAGTTGCAGCAGGTGCTTGGCGAAGCACAAAGCCTTTGCCTTGCACAGGATCACCCCTACATCGAGCCTGCGCATGTTGTGCTCGCGATGCTCCAGCAAGTCGAGGGCTCCGGAAAGCTGCTGCTCGAGCGCGCAGGCGCGCGGATCCCGGCCCTGCGCAGCGCACTCGAGGCCCAGATCGCGCGGATCGCGAAAGTGCGGGGGACCGACGGACAGGTGCAACTGAGCCGCGAGCTCTCGCAGGCGCTCAACCTTGCGGAAAAGGAGGCGGGAAAGCGCGGAGACCAGTTCATTGCCTCGGAGCTGCTCCTTCTCGCGCTGATGGAAAAGGATGGGCTGGGCGAATGCGGCAGGGCGATGCGCGAGGCCGGACTCACCCGTGCTGCCCTCGAGTCCGCGATCAGTGCGCTGCGCGGCGGCGAATCGGTGCAGTCGCCCGATGCCGAAGGACAGCGCGAGGCGCTGCGCAAGTACACGCTCGACCTCACCGAACGGGCACGCAAGGGAAAACTCGACCCGGTGATCGGGCGCGACGACGAGATCCGTCGGGCGATCCAGATCCTGCAGCGCCGCACCAAGAACAATCCGGTCCTGATCGGTGAGCCCGGGGTGGGCAAGACCGCGATCGTGGAGGGGCTGGCCCAGCGGATCCACAGCGGCGAAGTACCCGAGTCCCTGCGCGACAAGCGGGTGCTGGTGCTCGACCTGGCCGCGCTCGTGGCAGGCGCGAAGTATCGCGGGGAATTCGAGGAGCGACTGAAGGCGGTGCTCAAGGACATCGCCTCCGACGCAGGGCGTACCATCGTGTTCATCGATGAATTGCACACGGTGGTCGGTGCGGGCAAGGCCGAAGGCGCCATGGACGCCGGCAATATGCTCAAGCCTGCCCTGGCGCGGGGCGAGTTGCATTGCATCGGCGCCACCACCCTCGATGAGTACCGCAAGCACATTGAAAAGGATGCAGCGCTCGAGCGCCGATTCCAGAAAGTGCTGGTGGGCGAACCCACCGTCGAGGCCACGATCGCGATCCTGCGCGGCCTGCAGGAGCGCTACGAAGTGCACCACGGCGTGGACATCAGCGACCCAGCGATCGTGGCGGCTGCCGAACTGTGGCACCGTTACATCACCGACAGGTTCCTGCCCGACAAGGCGATCGACCTGATCGACGAGGCTGCCGCACGCATCAAGATCGAGATCGACTCCAAGCCCGAGTCGATGGACAAGCTCGACCGGCGCATCATCCAGGTCAAGATCGAACGCGAGGCAGTGCGCAGGGAAAACGACGACGCCTCGCGCAAGCGTTTCGTGCTGATCGAGGAGGAGATCGGCAAGCTCGAGCGCGAGTACGCCGACCTCGAGGAGGTGCTGCGCGCCGAAAAGGCTGCGGTGCAGGGCGCAGCGCAGATCAAGGCCGAAATCGACCGCCTTCGGCTGGAGATGACGGAATTGCAGCGGAAGGGCCAGTTCGACAAGCTCGCCGAGATCCAGTACGGACGCCTGCCAGAACTCGAAGGCCGGCTCAAGGCCGCTGCGGCCACCGAAACGGCGGGCGCCGCCAGGGCGGCAAGCAAAGCGGGTACCCACGCCAGCGAGAAGCCTGGTGTCAGGCCCGGCAAGGATCGGCCCCGCCTGCTGCGTACCTCGGTCGGGGCCGAGGAGATTGCCGAGGTGGTGTCACGTGCAACCGGGATTCCGGTGGCCCGGATGATGCAAGGCGAGCGCGAGAAGCTCCTGCAGATGGAATCGGCCCTGCACCGCAGGGTGGTGGGACAGGACGAAGCTGTCCGTCTGGTGTCCGATGCGATCCGGCGTTCCCGGGCAGGTCTGTCGGACCCGCGCAGGCCCTACGGATCGTTTCTCTTTCTCGGGCCGACCGGCGTGGGCAAGACCGAACTCACCAGGGCGCTGGCCGGGTTTCTCTTTGACAGCGACGACCACCTGATCCGGCTCGACATGAGCGAATTCATGGAAAGGCACTCGGTGGCGCGGCTGATCGGGGCCCCGCCGGGTTATGTGGGCTACGACGAGGGGGGATACCTGACCGAGGCGGTACGCCGCAAGCCCTACGCGGTGCTCCTGTTCGACGAGATTGAAAAGGCGCACTCCGACGTCTTCAACGTCCTGCTTCAGGTGCTCGACGACGGCAGACTCACCGACGGTCAGGGCCGCACCGTAGACTTTCGCAACACGGTGATCGTGATGACCTCCAACCTGGGTTCTCAGGAATTGCATCGCATGAGCCTGGAGCGGCGCGATCAGGAGGCGATCCGCGATGCAGTGCTCGCCGAAGTGCGCAGGCATTTCCGTCCCGAGTTCATCAACCGGATCGATGAAATGGTGGTCTTTCATCCGCTTTCGGCGGCGCATATCCGCTCGATCGCCAGGGTGCAGCTTGGACTGCTCGAGCAGCGGCTGCAGGCGCGCGAGATGACCATGACGGTGAGCGACGAGGCCTTGCACGAAATCGCCAAGGTTGGGTTCGATCCGCTCTATGGGGCGCGACCGCTCAAGCGCGCCATCCAGCAGCACATCGAGAATCCGGTGGCCCGACTCGTGCTCGAAGGGCGCTTCGGACCCAGGGACGTGATCCCGGTCGACTATCGCAACGGTGCGTTCTGTTTCGAGCGGATCGTGCACTGACCGACAGCCTTTCTCCCTCGCACCGGCGCTGGCACAATGCGCCGGCGCAGGCTCGGGAGCAGCCGGGCGCAGCCATCTCCGCAAAGGATTCTCATGAAGTTCCGCTTTCCGGTTGTGATCATCGACGAGGACTGGCGCTCGGATTCGGCAAGCGGACTCGGCATCCGGGCGCTTGCCAAGGCACTCGAAGAGCAGCAAATGGAGGTGGTTGGGGGCTTCACCTATGTGGATGTTGGCATGGTGGCCAACCAGGCTGCGCGCGCCTCGGCCTTCATCGTGTCGATCGACGACGAGGAGATCAACGAGGACGGTGACGAGAGCCGGGCGATCGTCGACCTGCGCAAGTTCATCGCGGAAACCCGCCGCCGCAACGCCGACATTCCAATCTTCCTTTTCGGAGAGACGCGTACTTCCCGCCACATACCCAACGATATCCTCAAGGAGTTGCACGGCTTCATCCACATGTTCGAGGACACGCCGGAGTTCGTGGCGCGTTACATCATCCGCGAGTGCAACAAGTATCTGCATTCGCTGGCGCCGCCATTCTTCAAGGCGCTGGTCAACTACGCCAACGACGGATCCTACTCATGGCACTGTCCGGGTCACTCGGGCGGGGTGGCGTTTCTCAAGAGTCCGGTCGGGCAGATGTTTCACCAGTTCTTCGGCGAGAACATGCTCCGCGCGGATGTGTGCAATGCGGTGGATGAACTCGGCCAGTTGCTCGACCACAGCGGGCCGGTTGCCGCTGCAGAGTCGAACGCCGCGCGCATCTTCAACACCGACCATCTCTTTTTTGTGACCAACGGTACCTCCACCTCCAACAAGATCGTGTGGCATGCCAATGTGGGCACCGATGACGTGGTGGTGGTGGATCGCAACTGCCACAAGTCGGTGCTTCATGCGCTGGTGATGACCGGCACG